>ERZ773083.2502-NODE-2502-length-11334-cov-2.845022_pt1 | contig 11334 bp, 12 predicted proteins | sample MGYA00511465_ERZ773083 | MGnify/ENA primary metagenome ERZ773083 (study PRJEB29015, sample SAMEA2738001) | human oral metagenome | biome: human oral; feature: human-associated habitat; material: dental | place: China | collected 2060 ... | reverse complement strand
GCCCAAGTTCTATATATAGTTTAGCATGAGTGGATTATTCGTCAACCTTGTTTTTAATGAATATTATGTCTTAATAGTTGTATTTTATAAGTTGTAATATTTGCGTTTAATGTTCTGATATTTATAGTAGTTTGTTCGGATTTTGAAAATAGTGTTCGGTTTTGGATTTTTGTTCGGTTTTATAGAGGTAGTATTTGAAATGCCTATAGAATATTCTCACAAAAAAATGGCCTAGGCCATCTTTTTTACTTATATTTTTTTATTCTTTTCTGAATTAATGAGTAGTTTATAATCATGCTCAGGATTATAAATTTTTAGGCAAACTGAATAGTTTCTTTTTCGCCGGTAACTAGCTGTTTGAATTCAACACTACGGCTTTCAGCCTCGTTTTCGCCAATAACGCCGACATACTTTGCGTTTTTGCTAGCATATTTCATCTTGTCCCCCAGCTTTTTGTCGGAATAAAGAATATCGACGCTTTTTCCTTCCTTACGGAGGGTCTCTGCGACCTGGCTAGTGAAACTATATTCCGCATCAGAGAGTGGAATGAGTACATAGTCGACTGAAGTAGACTGAAATTCACCGAGCATCTGATTACTCTCTAGAATATAAAATAGACGAGTGAGGCCGATCGAAATGCCGACACCCGGGAAGGACTGGTCGGTATAGTTGCTGGCGAGATTTTCATAACGACCGCCAGAACAGATTGAACCAATGCCTTTATATTCAGGAAGAATGGTTTCAAATACCGTACCGGTGTAATAATCAAGCCCGCGGATAATTAACATATCGGCAATGGCAACTCCGGCGAGGCCGTGCTGTTCAAGAGTTTTAAGCACAAAGTCGATTTCTGCTACGCCGGCTTCAAACTGGGTGTTTTTGATTTCAAGGGCGCGGAAGGCCGCTACGGCCGTCTCACGTTCGCCATTGATTTTGATAAAATCGAGAATCTTAGCGATTTTGTCGGCAGAGATCTTCAACGCTTCTAGAGCTGACTTAGTCTGCTCTGCCGTCACCTTTTCGGCGTGATCAATTACATCAAAAATGTCTTTCGAAATCTCCGCAAGGTCGAGAGCCTCAAGAAATCCGGAAAGAATTTTGCGGTTACTGATGCGGATAAGCATCTTTGGCTTGATGAAGGTCTTTAGAGCGGCATAGGCTGTCTCTACAACATCAGCATCATAGGAGATAGATAAGGTATTGCGGCCGATCACGTCAACGTCGAGCTGATAGAATTCACGGAAACGTCCTTTTTGAGAACGTTCACCGCGGAAATTGCGGCCAATTTGGGTGACCTTGAATGGAAAAGTTAGGTCACTTTCGTGTTCAACTACGTAACGGGCGAGAGGCACGGTGTGGTCAAAACGCAATGCTTGATCAGCCTCATCGGCAGCCTCGGCGGTCTTCACTACTTTATATATCTGTTTCTCAGTATCGCCACCAGCTTTCGCCAAAAGAATATCGGTACGCTCGATGGTTGGGGTTTCAATATACTGATAGCCGTGGAGGTGGTACATCCTAGCAATCTGGTCTTTGATAGTATTGAAAATAACCTGGGTGTTCGGAAGAAGTTCCTGCATCCCAGAAATTGCGGATGTATTAATTCTTTTCATAATACTTTAATTATAGCACATGTTGTGTTATACTCTATTAAAGTGGTTCTGTAGCTCAGTTGGTAGAGCAGAGGCCTGAAGAGCCTTGTGTCACTGGTTCAAGTCCAGTCGGAACCACCATTTTTTATGCTTGTTTTTTATCAATACTCATTATCTTTGCTTAGTGTTGCACTTGAGATATTAATTCAGGCAGCTAGTTTGTAAATTGATATTTTCATGTTATAATATATAAGTGTTCTTTTACAGGTATCGGTGCAAAAATACCATTCACAGGAGGGGTAAAATGGAGGAAAAATTAGAAAACACCTTACGCTTCTACGTCTTAGCGACACAACTCAAGTATAAGATCCGAAGCGGATGGGACGACACTCACTGGAATATTTCCGGCGAGAGGCGCGAGAGTATCGCCGAACATATCTATGGCACTTGTATTTTGGCAATCGCCCTGGATTCTGAATTTAAGACAGACCTTGATCTTGAAAAAGTTATCATGATGTTGGTGCTTCATGAGCTTGGTGAAGTTCTGATCGGAGATATTACACCTTTTGATAATATTCCAAGAGAACAGAAGATTGAGATAGAGTTTAAGGCAATTCGAGAAGTTCTCGGTGACTTGCAGAAAAATGAGGCGTATTACGATCTTTTGAAGGAGTTTGACCAGAAAGAGACCCGTGAGTCTGTTTTTGCCTATCATTGCGATAAGTTGGAGGCCGATCTCCAGTCTAAGGTTTATCAAGATATGGGACGCCAACACTCGCTCGATGAGCAGGAAGACAATGTGGTCTTTCGAAGCTCCAAGGTTCAGGAGATGGTGAGAAGTGGCGCTGAAACCGCTTTTGACATCTGGTACGAATGGGACAAAAGTCTGTATCAAGATGACGAGAATTTCTTAAGTCTTCTGGATTACGTGAGAAGAACTGATACTCAAAAAATCATCTAAGCCATTGCAGATAATACTGCCTAGTCACAGGTAATACTGATAAAGAACACAATCTACCCGCTTCGGCGGGTTTTTCTTTTGGTTTTCTTTGGTCTTATTTTGACCTTCTCTTGGTCTTATTTTGGCCTTATTTTAACCTTCTATCTACCGAGATTTCTAGGAAAAAACTTTTTGATATAATATAAATATAGTTATGGCAAATATTTGCGATTATTTAAGGGAACATGGCGAAAGGAAGATCTCAAAAGAGGCGCCTTTTTCGGAGGCAGACCAATTAATTTTGGCGCGTTTTTCATATTTGCCGTTCCCTAAGATCAAGATAGGAGCTTTTGAGGCGATCGGTTCGATTGCTAAAAAAATGAGTCTTTTATCTAGCGAGGATTTCTGCTGGCCGGATGACGAGGAGTATATTAAGCTACTTGGACAAACAAAGCGTTTTGCAAAAATGCGGGTCAGCCACTACATACGCAATGACGACAAGGACCTTGAAAAACAGTTTTCCGCCATTACCATTCATATGAATTTTCAGCGAGCATATCTGTCATTTTTTGGCACCGATAGCTCGATTACCGGCTGGAAAGAAGATTTTAATATGGCCGTTTTAGATAAAATTCCAGCCCAGATTGAAGCTCTAGAGTACTTAAAGAGGATCAGCCGCAGGTTTTTCTGGAAAAAACTATACCTTGGTGGCCATTCGAAGGGCGGAAACGTTGCGATTTTTACAGCCATCCATGCCTCTGATGGGATCCAGGAAAAAATCCAGGCAGTCTATAACTATGACGGCCCGGGAATACGCAAGGATTTAGTCGACCAGGATACTGGACCGGTGCAGGTGCTTGAAAAAATCCATAGTTTTGTCCCGCAGGAATCGGTAATTGGGCGTTTATTTGAGCACCGCGAAGGTTTGACAATCGTCTTAAGTACCGCAAAAAATCTGTACCAACATGATATTTATTCCTGGCAGGTGAATGGTAATAAATTTGTGCGTTCTAAAACTACTAAGCGTAGCGATATGATTAATCGCACGATCAATAAATGGATGCAGACGGCTAGTCAGGATGAGATTAAGATTTTTATTAATGGGATGTTTGAGATCTTTGCTTCAGTCGAGCTGAATAATCCGATCGAGCTAATGCGTGAATGGAAGCATTTTGGACCAAAGATTTTAAAAGAATTTATGAATGCACCAAAAGAAAAGAAGAAGGTGATTTCTGAGGTTTGGAGAAAACTTGGCGAGTCTTTGATTCGTTCACAGATTGAACAGAACGAGCTACTGGTGAAATTTAATAAAACTTTTAGACAGAAGAAGAAGTAACCAATGCGTAATTTTCGTTTAGATCAGAATTTTCTAAAAAGTCCGAAGCTGGCATTATTCTTGATTGGACATTCAAACATAAAGAAGCGTGACCTTGTGATTGACATTGGGGCAGGCTCAGGCGTAATTACCTCTGCGCTGGCTAAGCGTTGCAAAAAAGTAATTGCGGTCGAAAAAGATGCGGATACTGCAAAGCGACTCAGAGAAAATCTTGTAAAGCAAAACATTACAAATGTTGAGGTTTTTGAAGGAGATTTTCGCGAAATGAAGCTTCCGGACGAACCATACAAAGTTTTTGCTAATCCCCCGTTTTCCCTATCGGCCGAAGTTTTTTATAAACTTCTTAATTTAGAGAATCTGGATGGAAAAATTTGCAAAAAAGAAGACGAAGCGCCACGTCGACCAGAGGCCATTTATTTGATCTTGCAAAAACAACTGGCGCTTAAATTAATTATTACCGAGAGACATTATACGAGCCAACTAGGGCGACTACTTACAGAAGATTATGCGACGAAGATTCGTTTGCCACTGAAGCCCACAGATTTCACACCACCACCAAAGGTGCCAACTGTCTTGTTTGAAGCTAAAAAGATTATTATCTAGAAGATCTTATCTAGAAGATTATTCTCTAGAAGATCTTATTTGAGATTTTTGTCCAGCCCGGCAGCAAGATAACGCTCGACGTAGCTATAATCCCAGTTAGTGTCAAAGCCTGAAGATGTGAAATTATTAAACTTAAAACTTGGCATGCCACCAAGATTATGACGCAACATTAAGGTGGTTGCATCCGCGGTATTTTGCTTGACCGTCTCGAGCATTTTATGCTCAGAAAGACAAGATTTAAAAGAATTATCAAGCTTCACGTCACTCGCAATACTCTCCCAGTAGGCGGGAGTGAGGTCTTTGATGGCGGGAGCATTTTTTGAAGAACCAATTCCCTTGCTGTGGTAGTCCTGCCAGAGACGACGAATGGCCTGATGGTAGTAGTCCCAGAAACGGTTTTGGTCGGTGGCACAGGCAATAGCCTCAGCACCCATCCTTGAAAAGCCGCGCTTATCCATGTTGTTCTCATAAAGAAAATCCGTGACGCGAACCTCAAAGACAATATCATGGTCCTTTAAATATTTATCGAATTTTTCCTGATTTTCCATGGCAAGACGAGAGAAGACGTCGCAATATGGACACATGATGTCAGTCATCATGATGTAATGATTTTTAGCTTTTTTATCACCCAAAATGGTGCGTTCATCACGAATACTACTCAGATCTTGGTTTTTGGGAGCAGAAGTGAGTGCGACGGAAAGAAAGAGGATGACGATAATAAAGATTACAGAGAAACGAACGAGACGGCCAAGGAGACTATTAGTGGAGCCGGCTGCGAAACTTTTAGGATCAGAAAAATCGGATCCAGAAAAATCGGTTTTGATTGAGCTATTCATTTGCCTCCTTGCTGTTTTTTAGCTTTTCCTGAGATTTTGTACGGTATTTTTCATCTTCGACGATAATATAAGCCTCGTAACCGATTTTCTTAAAGACGAAAAAGGCGAGTAGGAGAGAGATAGAATTTAAGACGGCGGAAATTGTGCCAACTAGAGCAAGTCCAGAGGAACCAAGGATGGAAATAATAACAGGAGCAAGCAGGGCGGTGCCACAGGTTGGACAGCCGGAACTTAGGAGGAAGAAACTGGCGATAATACCGGTGCGCTGGAGCTCATCTGGAAGAGATTGTTTGCGGAAATTTAGAATAAAGAAGAGGAGACCAACCAGCGTGGACTGCACAAGATTGAGACTGGTAAGATAGAAAAAATCGGGCCAAGTTCGACCGACCCCCACTACAGCAAGAAACGTATCGAGGATCAAAACTAATTTGCCGCGGAGATTGGAGAGCTGAAAAAGTTGCCAGTTTGCAGTGCCGGAAGCAAAGAAATTGAGGAGAAAACCGAAGATGAAGAAACATAAAAGAAATGGGGCTAGAAATTTTCGTCTGACAAAGAGTCTTGGTAGAACATGGAGGGCACAGAAAAATTGTTGTTTTGTATGTTTAAGTTTTTTCTGGGCCTGCTTTTTTAATTTAAGAAATTTACCGGGAGTATTTTCCATCAGAATCCGCCATCTTATAAATCAGCGATTTTTACACGAACTTGCTCTAAGGTATCACGATTTCGGACAGTCACAGTATCATCCTCGAGCGTATCAAAATCGATTACTACACATTTTGGCGTACCAATTTCATCCTGCTTGCGGTAACGTTTACCAATATTACCAGAGTCATCCCAAGTTACATTACCATATTTCTTGCGCAAGGTTTGGTATACCTGTTGAGCTTTCTCAACTAGCTCTGGTTTGTTCTTTAGGAGTGGTGAAACACAGAAACGGAATGGCGCGAAATCTTCAGGAAGTTTTAAGAAGACACGCTTTTCGCCATTCACCTCATCTTCGTGGTAGGCGGCAGAAAGAACAGCCATCACAAGACGCTCCACACCAAAAGATGGCTCGATCACATGTGGCACAAAACTTTCGCCGGTTTTCTTATCGCGGTATTCCATGTTTTTACCAGAGGCGCGAGCGACATTTTGAAGATCAAAATCAGTACGATAGGCTAGACCCATCAACTCCTCGGATCCGATTGGAAAATCAAATTCGACATCAACTGTGCGCTTTGAATAGTGTGCGCGATCCTCGGCTGGGACCTCGTATTCATGGATCATGTGTTCAGGAAGCTGCATCACCTTTTCAAGAAAGACATGAATATCTTTAAGTAGATCTTCAAAGATACGTTCCCAGTCGCTTGGGTGGACAAAGTACTCAATCTCCATCTGCTCAAGTTCACGACAGCGGAAGATAAAGTCGCGTGGAGAAATCTCATTACGAAAAGCCTTACCTTGCTGAGCGAGACCAAAAGGTAGGTCTGGATAGATATTGTCGACTACATTTTTATAATTAGTGAAGATTCCCTGGGCGGTCTCAGGACGGAGGTAGGCGACGGAGGTCTCATCGGAAACTGCACCAACGTGAGTTTCGAACATCATATTGAATTGCTTAACCTCACCCCAGTTAATTTTGCCACAGGTTGGACACTTAATGCCGGCCTTCATTAATTCATCACGCGTAATATTGGTCGAGAGGTCGTGGCCTTCGGCGGTTTTAGCTAACTTATCTGCACGAAAACGCCCATGACACTCATTGCATTCGACTAGTGGATCGGAGAAAGTTGCAGTATGCCCGGAAGCAACCCAAGTTTTTGGATTCATAATAATAGCAGCATCGACACCGAGCATATCTTCACGATCATCAACCCAGTATTTCCACCAAGTTTGCATAATTTTGCGTTTAAGAGCGACACCGAGTGGACCAAAATCCCAAGTACCTGCCATACCACCATAAACATCGGAGCCCTGAAAAATAAATCCGCGACGTTTACATAGACTAACGATATCTTCGAGTTTTGCCATATTTTGCTCCTGTTATTTCTGTCTATTATAGCATTTCAGGCAGCAATATGGGATAGCATCGGAAGAAAAGGTGTAAGGTTCTTGATTTTGAGGACGACACCAAGATTAGTACTGAGGATGAGTCGCAGAATTTTAATGACATTTTGGTCGATACTACCGGATTGGTCCGGGCGCCTGACAAAGACTTTTTCAAAATCATCCCAGTCGTATGTGGCGGTTGACTCAAGTTTTTGATTATTGCTATCATAAAATACATTGATTTCTTCCCCGCTGATTTTGGCGAGATTTAGTTTAAAGTAAATCGCAATGAGTTGGTGCCTATTTTGATCGAGGTAGAATTGATTGAGGTAATAGAGCGTTTGGCGGGTGAGTGAAAAGAGTTCAGCAGAACTGATATGGTGAGTAATTCGACTGATTTGCTTGAGAAAGTTTGAAGCAAGCTCTAAAGCGGAAATAATGTTTTGGTAAAATTCGATAGCCTTGGCAGAAGTGAGGACACCAAACTGCTCAGATTCAGTCTCAACGTTTTTCGTATCGCGCTGATGGACCACGATTTTTGACAAACAAAACATTTCAATGCCGCCAGCCAATTTTGATTTTTCTCGACGCGCCCCCTTAGCGATGCCAGAAATGCGACCGTCTGGCGTTAAAAAAGCCACAATACGATCGCCCTCATTGTAATTAACTCGCTTCAGAACGATGGCTTCGGTTTTAATATCGGACATTTTTATTTTCCTTTTTCTTGATTGAGCTTCTTTGAGCCCTTCTTGGCGCAGCCGGCTGTGCGGTTTTTCGCGAGGTTGATCTTTTGGCCGTTAGTAATCTTAACGGAGAGGATTTCTAAAATAGCTGCCGGTAAATCCTGCGGCGTCATGGTGGCTTTATTTAGAATCTTCTTTACGTTATAACTTTCAAGAGTTTGCATGGGAAAATTTAGTGACGAAACGATGATAATTGGGACAAACGAAAGGTCCGAATAAGAAGCGATTTCATTTAGAAAAGTGAAGCCGTCCGGGCCGGTTAAAAGGACGTCGAGGATAATAACAGAGGGTGGTGTGCAGCCATCTGGCAATGCATTAATAGCGTCAATGGCGTTTTCGAAGGTACTAATAGTAGCATTTGGGAAGGCTCGATGAAGACTTTTTGAGAAAAGCCTGGCAAAGATTGGGTCATCTTCGAGAATAAAAAATTCAAGTGATTCGCTTTTAGTTTCTGGCTGGGGTTTAAGGAAGGATTCAATCTGCATAATAATCTCGTATTAAAAACTGAAGGCGACCTGACGGGAGGCAGGGATGCGGATTTTAAAACTTGTGCCATCACGATGGCGCACGGCAAGCATTTCTGCCTGCATGTATTTAGAAAATTTCGAGGCAATATAGAGGCCGAGTCCAGAGCTTCCTGGACGCATACTGATGTGGGTCGGCTGATTCAGTCCGTCCCGAATTTCTTGCCAGACCTTAGTAGGGAGAGCCGGGCCAAAATCACGTACCGCCACCTCGACCATCTCGCCACAATCAGAAATCGAAAGTTTCGATTCAGTCTCGGGAGTGGAATAATGCACAGCATTGGTGCAAAAATTGTAAATAATACTAAATAATAGATCAGGATTAGCAATAACTAAGTCAGTTCGACTTTTATAAACTGCTTGAAGATTGCGCTGGTTGCTTGCAAAATATGGACGAAGCTCAGTGAGGACATGGTCACAGATGTGACGCACCGAGACCGGCTCCATAGAGAAGAGCCCATCTTCGAGCCTAGCGACCTTAGTGAGATCATTCACCTGACGAAGTGCACGCTCAGAGATTGTTACAAGTTCATCACGAGTCTGCTCGAGCTCAAGCCGCGAATCTTCAGCAAAGTCCATCGAGAGCGCAAGTTGGCGCATCACAGCAAGAGGGCTTTTCAGCTCATGCGCAGCAATAGCTAAACCTCCGACCTCACTTAACATAGTTAAATTATAGCAGAGAAGTCGGAGTTTTAATATTTTGTGCCTAAGATTTCGCCGTCGCAGCTGAGATGATATAGATTAGCTATTGAAGCGAATGGTTGAAAGGATTTTCTCGAAGTTTTCACGGAAGACGTTGCTGGAATCGGTGCGTAAGATAGCGGTTTTGTCGCGGATTTTGAAGATACAAACAATTCCCTGATAGTCGTTGTCAAGTTTTCCAGTGAAGACATTAACGTTAACTTTATTTACGACTTTCGACGCAACCGTCATTTCACCATCTTGTACTTTACGGTTGTAATCCTCAAGCACACTATCGATTTGTTCAGTGCGGATAGAGACTCGGAGAGCCATGATTGTAGTATCGGAAACGACGTTAACCTGACCAGGATTGAGATAAGCGTTAAATTCACCACCACGGCTGGCATCATCAGGAATATAAACACTCCAGTTTTTTGGATATTCGAAAGTAAGTGAACCAAAGTCGGCAGGACCAGAAAAGGTCAGGAATGGATATTGTTCTTTTTCAGCAAACTCGTTCTCAAGTTTTGCCTGCAATTGATTCTTTGCTTCTGCTACTGCAACATCAATTTTTCCCTGGACATTAGTGCTCGCTTCACTCCATTTGAGAGTCATCCAAATGAAGAGACCAATGAAGAGGACGGCAAGGAGAGAAACGACGATGAGACCGATGGTTTTTAAGAGATCGACACGGTTTTTAGCACGCGCGATTCGCTCAGCTTCCTTCTTTTCCTCGTCGGTCATCATGTTAAAATCTTTATTCAGGAGATTATTTGTGTTGGCGCTGGCTGAAGACTGGAAATTATTAATTGGAGTAGTTTGAAAACTATTTGATTGTGCTAATGGCTGAAAATTTTGAGTTTGAAAATTCTGAGGTTGAAAAGCTTGAGATTGTGAAGTTTGATATTGTGAGGATTGAGAATGCAAGGCTTCTTGGGACTGATAACCTTGCGCCTGGAATCCCTGTGGTTGTGCGCTTTGAAACTGAAAACCTTGAGACTGAGTTCCCGGATTTGGGTTCCAAAAATTTGCGTCGTGCGCAACCCCACCTTGATTATTATTAAAATTATTCGAACCCTGATTATCCATATATCTCTATTTTACTTATGATTATTTTTTTGTAAAGTTTTAACAGCAAAGACCTTTATTCCTTACTAAAATCACGATCGATGATTTCGATTTGGTTCTTGATTTCACTGAGATCAGATTCAATCTCTTTGGCGGCAGTAGCTGCTGCTTGGTATTTCTCGGCGGCCTGTTCTAAAGAAAAATCTTCTCCATAAAACCACTCAATCTGCTGATCAAGCTGTTCAAGCTTCTGATTAATGGTTAGTTTTTCTGTGCTAGTTTTGTCCTTTTTCATATCTTCCTCACTTTATAATTCTTTGATATCTTTAGATTCTTTAATATTTTTAGATTCTGTACTTCTTGCTTTTTCAGTAATTTTTAGAATTTTTGCTTCCACATTTTCTGACTTGGTTTCAATACTAATTATTGAATCTGGCTTTATGTCGCCGCGAATTATAGCATAACCACGTTTTAAAATGATGGCTGGATTGAGATTCTCGATAACTTGAGTTTTTTGTCTAATTTTCTGGAGTTCAAGCTCGATCACGTTATTTAATTTGGTGCGAACGGATACTAACTGTTCCCTTAGTCCTTGCTCTTTTAACTGAATTTTATTCTTAATTTGCTGATTGATGCGATTGATTTGGAGTTTAAGAGAATGAATTTCGGCCTGACGATCACGAGTCAAAAACTGGGCAGCATTACTTGGAGTAGAAGCAGCAAAATCAGCGGCAAGATCAGCTAGGGATTCGTCGATTTCATGTCCGATTCCCGTGATGATTGGAATGCGACTGGCCGCAACGGCGCGGACAAGCTTTTCATCGTTAAAAATCGCAAGGTCATCTTTAGAGCCACCACCACGAATTAGTGCGATAACCTGGCAATCCGTAAACTGGTTCATATATTCTATGGCGCGAATAATTTGGTCCACCGCCGGTAGCCCTTGCACCTGAGTGTGGGCGACCTGAATCTTTAGTTCT
>ERZ773083.2500-NODE-2500-length-11337-cov-17.061248_pt1 | contig 11337 bp, 7 predicted proteins | sample MGYA00511465_ERZ773083 | MGnify/ENA primary metagenome ERZ773083 (study PRJEB29015, sample SAMEA2738001) | human oral metagenome | biome: human oral; feature: human-associated habitat; material: dental | place: China | collected 2060 ... | reverse complement strand
CCTATCCGACCTACGACGTCGGCGCGCGTCTCGCGGGCGCCAAGCCCGTGCCCGTAGACACGGACGCCGACCCTTCGACGTGGCCTGCGATGAGCATGCTTTGGCTCAACTCGCCGGGGAACCCCGACGGGCACGTGCTCGGCGTGGAGCGCCTGCGGGCGATCCTCGCGTGGGCGCGGGAGCGCGGCGTCGTGGTCGCCAGCGATGAGTGCTACGCCGAGCTCGCGTGGGACGTTCCCGAGGCGCCGTCGATTCTGGACGAGCGGGTGTGCGACGGCGACGTCGCAGGCCTGCTGTGCCTGTACTCGCTTTCCAAGCAGTCGAATATGGCCGGTTACCGGGCGGCCTTCCTCGCGGGCGACCCGGCGATGATCGGGCCGATCACCGAGATCCGCAAGCACGCGGGATTCCTCATGCCCGGACCGGTGCAGGCCGCGATGACGTGGGCGCTGGGCGACGACGCGCATGTGGCCGAGCAGCGGGCAGTCTACGCGCGCAGGCGCGAGAAGCTCCTGGCAGTGCTCGACGCCGCGGGCCTGGTCAACGACCCGCTGTCCGTGGCGGGGCTTTACATTTGGGCGGCGGCGAAACGGCCGGGCGGCGCGGCTGGCGGCACCGTGGTTGGCGATTCCGGCGCCGATGCTGCCGGCGGTGTGGCTGGTGATTTTGGCGCTGATGCGGGCGGCGGTGTGGCTGGTTCTAATCACGATGGCGGCAGCGTGGTAGAGGCGCCGACAGGCTGGGACATCGTTCGGGCGTGCGCCGAGCTGGGCATCGTCGTCGCTCCGGGCGACTTCTACGGCGAGGCCGGGCGCAACCGCGTGCGAATCTCCATCACGGCGACCGACTCTGCCATCGATGAAGCTGTCCGCCGCCTGCCGCGCCTGCCCGAGGTGCTGTTGCGGGGCTAGCTGCGCCAAGGGGCTTGTCGAGGTGCCAGGACTCCGCCGGGCTGATGATCTGGTTCAGTCGGGACTGAGGCTAGAACCAGCTTCTGTGAACTTAGCGGAATGGGGCCATTCGAGTTCCACTGAGGCTGGAGACCAGCTCCGCCGGAGTCAGGAGTCGGGAAAAGCGCCTCGCTTGGGGTCAAGATGAGTATCTGCTAAAAGTGCCTTCGTGCATCGTGAGCGCTAAGAACGGTCGCTATCGTGCGTGAAGGTACTTTTCATGCGAAAACTAGGCTACTCCGGAAATCAGGCTATTGGCCTATCGAGATTTCGACCAGACCACCGGTCAGTTGGCGTGGAGCGCCGAGTTCAGCTCGATTCCCGTGCCCGCGCGGGGGACCGCCTCGACGGCGCCGGTGATCGAGTTGCGGCGGAACAGGATGTTGTTCGCCCCGGAAAGCTCGCGGGCCGAGACCACGCGCGGTTCGCCGCTTTCGCCCTTGGCGGGCAGGACTGTGACCTTCGTTCCGGCCGTGACGTAAAGGCCGGCCTCGACGATGCAGTCGTCGCCGAGCGCGATGCCGATTCCCGCGTTCGCGCCCACGAGCGAGCGCTCGCCCACGCGCACCCTTTCCTTGCCGCCGCCGGAAAGCGTGCCCATCGTGGAGGCGCCGCCGCCGATGTCCGAACCGACGCCGATCACCACTCCCTGCGAAATCCGACCCTCAACCATCGCGTTGCCCAGGGTTCCCGCGTTGAAATTGACGAAACCGGCGTGCATGACGGTGGTTCCCTCGGCCAGATGCGCCCCCAGGCGCACGTTGTTGCCGTCGGCGATGCGCACGCCCGAAGGCACGACGTAGTCGACCATCCGCGGGAACTTGTCGACGCCGAGCACCTGCAGGTTTGCACAGACCGCGCGGGCGCGCAGCTGCACCTCGGTCAGCTTGTCCACGGCCACGGGCCCCAGATTCGTCCACGCCACATTTTCGAGCACGCCGAAGACTCCCTCCAGGTTGATCTCGTTCGGGCGCACGAGCCGATGGGACAGCAAGTGCAGGCGCAGGTAGGCGTCGGCGACGTTCTCGGGGGCGGCGTCGACGTCGATCGACGTCGTGACGGCCCGCGTCTGGACCACGCGAATCTGGTCTTCGGTCTCGGCCAGTTCAAGGTCGGCGCCCTCAGCGGGCTCGCCGAAGCCGAGCTCCGGATACCACACGTCGAGAATACGTCCGTCGGAAACAGTTGCCAGGCCTCGGCCCCACGCGTTCTTTGCACTCATGCGCCCAAGCCTACCAAGAGAACGATGGGCGTTCGCTGGGAGCCGGTCGGCCCTGTGGAAAAGGCGGTCGGCTGCTGACGGCCGGTTGGCGAACGGGAAAAGGCCGATGGCCGTGAAAGACGGGTCGGTCAGCTTGCAGCGCCGCGGATGACCTCGGCCAGGCGCGGCAGATCTTCGGCGAAAGCGGGGTGCACCGGCCGGTCGAGGCGGCCCTCCAGCAAATCGTCGAGGGGCGCCCATTCGAGCGCGAGGGATTCGTCGTTGGGCACGGGCTCGGCCGTCTCGCAGCGGGCCGCGAACGTCGTGTAGCGCCAGTCGCCGTGATCGCGCACGATGCTGCCGACCACGTCGAGGCTGCCGGCGCCGATCGCCGTCTCCTCCTCGAATTCGCGCAGCGCGCCCTCCAGCGGCGTCTCCGACCAGCCAATCGCCCCGCCCGGGTTCGACCACGTCCCGCCCGAATGCGACCATTCGGCGCGCAGCTGCACGAGCACCTCGATCGATTCGTGCTCGCGGAAGGCGAGGATCCCCGCGGCGCCCGCCAAGCCCCAGTGTTCGGACCCGCAGGGACACAAAATGAAGCCGTCCGCGCCCTTTCGGCGTCTGCCGCTGTGTGGCTTGCTTCCGGGTTTTGGACGCCCCGAACCGGCAGCCAGCAGTCCTGCCGCGCTGCTCGCATCGGCGACGCTGGCGGCACTGCTATCGAATGGAGTGCCATCCACGGCGGCCAAGACAGATTCGACAGCGGGTGAGTGTGCCGCATCGCCCGCCAAATTGACCGGCGGCTGCCACAGCCGGGTGATCGAGACGCCCCAGTTCGCCAGCATGGCGCGCAGCAGCGGCAGCGAGATGCCGACCACGCCGTGATAGTCGCCGTCGACCCTCTCGACAAACGGCCCGCCCAGCCCGTCCACGGTGAAGGCGCCCGCCACGTGCAGCGGCTCCTCGGTGGCGACGTATGCCTCGACTTCGGCGTCGGACATCGGCGCGAAATGGACGACGGCGTGGGAAACCGCCCCCAGCGACGCCCCGCTCTCCAGATGGACCATCTGGTGGCCCGTGTGAAGGACTCCGCTGCGCCCGGCCATGCGTGCGATGCGCTCCCGCGCCGTTTCGGGGGCGCCGGGCTTGCCGACTGCCTCGCCGTCGAACTCGAACATCGAATCGCAGCCGACAACGATGTGGGCCCCCGCCGCCTCGCGCGCGTCATACGCCACCGCACGGGCCTTCGCCGTCGCGAGGGCGAGGACCTTTTGCGCCGGCCCGCCGCGAACCGATTCGAGGAGGGCTTCTTCGTCGACGTCGGAGACCTGGACGAGCGGATCGAAACCCGCGGCCCGCAGGGTGGCCAGCCGTGCAGGTGATTTACTGGCCAGAGCCAGCCGGAGCCGGCCGTTGCCCGTCAGGCCGAGCCTGCCGCCGCGCGTCCGCGCCTTCTGCGGCGAACGGGCGCCGCCTGTGCCGCGGGAAAAACTGACGGGACGGTTGCGCCCGGCCTCGCCTGCTAGGACGTGCCCGGCCTTGACCGCTGAGTCACGCCCTCCCGCACGTCCCCGCGAGGACCCACTCACGCCAAGGCCTCGCGCAGAACGTCCAGGCCCACCGAGCCGATCGACAAGGCCCTGTTGTGCCACGCCTTGAGGTCGAAGTTCGCGCCCTCCTTCGCCCGGGCTTCCTCGCGAAGCTGCGTCCAGATGCGCTGGCCGATCTTGTACGACGGCGCCTGCCCCGGCCATCCCAGGTAGCGGTTGAGCTCGAATCGCAGGAAGGCGTCGTCGCTGGCGACGTTCTCGCGCAGGAAGCGCCACGCCGAATCGGCGTCCCACGCGCCCTCGCCCCACGGGCCGGCGTCTTTGCGCAGGTGGACGCCGAGATCCACCACCACGCGCGAGGTGCGCAGCCGCATCGAGTCGAGCACGCCCATGCGGTCGCCCAGCTCGTCCATGTACCCGAGCTCGGCCATGAGCTGCTCGGCGTAGAGGGCCCAGCCCTCGCCGTGGCCCGACACCCAGCATCCGTTCCGTCGCCAGTCGTTGAGCGAGTCGCGCATGTACGTTGTGAGCCCGATTTGCAAATGGTGGCCCGGAACGCCCTCATGGTAGACCGTGGTCTTTTCCTGCCAGGTCGCGAACTCCGTGACACCGGAAGGCACGGACCACCACATGCGGCCCGGACGCGAGAAATCGCCCGTCGGGGGAGTGTAGTAGATGATTCCGGTTCCCGACGGCGCCAGGCAGCACTCGATCGTGCGCAGCGGCTCCGGAATGTCGAAATGCTGGGACATCGCGTCTATCGAGGCGTCCGCCGTCTCCTGCATCCAACTTCGCAGGGCTTCGACGCCGGACAGCTTGCGCTTGGGATCCGAATCTAGCCTCTCCATCGCCTCGCGCACGCCGACGCCGGGCCCGTACAGCTCGCGCGCCGTCCTTTCCTGTTCCGCGACGATCCCCGCGAGCTCGGCCTTTCCCCATTCGTAGGTCTCGTCAAGGTCGATGTCCGCGCCGAGGAAGTGGCGCGAGAAGAGGCTGTAGCGCTCGCGGCCCACGGCGTCTTCCTCCACCGCCGTCGGCAACGCCGTCTGCCGCAGAAATTCGGCGAGTTGACCGTAGGCGACGCGCGCCGAGTCGGCGTTCGCGGCGACTTCTGGCCGTTTGTTCACCAGATGGAGGAAGGGGGAGGCCGAGCCGGCGGCGCCCTCGCACTGCTCCGCGCACCTCTCGATCTGGCGCGCCGGGATCGCGGGCCCGGAGGCGATTCGCTGCCGCAAGGATTCCTTGTAGCCTTCGAGGGCCTCGGCGACGACGCCGAGGCGGCGGTTGACGTTGTCCCAGTCGGCCTCGGTTTCGGTGGGCATGAGGTCGAAGATGTCGCGAACGCCCTGGATGGGCGAGGCTATGACGTTGATCTCGCCGCACCTCTCGCCGGAGTCGATGAGCTCGAGCTCCAGCCCGAGGCGCTCGTTCATCGCCGCCACGGTGATCCGATCGACGTCGTCGGCGATCGGGAGGGCGTTTAGCTTGGCGAGGGTGCTGGATATCAAGCTGCGCTGCTCGTCCACACCGGCGGGAGAATAGTCCGAAAGGGCTCCGTGGTCGGCGTCGTCTGTGCCCACGACGGTGGCCGCTTCGGGAGACAAAGCGAGGTCTGCGTGAAAGTACTCGTTCGCGAGTGCGTCGATGGCGCTGGGGGTGCGAGTGTTTGTCATGGACCAAGTTTATCGATTCGGGCCCTTTAGGCCATAGGAGCATTTTCCGCTGGCGCAATCCTCGACGCCTCTTCGAGGCGTGGCGGGGCCTGCCGCAAATCGAACGTCGTTGAGACGGCCGCAAAGAAGCGTCGTTGAGCCGGCGTCTCTTCGAGGCGGGGAACGCGGCTGGTTCTGCCTGTCGATGAGCGCAATTCTTGGAGCTTTTGAGCTGAGAGGCTGCGGGCTGAGGCGCGGCCGCCGCGGCAGTCGGGGTCAAGCCGGTTGCCACGGACTCCTGAGGCGCAGGCGTCGGCTTCCTGCGCCTCCACGGGCTTTTCGCCGGTTCTGATCTCGTCCGTGTCGCCATCAGACGAGCGACGCTCGCCCGCAGTACGTGACGTAGGCCTCTCCCGTGCCGTATAGTATGTGATTGAAGGCACAAAACGAGGGAGGTACGTGACACAATTGCACGACGTAAAAGGACTGGAAGCGGACAACGGGTCCGTGGGCGAGGTCGTGGACCGTAACGAGAAGAGGCTTTCCGGCGCGGAAAGCCGACAGATCGACGAGAGTCGGCAGGGCGCCGAAAGCCGACAGATCGACGAGAGTCGGCAGGGCGATGAGAGTCGGCCGGTCGAGGAAAGCGTGCCGCTCAACACCGTCGAACGGCACGCGCATGGATTGCTCGACGGAGAGGAGCGATATTCCCTCCCGCAGGCGGCCGAGCTCGCGGGGCTCGACGTCGAAACGGCGCTCCGCTTCTGGCTGGCCATGGGCTTTCCCACGGTCTCGGAGAGCCGCGAGAAACGGATATTCACCGACGGCGACGTCGATGCCATGCGACTTCACGCGAAGGCGCTTCGCTCGGGCCTGCTGACCCGCGAAACCCTGGAATCGCTCAATCGCGCCCAATCCCACATGTCCGACCGCCTCGTTCTTTGGCAGCACGAGGTGCTCGTCGATTATGCCCGCAGGGAGCTTGGACTCGACGGGATCTCGGCGAGGTTCTGGGTCCTCGACAATATCATCGACTACGAGGACTATCTGCGTCGGCAGATGGAATACTCGTGGAGGCGCCACATGGTCGCCCTCCTCCGACGCAGCGAGACGGAGGTCTCCCAGATGGAGCTGACCGAGGCCTCCGACGTCACGCTGCGCAGGGCCTTCGGGTTCATCGACATGGTGGCCTTCACGAATCGATCGAACGAGCTGGGGTCGGCCGAGTTCATCGAGCTCGTCGAGGAGTTCGACTTCACATGCCGCATGGCCATCCACGCCCACGGCGCTCGAGTGGTCAAGAGCATCGGAGACGCCTTCCTTTACATCGCCGACGACCTCGACACGGGCGCGCGGGTGGTGACGAACGTCGTGGACGAGCTGCGGAAGGTGCCCGGCATGCTCCCGGTGCGGGCTTCCATCGTGTGGGGAGGCGTCGTTTCGCGCTTCGGCGACATTTTCGGACCCAAAGTCAATCTCGCTTCCCGCTTGGTCGACGTCGCCGAATCCGGGACGATCCTGACTGACAGCGAAACCGCGGAAACCTTGCGTTCGCTCGTGCCCGGCCGCTACACGCTCGTCCCTGCCGGAAGTCCGAATCTTCAAGGTTTCGGAAAGATCGAAGCGGTCGAGGTGCGGAGGATGCCCTCGTCGTGACGGGCCTGCCTTCGCCTGGGTGGGCGCCAGAAGTCTGATCTCGCCGCGAAATACGCGGACTAGGGCCTGCCTTCGCCCGGGCGGGCGCCAGGCGCCTGCAAGGCTGAGGAAACTGCCGCGATTCGAGCCGCCGCTCAGGCGGCGGGATGCCCGTACGCGAGCGAAGGAACGGCTTTTTGCGCATATGTTCTTTATGAACTCGGAGCGCCGTTAAGGCCTCGGAAAGCGACGGCCTGCGACTCGGTGTTTTAAAAGTAAAGGTTTCCTAAGGCAGGGAGGCAAATTTTAACGGAATTGCATTAGAATCAGCTCATGACGAAGATGCTTCTTGTAGAGGACGACACCGCGATCTCCGGACCACTCCTGCGCGCCCTCGGGCGGGAGGGATACGACGTGCACCTGGCGGAGACCGGCCGGGGCGCCATTGAGGCGATGAGCGGCGGCGTGGACGTCGCCATCCTGGACCTCGGCCTTCCCGACATGGACGGCCTTGACGTCGCACGCCATGCCCGCTCCCAGGGCTGGATATTTCCCATTCTCATCCTCACGGCCCGTTCGGAAGAGGTCGACATGGTCGTCGGCCTCGACGCCGGAGCCGACGATTACGTCACCAAGCCTTTCCGCCTCGCCGAGCTTCTCGCGCGGGTGCGTGCGGTGCTGCGCCGAAGCGAAGCCAGCGAGAGCGACGTCATCCGCGTCCAGGATTTGACCATCGACGTTCCCGCCCACAGGGTCGTCCGCGGAACGACGGAACTCGGGGTCTCCGGCAAGGAGTACGACCTGCTCGTGGTCCTCGCGCGCAACGCCGGGCAGGCGGTTTCCCGCGCCGACATCATGCGGGACGTGTGGGATGCGCCGGAGGACGACGCCTCGAAGAAGCTCGACATGCACGTCTCGTGGCTGCGCCGGAAGCTCGGGGATTCCGTCTCGGATCCGCGCTACATTTCGACGGTGCGCGGAGTGGGATTCCGTCTCGAAAGGGAGTGAGCGATGCGCAGGCGGGCCCTCACGATGACGACGGTCGCCGTGACGGTCGCCGTCCTCCTGCTCGGCCTGCCGGGGATGGCCCTGGGCTCGCTGTACATTCTCCGCAGCGCGGACGAGGACGTCCATCGTCGGGCGACGCAGATCGCCAACGTCGTCGACAAGAACGTCTCGGATCAGCGCGAGGGGTTGAAGGGCAGAGGGCAGCAGGGCAACTTCGACGTCTTGCCCCTCGACGTCATGCGCGCGACCGTCGACGGCGCGACGTACCCCATGTTCGTTCGCGTCGCGATCTGGGGGGAGAAGGCGGAAGTCGGCGCGCAAACCGACGAGGACGCCATCGAGCATACGGCCACGGGAACCTCGGGGGCGCAGGTGACGGTGGGCATAGAGCGAAGCGCTGTGTGGCGCAGGATCGGTTTGTTCATCTCCCTTGGCGGGGCCGCCGTCGCGGTGTCCTTCGTCGTGGCCGTTGCCCTGGCCCGTCGCCAGTCGCGGAGGATATCCGCGCCGCTCATCTACCTCGCCGCGGCCGCGGAGCAGATCGGCGCCGGCCAGGCGAGCCCGCGCATGAAGAAATCGGGGATAGAGGAGATCGACCTCGTCTACGAGGAACTCGTGAGAACCGCCGACCGCATGGCCGGGCGCATCGCGGCCGAAAGGCAGTTCGCCGCGGACGCCTCGCATCAGCTGCGCACGCCGCTCACCGCTCTGTCGATGCGGCTCGAGGAGATCGAGTATATTTCCGAGCAAGAGGAGGTCCGTCAGGAGGCCGCCTCGTGCCTGGAACAGGTGGAGCGGCTCACCGGCGTCGTCGCCGATCTGCTGCGTTCGTCGCGCGCCGTGGAGGCCAGCACCGAGGCTGTCTCCCTTTCCAGGCTCTTCGAACAGCAGGCCGACGAGTGGGAGCGCTCGTTCGCCAAGGCCGACAGGCGCCTCGTATTCGAGGACGACGCCGGAGTGGCGGTGCTCGCAACGCCCGGCGCCCTCGCGCAGATCGTGGCGACCCTCATCGAGAACTCCCTCAAATACGGCGGGGGGACGACGAAGGTCGCTGCGCGGAAGGTCGGCAAGGGAGTGGTGATCGACATCTCCGACGAAGGCGAGGGCATTCGCAAGGACCTCGTCGACGCGATCTTCAACAAGGGCGTCTCGACCGGCGGGTCAACGGGAATCGGCCTTCCGCTGGCGCGCAGCCTCGCCGAGGGCGCGGGCGGCAGGCTCGAGCTGGCGCAGGCGGCGCCGCCGATCTTCCGGCTGACCCTCAACGCCGTCCCGAAGTCGATCAACCCGCAGGAGATCCTCCCGGCGGGGGCGATCGTCTCGGTGGGTGCGCGCAGGCGGCGGCGATAGACGATTTTATCCGCCTCTGCCAAAGCGGAAGGGCATTTTACGACAATCGATTGGCGTCCCGAGACGGTCGCGGCCGCGGCGGTTGATCAAGCTCTTGCGGGTAGACGCAGAAAGAGCAGACGGCGGAGGGGTCAAGTCAGGGTGACGATGAAGCGGCCATCGGGATCTGCCGGTGTCCAATTTGGCACGCGCGTTTGCCCCGACGTCGGACTTGTATCTTTAAGCGTCGGCCGTTTTCTCGCCGCAAGAGGCGACCTTCTCGCAGCGGGAGGCCGGGGAAAAGACGAAATAGCGGTACATGACGTATCGGAAGGCCGTGCCGAGCACGAGGCCGACGATGTTGCCGGAGACGTTGTCCGCAAACTGGGTGGTCAAATGCAGGACGTAGCGGGAAAAGCCCAGGCAGCCGAGGGCGATGAGCAGGCCGCCGAGGTTCACCAGCGCGAACATGGCAAATTCCCGGCCCTTGTTCTCGTTGCGCCTCTTCTTGAAAGTCCACAGCCTGTTGGCGATCCAGGCGAAGATCACGGAAACGGTCACGGAGACGATCTTGGCGGTGAGCGATTTGTCGCCGGGAAGGTCGATTGGAAGCGAATAGGCCAAAAGGTTGAAAAGGCCGACGTCGACGATGTAGGCGCCCAAGCCCACGGTGCAAAACTGTAAGAACTCGACAAACCACTCTCGGAAAGTCTGGCCCCGCAGAAGTTTGCGTATGAGATTCGACAGCACCACGTAAGTGTAACCGGGGATAATGGGAAAAAGACATAAGCTGAAATGTGAAAAACACGGGAGGGTACGTGTCCGATAGCAAAGTCGTCGGGACAGGGGCCGCGGCGGGCGCGCCGCGGATCGGCGTCGTCGGCGGAGGCCAACTTGCCCGCATGATGCAAGAAGCGGCCATCGCCCTGGGAATCGAGCTGCGCGCTCTGGTCGAAGCGCCCGACGGCGCCACTGGCCAGGTCGTCCCGCTTTCCGTCGTGGGGGCGGCCGACGACGCCGACGCCGTCCTGGCTCTTGCGCGCGGCGTCGACGCAGTGACCGTGGAACATGAGCATGTGCCGGACGAGATCCTTGCCGCAGCGGCCGGCGTCGCCCCCGTGCGTCCGGGAGCGTCAGCGCTCGCCTTCGCGCAGGACAAGCTGCTCATGCGGCGAAGGCTGACCGACGCGGGAATCGAGTGCCCGCGCTGGTTCGCCGCGAGGAACGACGAAGAGATCGCCTCCGCGCTGCGAGAGCTCGGCGGGCGGGCCGTCGTCAAGACGCCGCGCGACGGGTACGACGGAAAGGGCGTCGCCGAAATCAGGTTGGCGCCCGGCGGCCGATGCGAGACGTCGGCGCCCGTGGGCCAGTGGCTGGATGCGGCAGGAGGCGAGGGACTGCTCATCGAGGAACTCGTCCCCTTCACGTGCGAGATCTCCCAGCTCGTTGCCCGCCGCCCAGGCGGCGAGATCGCAAGCTGGTGCGCCGTCGAAACGATCCAACGCGGGGGAGTGTGCGCCGAGACCATTGCGCCCGCGCGGGTTTCTTCCGACGTCGCCGGGCGGGCCGCCGACGTCGCGAAGGCCATCGCCGAGGAGCTTGGCGTGGTGGGGATGCTAGCCGTCGAAATGTTCGTCGACGACGCCGGGCGCATTCTGGTCAACGAGCTGGCGATGCGTCCGCACAACTCCGGCCATTGGACGATCGAAGGCGCGGTGACGAGCCAATTCGAGCAGCACCTTCGAGCCGTGCTTGACCTTCCTCTCGGGTCCACGGACCTGCTGGCCCCGTGGGCCGTGATGGTCAACCTGCTCGGTTCGGAGCTCGAGGACCCCCGCGACGCCTACCCCGAGGCGATGGCCTTGCACCCTTCGGCGAAGATTCACGTATACGGCAAGGAGGTGAGGCCGGGCCGCAAGCTGGGCCACGTCACCGTGTGCGGCGACGATCTCGACGCGGCGAGAGCCCAGGCGCGCGAGACGGTCGAGGCGCTGGCGGGGCGCGGCGCG
>ERZ773083.2499-NODE-2499-length-11337-cov-22.988920_pt1 | contig 11337 bp, 10 predicted proteins | sample MGYA00511465_ERZ773083 | MGnify/ENA primary metagenome ERZ773083 (study PRJEB29015, sample SAMEA2738001) | human oral metagenome | biome: human oral; feature: human-associated habitat; material: dental | place: China | collected 2060 ... | reverse complement strand
TGTAACGATGATAAAAATCAATGGCCTCATGGTTAGGATAGTACTTGCCTTCTAGGACGCCCGGCGTGATTTCCCGAGGAACACCATGACGAGCCGCAGTCATAACATCAGCCACGCTGATCCCCTTTCCACCTTCCTGCCAGCCACCTTCCAGTTGGTGGGCTGCAACAGCTCCACCCCAGAGAAATCCATCTTTAAATGTTGACATTTTGCATTTCCTCCTAGTTTTTACTACTTCCATTATAGGAAAAGAAAGCGCTGTTTTGAATAGCAAGATTTTCCATATCGAAACGGAAAAAGACTTTTATTTTATTCTACAAAAAAACAAAACACAAAATTGACAACACTTTCAAAAGGTGCTATAATGCTCTCAACATAAATAGAGTAAAGGAAAGGTGGTTTAAATTTATGTCTTTCTTAACATTTTTATTTAGTTTTTTAGGCATGGTCATTCTGATACCTGCTATTTGTTATGGCTTTTTTAAGCTATCCATTCTCTTAAAAAGCAATATACTATCGCGGGGGAATGCCTACTATACTCTGATTCGATTTGAGCATTTGGACAGCATTCCTCCCTTACTAGACAATCCAAACTTCCTTAAAACAGGTAAATGGGAATATTTCCCTGAAGCTAATTACTTCAAAGGATTCTCAAAACTCTCAGACAGAGACCTTCAAAACTGGATAGAAAAGGAATATCATCTGAATCCTGGTCAAGTGCTTGTAACTGTACCAGAAACAATGAAAGTTGCTTCTGCCGCAATCAGATTCTAAATCTTAAGAATAGAAAAAAAGCTAGGACTAATCCTAGCTTTTTTATGAAAACAACTTCTGGTCTTCTTTTTCGGGTACCTTTAAAAACCAAGCTAAAACTATTACCAAGACCATTAAACCTGCTAGAAAGAAACTCATTGTCTCATATCCCGCTGCATCAATAACAGCTCCAGCAAAATGTTGAATAAAAATGGAGCCAAGGCTTCTAACCGTCTGTACTAGGGCAATAGCAGTCACTAAGTACTTGGAGTCCACAATGGCTGAAACAATCTTTAAGGTGACCATAATGAGAAGCATACCTGAAACATGTTTAGAAGCCAAGGTCAAAATGATTTTCGAGGCTAGTCCCAGATTGAGTCCATAAATTGTGTATTGGACTAACATAATCAGTAACGGACACAATAAGAGCTTTTTAGCAGACAGTTTATCCATAAAAAGATAAGAATAAAAGATCAGTGGTGACTCACAGATAACAGAAATTGATACAACTGTTGAGGCCATTCCAACACTCAGACCGCTATGCTGCAACATGGCAGGAATATAAGTATGACCTGCATTTCCAACTCCTGAATAAAGAGCAACAATCAGCAAATAGTAGAGATAGGTTTTATTGGTCAAAATCTGACTGATATAAGAGTCTTTCTTATTTTTTGGGGCTTCATCTGATTTGGGAGATTCAGAGCGGATTTTAATGGAAAGGACACCGACAATTGTAATGATCATTGCTCCGATGAAAGCAATAAAAATAGCCATAGGAGAAACATATTGGTAGAGTACACCAGCCAGTTGAGAACCTAATGCATAGCCAATCGTTCCCCAGATTCGAATTTTTCCATAAGTGTAGGGACTTCGTGCAGCAAGTACATCCATAACTGGATTGACACCATTAATCAGCATAACCACCAAACTGTATCCAATAGTTAAGCCTAACAAATCTCTAACTTGCATAAAATAGATTGCAATAAAGATAATAGCTCCAAAGCTAAACAGGGTCACCTTCTTGATGCTCAAGCGGTCATTTAAAATTCCCATAATTGGTTGGGCCAGCATAGAAGCAAAAAAAGCGACCGATACGACTACGGATGTCTGACCAGCTGAGAAGCCTAAACCCAGCATATAGACAGAAATCAAGCTTGAAAACAAGGCAAAGGATAAAAAATAAAAAGTATAAACCAGGACATAAGCTAGATAACTATTATAAAACTTTTTAAACATCGTTCTCTCATTCTTTACTAATATTAAATCTTATTAAAAAACATTGGAGTGTATTTCTAACATTACAAAAGGGCTGGGAAATCCCAGCCACTATACATTATCGCCCATTTCGACGCGAATAATTCTGAGAATCATCTTCCAGGTTATCGCGTCCAGCAAGAGGTCGATTCCGTTTTTTTCTTCGACCAGATTCAAGAAAAACAATCGCAAAAAGTACCAAGACTGGAACTAATAAAAGCAATTTGGGATCTAATAAAAGTCCAGATTTTGCCTTATTTGAAGAATTTGCTCCTTGATCATTTTTAGAATCCATAACTGGTGAGTCTCCATCGTCAGCCAGTTCTACTTTCATTCCATCACTAATTAATGTAGACAGGGTTAAAAGTCCATTATCAACTTCCAAAACGCCATCCTTCACAACTAGCTTTGGATTTGTTCCTTTTTTGACAGTCCCATAAAAATCTTTTTCAAGTTTATAGGTTTTTCCATCAATTTTGTGCTCTCCTGCAGTCAGGAGTTTCTTATATTCGTAATCTGCGTAGGCTTTTTCAATCAAAGCATTTCCAAATGGATGACGATAGTACTCACCATCCTGATCAGACCAATCTCCGACCCCCATAATCACACTGATAATACGTTGTTCACCACGTTTGACAGTTGCAATATAGTTGAAGGCTCCTCTAGGACTAGAACCTGTTTTTAAGCCATCTACTCCTTCCAGTCCATACTTGGCTCCTGGAACTGAGTAATTGTATGTCTCAAAAGTTTCTTCATAAGGTGTTCCTTTTTTGACAGTAACTACTGGCTTGTTTGTGTATTTTAAAATACCAGGATATTTCTTAACAAAATTATAAGCAAGGATAGCTAGATCGCGAGCCGTTGTCTGGTTGGCCGCATTATTATCATATCGTTGAGGAGTGTAGAAGCCTTTAAAGGATGAAGCCGCAGCTCCACTCGCATTGTACCAATGTGTATTGGTCATGCCAAGTTCTTTAGCCTTACTATTCATTTGGTCCAAAAAAGCGTCTGGATCATTATTAGATAAGTAATTCGCAATCATAACCGTCGTTGCATTAGAAGAAGGAACGACTGTCATAGTTATCAACTCAGATATTGTATAATCTACACCCGCCACAATTTTGTTATTGGAAATTTCATAAATTCCAGCAATATTCTGGTCTGTCTGGCTAGCTTTGATGATGGTATCTTCTGAAAGCTTTCCTTGCCCCATAGCCTCAAACAAAAGATAAAGTGTCATCAATTTACTCATACTCGCTGGATCTCGAACTTCATCAATGTTATCCTGCCAAAGGACATCTCCCGTGTTCCCATCTATAATCAGTGAAGATCTGGGACGGTTGATATCTTTTACATCTGGATAGGCTTTCCGAGTAATATCCATGAGCTCATCTGCACTAACTGTAGCTGCCCCAAATAATAATGTTACCAAGCAAACAAGTGCTAACCATTTCTTCTTCACCAGAAGCCTCCTAATTTTTCATCGTTACTAATTAGTATATCATATTTCCCAAACAAAATAGAAAATATTTTAGAAAATACATCTGAAAAGTAGATATATTTTTTCAAAAAAATCCCACCTGATAAACAGGCAGGAATTTTTAGTTATCTAATAGGCTAAGTGCTTCAGCATCTGCAATAATCGTAACATCCTCATGTCTCTGGAGTACGCTGGCTGGCAACTCCTCAGTAACAGGTCCTGCTACTGTTCCAGCAATTGCCTGAGCTTTTCCTTTCCCATAAGCAAACAAGACAATTGACTTGGCAGCCATAATATTTGCAATCCCCATAGAAATTGCCTGGGTCGGAACTTGGTCGATTGTTTCAAAGAAACGAGCATTTGCTTCGATTGTGGAAGGAGTCAAATCAACCAGGTGGGTTTGACTATCAAAACTTGTTCCTGGCTCATTAAAACCGATGTGACCATTAGTTCCAATTCCTAAAATTTGGAAATCTACTGGATTCTCCGCTAAAATTCTGTTGTAAGCTGCTGTCTCCTCTTCAGCATCCTCAGCTTTGCCATTTGGTAAAAAACTCTTTTTAAAAGGTTTATGAGAAAAAAGGTTTTCATTCATAAAGTAATGGTAAGATTGGGGATCATCAGCCTCTAAGCCAACATACTCATCCAGATTTACACTGACTAAATCAGAGAGATCAATATCGCTTTCAATTAATTCCTTATAGAAACTAAGCGGACTACTACCAGTAGCTAAACCAAGTGTTTTAGCGCCTTCTGCTAGCTTGCTTCTTAAGATTTCTACTGCTACTTTCCCGCCTTCATTTTGGTCAGCTACTTGAATAATTTCCATCAGAATCCTCCTGAACTTTTCTCTAATATTATTATATGGTATAGACCAATTTTTGTCAAGATAGAAATTTTCATATTTTAAATTTTGCCAGCAAAGAAAGATAAAATCGTGATATAATATAAGAATGTTACTGTATTTATTACTTTTATTTTTACTGGGTGTTGTCTTTCTCGTACTCAGCCTATTTTTTAGAGCCATCAAAACATTAAGAATGATTGCTCTTTGTATTGGAATTTTACTAACTAGCCTTCCCATTTTATGTTGTGCTTACTTTTTATGGATTATATGGACTGTTTAAGGAGAAATAATGAACACTGCCGATTTTGACTTTCACTTACCAGAGGAACTTATCGCCCAAACTCCTCTTGAAAAACGCGATGCCTCCCGTTTATTGGTTGTAGACCGATCAAGCGGAGAATTTTCTGACCAGCATTTTGACTCAATTATTGATCAACTCCAGCCTGGCGACGCCCTTGTCATGAATAACACTCGGGTCCTGCCTGCTCGTCTCTACGGTGAGAAACCTGGGACTGGTGGTCACGTTGAACTCTTACTTTTAAAGAATACTGAAGGAGATCAATGGGAGGTCTTAGCAAAACCAGCTAAACGTTTGAAAGTTGGTGCTCAAGTTTCCTTTGGAGATGGTCGACTGACAGCTACGATTGTAGAAGAACTAGAACACGGGGGACGGATTGTCCGCTTTGACTATCAAGGGATTTTCTTAGAAGTGCTAGAGAGCTTGGGTGAAATGCCCCTGCCTCCTTATATTCATGAAAAATTAACAGATCGCGAGCGTTATCAAACTGTCTACGCTAAAGAGAATGGCTCTGCTGCTGCCCCAACAGCTGGACTTCATTTCACCAAAGAACTGCTTGCACAAATTGAAGCCAAGGGAGTTAAGTTGGTTTATCTGACCCTTCACGTCGGACTTGGCACCTTCCGACCAGTTTCAGTTGACAATCTAGAAGAACACGAAATGCATTCTGAATTTTACACTTTGTCTGAAGAAGCTGCCGCCACCCTCCGTGAGGTTAAGGCAAATGGTCACCGTGTTATCGCCGTCGGAACAACTTCAATCCGAACTCTAGAAACCATCGGAAATAAGTTCCAAGGCGATATTCAAGCTGATTCTGGGTGGACCAATATTTTTATCAAACCAGGCTACCAGTGGCAAATTGTCGACGCCTTTTCGACCAATTTCCACTTACCTAAATCAACTTTAGTTATGCTAGTCTCAGCCTTTGCCGGACGAGACCTAACCTTAAAGGCTTACGAACACGCTATTGCTGAGCGTTACCGCTTCTTCAGCTTTGGAGACGCTATGTTTATCAAATAGTAGGTAATTTTATGAACAAAATAGAAAGTAGACATCGTTTAATTCGTTCCCTGATTATGGAGAAAAAAGTCCATACTCAACAAGAACTTCAGGAACTCCTCGAAGCCAATGGCGTTATTGTTACCCAATCAACCTTGTCTCGTGATATGAAGGCCCTCAACCTGGTCAAGGTCTCTGAAAACAATATTTCTTACTATGTTATAAATAGCATTGCTCCTTCTCGTTGGGAGAAGCGCCTGCGTTTTTATATGGAAGACGCCCTCATCATGCTACGGCCCGTTCAGAATCAAGTAGTCATGAAAACTCTACCCGGCCTAGCTCAGTCTTTTGGAGCGATTCTAGATGCACTGGAATTACCTCAAATTGTTGCAACTGTCTGTGGAGATGATGTTTGTTTGATCATTTGTGAAGACAATTCGTCTGCCATTGAATGTTTTGATAAGCTTAAAGAATTTGCCCCACCGTTTTTCTTTAGTAAATAAGCAAAAGAGAGTGGGACAGAAATCGGTAATTCGTTAGAATTCGATTTCGTTGTCCCACCTCCGCACAGTTGAGTAGGGCTGTAAAAGCTGATGAAATCAGCGTAGTAGAGCCCACTCAACCACTGCGTCTTGCTCGACAATCCAAAGACAATTGAGAGGCTAGGACTTTTGTCCCAGCCTCTTTTTTCTTTTATTCTCCAGCCAAACGGAGGATCGTTTCTGCATAGATATCCATAGCCCGATAAAGGTCATCTAGTTTAGCTCGTTCATTAGCCTGATGTTCCGTCTGCTCTGCTCCTGGGAAAAGAGCACCAAAGGCAACACAATTTGGCATGGTACGAGCAAAGGTTGCTCCACCCGATGACATAGCTGGACTATCGTCACCAGTTTTTTCTTGATAAATACTCATCAAAGTACTTACCAACTCGCTTTCTTTTGGTACATATAAAGGCGCCAGATAATCAAACTCCTCATAAACCAAGCGATAATCAGATGCCTTGTCGGTCAATGTTTGAACTAATTTTTCTTTATCTGCTAAAACAGGAATTCGAATATCAATTCGGATTTCAGATTCTTCTGGACTAACTGTCAATCCGGCAATATTAAAAGATAAACTTCCGGATGGTTCATCTGAAACGGGACCAAATAAGTGTGCTCCTGTTGCATCTTCTCCTACCGCTTCAGCAATAAAAGCTAAAGCAGGATGTGGAGCAAGAACTTGGAGTACCTTAGCCAGTCGAACAATTGCATTGACTCCCTCAGCAGCATCTTTAGCATGTTTTGGAACACCAAGAACCGTCACCTGATTAGCCGATACTTCGTAATCAAAGCCTGTTGCTCTTAGGCCCGCAATTACTTTCTCTAAGAAAGGACCCTGGTAACTAGCTTTAGCCGGCACAACATTAAAAGCATCCCCGGCTTCAAGTTTGATAAAATCGGACCCCGGTCCATGCAACTTGACCTGTAAAAGCCCCTTTTCAGCATAGGTCAATGGGAAGGATGAATCAGGAGCGAAACCAAGAGTCGCCCTTTCTTCCAATTCATTGTATCTACCCATGCAACGCCAGAGTGTCTCCTCATCTGTTCCGAAAATGAAACGCACCCGTTTTTTGAAGCGAACTCCACTATCCAGCAATGCTTTAACTGCATACAAAGCTGCCATTGATGGTCCTTTATCATCTTGAACACCGCGTCCAAAGAGATAGCCATCTTTTTCAGTTGCCTCAAACGGTGGTGTTTGCCAATCTGCTTCTTCACCTGATGGAACAACATCCAAATGACAGAGAACGGCCAGGAGTTCTTCTCCCTGACCGATTTCTGCATATCCATAATAGCCTTTAGGATCGAGATAAGTTGTAAAACCTATACCTCGACAAATTTCTAAAGTTTTTTCTAGGACATCTTGAATAGCTTGTCCAAAAGGTGTTCCATTTTCATTTTCATTAAGAACAGATGGGTAGGAAATAAGAGTTTTCAAAGATTCGAGAAATTCTTTTTTTACTTGTTCTGTTAGATAATTTTTCATGGAAGCACCTCACATCTCTTAACCAATAGCTGGAATGAAGGTACCCAAGAGAAGCAACAAAATGCTGACAACGATAATGGCTACAATCAATTTACCAATGAATTTCCACCAAGTACCAAGGCTGATACGGCCAAGAGCAAGAGCTCCCATAACGATACCTGAAGTTGGTGCTACCAAGTTAAGAACACCTGAAGCAGATTGGTAAGCAGTGATAATCAAGCTTCCTTTCACATTGACAAACTCTCCTAGAGGTGCCATGATACCCATTGTTGCACTGGCAAGACCAGATGAAGATGGGATTAAGAATGACATTGGCAAGTAGAAAATGTAAGTCAAGATAATGAATAGTTGAGATGACAGACCCTTAAGTCCTTGTTCACCCCAGTGAAGGATAGTCGCAGTAATCATACCATCGTTCATGATAACTTGGATACCACGCGCGATTGCTACGATAAGGGCAACACTGAGCAAGTCAGCAGCACCATTCATGAAGGCTGAGATAATCTTGTCTTCTTTAAGACCATAAACTATACCAATCAAGATACCCATAAAGGCAAAGAGCATTGCGCCTTCTGGGAAGTACCAAGTACCTAAAGCCCCAGTTGAAGAACCAATAATTTTACCAATTACAGGAAGACCTGTTAACCAAGAATTAAAGTTTTCAAAAAGATTGATATGAAGGTCTGTCCAAGGGATAAAGCTGGCAACCATGATAACAAATGTTGCAATGAAGAGATATAAAACATGTTTTTGTTTCTTACTCAAGACAGAAGGCGCATCATCGTTATCCGTTACATTGAAGTGTTTCAAATCTTCTTCTCTTTGGCTATATACCAAAGATTTGGTAGGATCTTTTTGAATCTTATCTGCATAACGATAAACAAAGTAAGTGCTCATTGCAACCATTACAAACCAGAAGATAAGACGTAGCACAATACCATCTGCTGTCGGCACGCCTGCTGTATCCGAAGCGATAACTGTTGCAAATGGATTTAGAGTGGATGCCAAACATCCAATTTGAGATCCAAGTAAGATAATGGCTACGGCTGTAATACTATCAAAACCAACCGCCATCATAACAGGAACAAGAAGTGGGTAGAAAGCCATAGTTTCTTCACCCATACCATAAGTTGTACCACCAAGGGCAAACAGAGGCATAAGGATGACAATCAACATTTTTTCACGGCCTTTGTACTTCTTCACGATAGAAGCAATCCCTACATCTAAGGTTCCAGTTTCATTAACAACACCAAGGAAACCACCTACCATCAGGATAAAGAAGGAAACGTCAATCGCTGCCTTTGTAGGTTCGTGTCCAAGCATCGCACGAATCGGTGCCATGAGAACATCCCAAATCCCTTGAGGGTTAGAAGCAACCTCTTTATATGTTCCAGCAATCAGGTTTCCTTCTTTGTTGACATCATACTGACCAGCCGGAATAATCCAAGTTAGTGCTGCCATAACAGCAATGATAATAATCAACACGGTATAGGAAGAAGGCATCCTAAACCCTTTTTTTGTTTCTTCACTCATTGTTTTCTCCTCCTAAAATCTAACAAAGTGCAAAAAACCAAGCTCTCTCCTTGAATAAATATCCAAGAAAATGTTTATTTATCACCTATATTTTATCATATTGACATGGAAAATACCAGTGTTTTTTAGAGCAAAACTTTTAAACTAGTCTATAGTTCAAAACTTATTTCAGTCTTTTTGAATAATTGTTCCGCTTTCAGATTCAATCAAAGCACCCAGATTTTCTAGTGAAGTAATCACCGCTTTACCCTCTGGACGACCGTTAACGAAGGCAATAGCTGCTTCAACTTTTGGAAGCATACTTCCTGGAGCAAATTGATCTTGTTTGATATATTCTTCCAACTGAGCAACATTCACATGTTCTAATTTTTCTTGATCAGGTTTATTGTAATTTACAAAGACATAGTCTACTCCTGTCAACACGATGAAGAGGTCAGCTTCAACTAACTCAGCCAAACGTTGAGAAGCAAAGTCTTTATCGATAACAGCTTCAACTCCTGAAAGATGACCGTTGTCTTCCTTAATGACAGGAATACCGCCACCACCAGCAGCTACCACCACTTGGCCGTCATTTAAAAGAGTACGAATTGTGTCAATTTCCTTAATGTCAACCGGTTTTGGTGAAGCGACAACTTTACGCCAACCACGTCCAGCGTCTTCTTTGAAAGTTGCACCGCTCTTTTCAGCTTCTGCTTTTGCTTCTTCTTCTGAATAGAAAGGACCGATTGGTTTGCTAAGGTTAACAAAAGCTGGGTCGTTCTTATCTACAACCACTTGTGTCACTACTGAAGCAACGTTTTTGTCAATTCCTTCATCCAAGAGAGCATTTTGCAAAGCATTTTGCAACCAGAAGCCAATGCTTCCTTCTGTCATGGCTACGAGAGAGTCGAGTGGAAAAGCAGGATTCTTTTCAGAGTTTGCTGCCAAATGTTGCAACAAGAGATTTCCTACTTGAGGACCATTCCCGTGAGTAATGATGAGGTCATCTCCATTTTTAATCAGTTTCACCAAATGCTTAGCAGTTTCAACCAGAGCTTCCTGCTGTGCTTTTGCTGATGGATCAGATGAAAGGATGGCATTTCCTCCCAAGGCTACAACGATTTTACGATTTGCCATATAATTCTCCTTCAACGCAAGGTAAATGCGTTTTAATTTTGATTATAATAATGTCCTCCAGTTTGTTTTTCAATTTAGAAAGACAAACTGTTTGACTATTAAAAATGAGGGCGGACTAAAGCTATTAGTCGCAGCCCTCATAGCTGTTGGTATTACAGTTTAATTGTTTCTAAGGTTATACTTTTGGAATGTAAAGATTACCTAAGGTTGCAGCCATAACTGCTTTAATTGTATGCATACGGTTTTCTGCTTGGTCGAAATGACGAGCATATTTACTGCGGAATACTTCGTCAGTTACTTCCATTTCTTCTACGCCAAATTTTTCAGCAACATCCTTACCATAAACAGTATTTGTGTCGTGGAAAGCAGGCAAGCAGTGCAAGAAGATCAAGTCTTCGTTATCAGCTTTCTTAACCAAATCCATGTTTACTTGGTATGGTTTCAAAAGAGCAACACGTTCTGCAAATTTGTCTTCTTCACCCATTGATACCCAAACGTCAGTGTAAAGTACATCAGCACCTTTCACAGCTTCGTCAGCATCTTCAGTGATTAAGATGTGAGCGCCACTTTCTTTCGCAAATCCTTCTGCCAATTCAACAATTTCTTGTTCTGGGAAGAGTTCTTTTGGAGAGAAGATGTGAACATTAACACCAAGAATTGCACCAGTCACTAGCAAGCTGTTAGCAACGTTGTTACGTCCGTCACCACAGTATACCAATGTCAAGCCTTCTAGTCGACCAAAGTTTTCTTGAACTGTCAAGTAGTCAGCTAACATTTGAGTTGGGTGCCATTCGTCAGTCAGACCATTCCAAACTGGAACACCTGAGAATTCTGCCAATTCTTCTACCATACGTTGGCTGAAACCGCGGAATTCAATACCATCAAACATACGGCCCAAAACTTTAGCTGTATCTTCAGTTGATTCTTTTTTACCAAGCTGAATATCATTAGCACCAAGATATTCTGGATGTGCGCCAAGGTCGATAGCTGCTGTAGTAAAGGCTGCACGCGTACGAGTAGATGTTTTTT
>ERZ773083.2498-NODE-2498-length-11341-cov-4.043682_pt1 | contig 11341 bp, 12 predicted proteins | sample MGYA00511465_ERZ773083 | MGnify/ENA primary metagenome ERZ773083 (study PRJEB29015, sample SAMEA2738001) | human oral metagenome | biome: human oral; feature: human-associated habitat; material: dental | place: China | collected 2060 ... | reverse complement strand
TACTTGAATTTAATAAATACTCTTTTCCGTACTCTATATTATTTAATTTTTGTATTTTATAACCTGCTGGAATACTCCAAATTTCTTTTGACTTTTCATATAACTGTTCTGCTCTATTTTTAATTTCATTATCTGTCCATACTTGATAATTGTTTATATTTCTTGTTATTTCAATATTTGATTTTTGATAAAACTCTTTTTTAGTTTTAAAATTCTTATTATAACGTAATAAATCATTCTCTATTAGCGATGAATTTCCTATTGTTCCTAGATATTCTAAATGAGTATTTTCAAATTTTTTCTCTCCCAATTCTAATTTCCATTCAGAATTTAAATTTTCAGGCATAATATATTCTATATTTAAATTAGAAGTATCATTAATTACATTATTAGAAACTTTTTGTTCAAGCTCCTTAAGAGTATATCTGAGTAGTTCTTTATTCTTTTCAAAATTATATTTTATAAAATTTAATTTAAATTCTTCATCTCTAGGAAATATAGTTTCTAATCTTCGCTCCATCAAATTTTTTTCTATTTTAAAATATATATCCTTTTCATTTTGATTTTCTAATATTTTTTTGGGTATACTTGCAAAAACTTTATTAATAGAACTAGTTTTATATCCACAAATTGTCCTTCTAAATATATAAGATATTAGCAAATCTATTATTTTTAAAAGTTTATCCTCATCTAATTTTTTATAATAATAAGTATCTTCAAATATTGAAAGTAATAGTGGATAAACAGTTGTATTTTTTAAGTATTTAAAATGCTTTAATTTTTCATTTATTTTTTCGTTATTTGAATTTGCATTTAAAAACCAATTATAATATTTTGAATAGGTAACAAGTTCTTCTAAAACAGCCTCTTCATTCAACTCTTTTTGAATCCTCATATATTCTTTAAAATCATCGTAAACTTTATTTTTGTTTGCAATTTTTCCAGTTTTCATTGTTAAAAAATCTCGAATAAAATCAGATATTTTCTTATTTGTCAATTCTATCTCAATTTTTAACCAGAAATTTTTATATAATACTGTCTGTTTTTCGTATTCAGAGTTCATTAATAAATAATTTCGTATTAAATCAGCTTGGGTAAGTGATAATCCTGTCGAATTTAAACTTTCAAATATAAGTTGTGGATTTTCTGATTTTTTATCTTTTTCTAATTTTATAGTTACTAATTCAATTTTATATAATGCTGAGTATATTTGTTCTGCTGAATAGTGAGAATTTTCTAGTAACTCTTTAAAAATTTTATAATTTCTACAAACATTTGAATTTGAGGAATCATCATTATTATCAATTAATTGTTTGTATGATACACTATCACTTTCAATAGGTTTTAAACGTATTCTTATATTATCTGGAGATTTTTTATTTATTAAATATTGCTCCCATATACTTTCTTTTGTATCTTCTGAAATTATTTTTTCGTGTAAGGCTTTTAATAATAATGAAATAGAAGTTATTCTTTGTTGTCCATCTATCAAAACATATTCTTCATAATCCCTTTCTATTTTTGTTAATACATATACAACAGTTCCTAAAAAATGTTCAATTTCTTCATTATGTTTAATTATATTTTCTATATCAGTAAACAATTTTTTACAATTTTCTTCTTGCCAATCATAATTTCTTTGATATACAGGGATATTAAATGTTTTTTTTCCCTTTCCAATAAAATCTAATATTCTTATTTTTTTGCTTCCAAATTTATCACTCCGTTAATCTATTTTATTTTTAATTTTAAGTATCTATACGCCAAAACTTATGACCTTGTATTTTTTTATTTACCTCCTTTAATCTTTTTTACCAAAAAGCAAATCAATTATTAAAAAAAATATCTAAAAACTCAATATCACTCAACCTATACTCTTTCCTAATAAATTTCATTTCCTCAATAGTAAAATTACTACTTCCGTTTATTTTTCGTGAAAATGCTGAAGGAGTTATTTTTAGTTTATGTGCCAATGTTTTATTGTTATCTCCGTGTAAACTCATTTTTGATTTTAAAAGATTTTTTCTCATTTTAAATCTCCTATCTTTTGCTAATTGGTAAAATAATTATACCATAAATTAAAAGTTTGTCAAGACAACTTCAATTAAATTGATAAAATATCAATAATATGATTAAATTTATTGATTTTAAAGTAGAATTATTATGAAAAATTTCAGAAAATAATGGAGTATTCTATTCTTGTACAATATCTGCTATTTTATTTAGTAATTTCAAAATTTCAGAAAATTGTATATTATCAACATATTTATTTTCATTTTTATAAATATTCCATTGTTTATTCAAATATTCATCATTTTTAATATCTTCTAAAATTTCCTTGCTTTCTAATATTTCTTCCATTGAATTTCTATTTTTTGCCGTTTCCCAAATTGCTTGTTTCAAGTTATTTACATTTATTTTATCATTTTTCAATTTAAAAATCATATAAATATCATAAAAATCTCTCAATCTCGTTGTTGTAATATTTCGTTTTATTATAGTTTCATACTTTTCAGCAATCAATGTTTCCAATGAATAAACCAAAATATTTAGTTTTTCTTTAAATATTGTTTCGTATGAATATTCTATTTCTGATGGAATTATTACATCTCCTGTTGTAATATCAATTTTTAATGGATTCTTTATTTTCTCAAAATTTGCTGTCAAATGTAATCTATAATTTTCATATTCCGATATTTCTCTTATATTTTCTATTTTTCCCAATACAAATTCTATTCCATCATTTACTTCAATATTTAAAATTTCCAATATTATTTCTTTAATAATTTCTTCTTTTACTGGAAGTCCCTTTATTGTCGTATCAATATCCATCGTTGTTCTATTTTGTATACCAATAATTGATGAAATTAAAAATCCACCTTTTATTATAAATTTCGCTCTATATTTTGATTTTTCTAATCGAGTCAAAAATCTTTCAAAAAAATACATTTGCAATACTTCTTGTGCTTTTAAATTATTTTTTTCTGAAAAACTTTTTATTTTCCCTTTTAACTTTTCTGATGTCATATCAAAACCTCCAAATATTCTCTTACTTTTTTCTCAATTTTCAATTCTTTACTATATTTTATTAATTTTCTTACTTTTATATCTTTATCTTTAAAAAATAATTTTAGTGCCTTTGAAAATACATCTACATCAATTTTTTCTTTATTTTTTATAATATCACATATCGTTCTCTCTTTATCATAAATATAAATTTTAGCACCCATTTTACTCAAAGTTTCAATTTTCCCACTTTCAAATATTTCCTTTTTCACATAATGAATTTTCAAATTTTCAAATTTTTTTGTAATATGCAAAACATTATAACCTTGTGGAACTGTTATTGAAATTGTATTTGGCACTCTATCTGCTAAATTATGAAAGTATAGAGCAGTTGTGTTTGAAAAAATCACATTATTATTTTTTTGTATTTTTACAAATTCATCTGTAATTGTATCATTTTTCTGATAAACCCCTTGCTTTACTCTTTCTAAAATTCCTTTTTTACATAAATTAGAAAGAATCTGTCTTTTTATACCGATTTTTTCTGCTTCTTTAACTGTTATTATAGTATTATTTTCAAAAAAATTATTTAATTTATCATTTGTAATTTTTAACATAATTATCACTACCTTTACTATTACACTTTAATTTTAATATTTTAAAGAGTAATTGTCAAGATTTTATTCAAATTTTATATCTTTTATTTATTTGGTAATTAGTAAAATAATTGTACCATAAAAATAAAATTTATCATTATTATTTCAATTAAATTGATAAAATATCAATTTTATGGTAAAATTTATTGATTTTAAAGGAGAATTACTATGGAAAATGTAGGAAAAAGATTAAAGAGTTTGAGAGAAAAGTACAAATTTTCTTTGGAAGAAGTGGCTAAAAAGATAAAATCATCTGCTGGAGCTATTTCAAGATATGAAAATAACGAAAGAAAAATAAATAGTGAAAGTCTAATTAGGCTATCCAACTTATACAACGTTTCGCCTGAATACATATTATACGGTATAAATAAAGATTCCAACAATTTAGAATCATCTATTATATCGTTTTTTAATAATGAAAATATAGATTTTAAAGAAAAAGAAGAGTTGTTCAATAAGATTCAAAATGCCTTTTTTAAAGAAAAATTTAAATAAAATTTATTACATTTAAAGTTATAAAATAAAATTAAGAAAATAGTGATGTGTTTTCTAAAAATAGATTTTAAATTTGGGCCTTCTTTTTTGAGTGAGGCCCTTTTGTTATTCGCTCGTATATCCGTGTAACAGCCTTGTAGCGTTCGTTAAAAAATTTTTTTGATAAAATACCTTGCCTTGAAATGAAAAAGTCTACCAGAACGATACTGTTTGATTTTTTAATTTATAAAAAGTAATTTTAAAAAAAAATCACAGCTAAATTAAAAACTGTGATTCCAAATTTTTTATTAAAATAAACTGCTCGGAGTTTTTGTTTTCGTTGTTAGTAATATTAATTCCTCACCTTTTATTTTATATCCTAACAACCAATCAGATGTTATACAGCACTCACGATACCCTAAATATTTATTTTTTAAAGCATAATCTTTATTTTTTACAGACAATTTTTCACGATTAATCAATATTTCAACTACTTTTTCAAGTAATTTTAGATTATACCCACGTTTTTTTTATTAATTTTAAATCTTTAGAAAATCTCTTTGTATATTTTAAATTATACTTATTCATCTTCATCTTTCAAAATATCCTCTATCATTTCTCTAGCACTATGATAAGACTTGCTCAAATTCTTACCTTGTTCTACATCTTTCATAGCTTGATAAACTTCTTCCTTATATTTTGGCTCTCCAACATAAAAAGGTATTCTCTGCTCTCTTACTGCCTGTTTCAAGAATATATTTATTGCTGCAGTTAAACTCATTCCCATATCTTTAAATAATTCTTGTGCTTCTTTCTTTGTTTTGGCATCTATTTTTATACTTGTACTAACCGTTGGCATAAAAAAATCACTCCTTTGAATATTTTATAAAAAAACATTACCATATAATAATCAGTAGTATTTATTTTTCATCCAACTTCATTATCATAACAACAAATCCATCTTCAGAAATAAAATCATCTATTTTTTCAAATCCAAACGTTCTATAAAAATTTATAAGTTTTTCAGAATTTTCACATTCTAGCCAAACATAACGTGCCGTCATTATTTTTTTTACTTCCAGCAATAAATTGAATCCAAATGAGAGCAAGTCTTTTCCTTTTATTTGTTCTTCTTTTGCTAAATTATAGTTCTTTCCTAATTGTCCAATTAAGTAACTATTTACAGCTAAATGTCCATTTTCAAGTATTTGTCCACTTTGCATTAATTTTTTCTTTCGGCTATTACTTAATTTTTCAAATCGTTCTTTGGATAAAATTAAACTTTTATTTGACAACGATAAATAACCAACTAATTTTTTGTTGTTAAATACTAAATGAGTTGTTGAAACAGATTTTTTCTCAAATTCAATTGCTCGGTTATGTAAAAATTTTTCTATATCATTGTTTTCTAAACTTTTAAAATTATTTAAAAATTTATTTTTTATATTTTCCTCTGTATCATATTTCAACAATTCACTCAACGTTATCTTTTCCATCATTTAACCCCAATAATTCCTTTATTTCCTTTTCATCAGTAATTGTTCTTATTTTTACATCTGTTAAATTAGGCTTTCTATCATTCTCTAAGGCTTTTATTAAACCATCAATTTCTTTATCTGTCTTAAATTCTGGTGTTCTAAAAAAACTTATTGTAGCCATAAAAATCACTCCTTTTATTAAAAAAATACCACTATAATAGTGGCTCTGTGGCTGGTATTCTTACATAACACTTAAACTTTCATTCAGTTACACAGATATACAGTCTAGTCTCCTATCTGCAATATAATTGTATAATAAAAAAATATAGAAGTCAAGATTTTTAATTTCATAATTTTTACAACAATTTATACAAATTAAATTAATGGTTGCTAATTTTCTCAAAAAAAATTATTTGTATTTCAAAGCCACACTAATTAGAATCAAGAAAATAGTGCCATACTTATAGGGATAGCTTTGCAAAATACTGGGCCTTTATCTCACAGACTATGTCAAAAATACAATCTCGGATAACTCTGTATAAGCCCCATAGAGAATGTTTAAACTTATTTTTGATATTTCCCCTTGAATAACAAAAATAAACTCTTAAATCGGCTCTTACAAGAAAAAAACTCACTATCTAAATTAACATAGTGAGAAAAAATGATATAATAACTAAATTTAATATTGTTTCTAGTTGGATTTTCTATTTTTAAAATTTACAGATAATGTTGAATTTTTTTTATAAAATTAGAGATTTTGTTCTCATAATTTCTTGTTGGACTAATGTTGGACTATTTTTTAAATTTAGCCCTTATTTTACTAGGTTTTCTTTAAAAAGGATGTTGATTCTTCATAACTCCTTTTTAGATATGTTGCCATATGGGTAACATATCTTTTTATTACTGATAATATGTGTGTATATTTATATAAAATTATGAATATTCTCAAAAATCGATTATTAAATCACAAAATTTTTGAAATATTTATTTTAATTCATAAAAAATATAGCTTTCTATGTATTTTTTTATTTAAGGTAACATTTTTAAATAAATTGTATCTTGTATAGGTTTGTTGTTTAAAACACCGCTATATAAATAATTGGATGTAATGTCGGCTAATCTTATCATAGGTGTTTTTTCGGAATTGCAATATTTTACTTCTAAATGTTTTAAGTTTTTAAAAATAGGTTTTATGTATACTTCATAGTTTGAATTAAAAGTTCCGCTTTTAAATTCTTGTATTAATCCTTCTTTAAAATTCATATTTTTTATTTGTTGTCGCTGAATATTCGTCGAAGAAAATATAAACATTTTCTACTTTTTCTTCTATTGTTTTTTCTCGGCTATCAGTTTTTTTAAATAATTTTTATTTCCAATTTTGTAAGCATAATTTAGGTATCACTGCTTATTTTTTTTATTCTCAAAAATTTTTGGATGTATTTCTTTTTGGTTTATTATAACGCCAAATTTTATAACTTTTTTGTTGCATTAATAATTTTATATTTTCTATTTTCCATATCTTTATTATTTTTATTCAAAAAAATTACTTCGCTATAAACATAATATTTATTATGTTTAACATCAAAAACTCCAGATTCATCCGAATAGACAAATATCTCCATAAAAAAATCCTTTCAAAAAATACCACTAAAAATGGTGGCTCTTTGTAGCTGATGTTCTTAAATAACGTTTAAACTTTCATTATACAGCGTAAGTTTCCTTGCTTACAACATAATTATATAATAAAAATATATGGAAGTCGATGTTTTTGCGCTAAATTTGTCTATTTAGATATATTTATAAAAAAGTTTTAAAAAAAATTAAAAAAAAGAGTTGACAAAAAGTAAAAAATATATTATTATATATTTGTGATTAGCACTAATAGTCTTAGAGTGCTAACAAAAAGGAAAGGGTGTTAAGATGAATGAGAGAGAGCAATTAATTTTAAAGGCGGTCATCAAGCATTATTTGGATTTTGGTGAAAGTGTTGGTTCAAGAACACTTGAAAAAAAGTATAATATTGGTGTGTCGTCAGCCACAATTAGAAATACGATGGCAGATTTAGAGGATAAAGGGTTAATTGTAAAAACTCACACATCTTCTGGAAGAATACCTACAAGCGAGGGATATAGGCTTTATGTCGAAGAACTTTTAAAGATAAGAGATATTTCTCAAGAGGAAAAAGCAAAAGTCTTTGAAACCTACAATAAAAAAATAAATCAAATAGACGCAATTTTTGAAGAAACTTCAAGGTTGCTGTCAAAAATTAGCCAATATGCAGGAGTGGTATTGGAGCCGTCAATTCGGCAGGAAAGTATAAAAAAAGTGCAATTTGTACACATAAATGATACAAATGTGTTAGCCGTAGTTGTGATGGATACATTTTTGACGAAAAGTCTTAATATTTATTTGGAAAATCCTGTAAGTGAAAAGGAAATTGATAAAATAAACAATTTTTTAAATGAAAAAATAAAAAATAGTAATTCAATTTTTACATTATCAGATTTAAAAGAATTTTTAACTGATTTAGATTTGTTTATTCCAGAAGAATTGGAAGAAGAGCAAAATTTAAATGAAGGGAAATTATTTTTTGAAGGGAGTTCAAATTTATTTGAGAGCAATGATATTGTAAAAGTTGTAAGTCGAGCAAAATTGTTTAATAGTCCAAATGATTTGAAAAATATTTTTTCACAATTTATTCAAATGGATAAATATAAAGATGGTGAAGTAAATGTTATTTTCGGAGAAGATTTGGGAATTGCTGGACTGGAAGATTTTTCTTTTGTATTTTCGGTTTACACTTTTGGAGATGCTAAAGGAATGATGGGAGTAATCGGTCCAAAGCGGATGGAATACTCAAAGACGGTTGGACTTGTTGAATATGTTTCAGAAGAAGTGCAGCATTTATTAAAAAAAAATAAATAAAAAGAAAGTGAGAGGGGAATGGAAAAAGAAAAAGAAGAAAAAGTTAAAGAATCAAAAGAAACGCTAGATAAAGAAACTAAAGAAGCTAAAGTTGATGATTCTGAAAGAGAAGTTAAAGAAGAAACACCAGAAGAAGTAATAGCAAAACTTGAAAAGGACTTGAAAGAATGGAAAAGTTCTTATACAAGAAAATTAGCTGAATTTCAAAACTTCACAAAAAGAAAAGAAAATGAAGTTGCTGAAATGAAAAAATATGCTTCTGAAGGAATTATTATAAAATTATTAGATAATATTGATAATTTAGAAAGAGCTGAAAGTGCTTCTACAGAAACTAAAAATTTTGATGCGTTAGTTGAAGGAGTTAATATGATTTTGAGAAATTTAAGAAATCTTTTAACTGAAGAAGGTGTTGAAGAATTAGAAGCAGCAGAAGGCGTAAAATTTAATCCTTATGAACATCAAGCGATGATGACTGAAAATGTGGAAGATTTGGACAACGATGTTATCGTGAAAGTGTTCCAAAAAGGATATAAATTGAAAGGGAAAGTTATAAGACCAGCAATGGTTACAGTAAATAAAAAATAAATTAAAAATTAAAGGAGAATGATAAATATGAGTAAAATAATAGGAATAGATTTAGGGACAACAAACAGCTGTGTGGCAGTTATGGAAGGTGGAAACTTTGCGATAATACCAAATAGTGATGGAGGAAGAACTACACCTTCAGTAGTAAATATTAAAGATAATGGAGAAATTATAGTTGGAGAAATTGCTAAAAGACAAGCAATTACAAATCCTGATTCAACAGTAATTTCAATTAAAACACAAATGGGATCAGACTATAAAGTAAATATTCATGGAAAAGACTATACACCACAAGAAATCTCAGCAATGATTTTGAAAAAATTGAAAAAAGATGCTGAGTCTTACTTAGGAGAAACTGTAACAGAAGCAGTTATTACTGTACCAGCTTACTTTACTGATGCTCAAAGACAAGCGACTAAAGATGCTGGAGAAATTGCAGGACTGAAAGTCCAAAGAATTATTAATGAACCAACAGCAGCAGCATTGTCTTATGGATTAGATAAGAAAAAAGAAGAAAAAGTGTTAGTATTTGACTTGGGTGGAGGTACATTTGACGTATCTGTGCTTGAAATTGGAGATGGAGTAGTAGAAGTTATTTCAACTTCAGGAAACAACCACTTAGGTGGAGATAACTTTGACCAAAAAATCATTGACTGGTTGGCTGATGAGTTTAAAAAAGAAACTGGAATTGATTTGAGAAATGATAAAATGGCAGTTCAAAGATTGAAAGATGCAGCAGAAGATGCTAAGAAAAAATTATCAACTACATTAGAAACACAAATTTCATTACCATTCATCACAATGGATGCAAGTGGACCAAAACATTTGGAAAAGAAATTAACTAGAGCAGCATTTGATGAATTAACAAAAGACTTGGTTGAAGCAACTAAAGGGCCTGTTAAACAAGCGTTGGAAGATGCAAACTTAGATCCAAGCGGAATTGATGAAATCTTATTAGTTGGTGGATCAACAAGAATCCCAGCAGTTCAAGAATGGGTTAAATCATTCTTTGGAAAAGAACCTAATAAATCAATTAATCCTGATGAAGTTGTAGCAGCAGGAGCAGCTATTCAAGGTGGAGTATTAATGGGAGACGTTAAAGACGTATTGTTATTAGATGTAACTCCATTGTCATTAGGAATTGAAACAATGGGTGGAGTATTTACTAAGATTATTGATAGAAATACTACTGTGCCAGTTAAAAAATCACAAGTATTCTCAACAGCGGCAGATAATCAACCAGCAGTATCAATCGTTGTATTGCAAGGGGAAAGAGCTAGAGCGGCTGACAACCATAAATTAGGAGAATTTAACTTGAACGATATTCCACCTGCACCAAGAGGAGTACCTCAAATCGAAGTAACATTTGATATTGATGCAAATGGTATCGTGCATGTATCTGCTAAAGATTTGGGAACAGGAAAAGAAAATACAGTAACAATTTCTGGTTCATCTAATTTGTCTAAAGAAGACATCGAAAAAATGAAAAAAGACGCTGAAGCAAATGAAGCTGAAGATGCTAAATTTAAAGAATTAGTAGAAGCTAGAAACCAAGCTGACCAATTAGTAATTGCAACTGAAAAAACTATAAAAGAAAATGAATCTAAATTGCAAGGAACTGAAAAAGAAGACATCGAAAAAGCAATCGAAGAATTGAAGAAAGTAAAAGATGGAGACGATATCGAAGCAATCAGAAAAGGAATCGAAGAATTGTCAAAAGTATCTCAAGGATTTGCAACTAGAATGTACCAAGAAGCAGCAGCGGCTCAACAAGGAGCACAAGGTGGAACTGAAAGAAATTCAGATAATGGTTCTTCTGAAGATGATGTTCAAGATGCAGAAATTGTTGATTAATTAGCTGATTGATTAAAAAATAAGAAATTTAAATAAGAATATTATGAAGGAAGGGGAAGTTTTTCTCCTTCTTTTGTAGAAATAGTTGATTTTTAAAAAAGTATCTGGAATTATTGGATTTGGAATTAAAGTTATATAAAAATAAATTCTTTATAGAGGATGTGTTAAAGATGGAAAGTACAATAAATACCCTAAAATATGGAAATATTGAAATTGCAGTTGCAAATAGAGGAGCAGAATTACAAAGTTATAAAGTAAATGGAGAAGAGTTTATGTGGGACAGGAAGCCAGAGTTTTGGGCTGCCAGTTCACCTGTGTTGTTTCCGTTTGTTGGGACTATAAAAAATGGGGCTTATAGTTACA
>ERZ773083.2497-NODE-2497-length-11341-cov-8.566897_pt1 | contig 11341 bp, 9 predicted proteins | sample MGYA00511465_ERZ773083 | MGnify/ENA primary metagenome ERZ773083 (study PRJEB29015, sample SAMEA2738001) | human oral metagenome | biome: human oral; feature: human-associated habitat; material: dental | place: China | collected 2060 ... | reverse complement strand
GAGAGTGATTTTTTTGTCCAACAAAGCAAATGCATTGGCACATACGAAATGGATGGATTGAATTTGAAGACTTGAAGGGAAATATAGAGATAAAGAAGAGTAGAATTTATATTCTAAAGATGAGCAGATGAGCAAAATGTCGGTTTGAATGTCGGTATACCTCATGATTTTGTCGAAAAGTGCTATAATATATAAAGGTGATTAAGAATGGATAGATACATTGAATCTGAAACATTAGAACTGAAAGAAAAATACACAGATAATATAGGAAAAGAAATTGTCTCTTTTTTGAATGGAAATGGCGGAATAATTCTTATTGGTGTAAAAGATAATGGCATTGTAGTTGGTGTGGATAAAATTGATGAAGTACTTAGAAAAATATCCGATATTATAACAAGTCAAATAGAGCCTAATCCCCAAGATGAAGTTAGTTCAGATCTTAAATTTGACCAAAGAAAAACAATAATTGCAATTAAAATAAATAAAGGTAGAAAGCATATTTATTGCCAAAAGAAATATGGATTTTCAAGTACAGGCTGTACTATAAGAATAGGAACGACTTGTAAGGAAATGACACCTGAGCAGATAAAAATCAGATATGAGGAGAAGTTTACTGATTCTGAATATATGTTAAAGAAAAGATCTAGCCTGCTAGATTTATCATTTAAAGCGCTTAAAATATATTATTCTGAAAAAGGATATCATTTAGATGACAAATCTTTTGAGGCCAACCTGAATCTGAAGAATGAAAAAGGAGAATATAATTTATTGGCAGAACTACTTGCAGATAAAAATAATATTCCGTTTATTTTTGTGAAGTTTAAAGAGACAAATAAATCTTCTATATCCGAAAGAAGTGATTATGGATATGGATGTATTTTAACTACTTATGAAAAAATAAAAAACAGATTGCAAGCAGAGAATATATCGATATCAGATACTACGGTCAGGCCAAGAAAAGATATATATCTTTTTGATTATGATTGTGTCAATGAGGCTGTTTTAAATGCTTTAGTTCATAATGATTGGACTATTACAGAGCCACAAATTTCAATGTTCCATGATAGACTTGAGATACTTTCTCATGGAGGGCTGCCAAGTGAGATGACAAAGAAACAATTTTTTGAAGGTATTAGCAAACCTAGAAATGCCACATTGATGAGAATATTTTTAAGTATAGGTCTTACTGAACATACAGGACACGGTATCCCAACGATTGTAAATAAATATGGGGAAGAAGTCTTTGAAATTGAAAGTAACTATATTAGATGTATAATTCCTTTTGAAAAAGAAGTACTTGATCAAATAGACAACAGAAATGTCGGTTTGAATGTCGGTTTGAATGTCGGTTTGAATAAAACCGAAAAGAAGGTGATAGAATTTTTGATAAGAAATCCAGCTTATACATCCGCTGAACTTGCGGAGCAAATAGGCGTAACAAAGAGAACTATCGAAAGAACATTTAAGACTTTACGGGAAAAGAAGATGATAGAAAGAATCGGTTCAAAGCGTGATGGGGATTGGATTGTGGTTAGGTAAAAGTGTAATTTTTGATTTTAGGTATAAAGAAAAATAATCCCATATACCAGAGATGTAGGATTTATTAAAGGAGGAATTTTATGAAATCAATAAATTATAGGGGATCAATATGGGCAAAGTGGGATTTACATATTCATTCTAATGCTTCTGATGGAAAACAAACTCCTCAACAAATAGTAGATGAGGCAGTTAATAAAGGAATTTCTGTAATAGCATTAACAGATCATCATACAGTTAGCAATATTGATATTATTAAGCAGTACGCCAAGAGTAAAAATGTAATAGTTATAAGTGGTATAGAGTTTAGAACTGAGTATGGCACAAAATCGGTACATATGATAGGGCTTTTTCCTGAACAGTGGGGAAGGATCACTCTCGATCAGAAAGGTTTGGAAGAGCTAGTTCTTAACCCATTAGGATTATCAAGAACTATGATTATTGCTAAAGGAAAAGAGGAAAAATCCACAGCGACTGATGATGAAGCTTTTAAAATTGGGATGTTTAAAGTACAGGTTGACTTTAAGCGTGCTGCAAATTTAATTCATACATATGGCGGGCTTGTTTCCGTTCATGCTGGGAATAAGGCAAATAGTATAGAAGAAATGAAGCATGATGGTAATGGAACGAGTAATGTTAAAAATGTTGTAGATTCTCTTGGCACTGTAAAAGATGAACTGTTAAAACAGTATGTAGATATTTGTGAAATTGGTAGCACATCAGACAGAAATGCCCAATTTTATATTGATACATATTCAAAACCTGTTATTGCTGCATCGGATGCACATAAAACAGCTGATGTAGGAAAACTTTTTACTTGGATAAAAGCGGATAAGACATTTGATGGGTTGCGACAAATTATATATGAGCCAGAGCTTCGAGTAAAGATACAGGAAAATGAACCAGAAATAAAAAGTAAATATCAGATTATCGAAAAGATTTCATTTAATCATAGTGATTTTGGAAATCAAGAAATTCCATTTAACCCAGGATTGAATACAATTATCGGAGGAAGATCTTCCGGGAAATCTATTTTGCTCGGATGCATTGCAAAACTTGCTGATTACATAGGAAAAGTAAAAAATGATAAGGATGATTATGAAAAATATTTGGAAGAAATTACAGCATCAATGAGTATTTTGTGGGCTGATGGATCTACAGACCGGGGACGTAAGGTTGAGTATTTTCCGCAGTCATATATTAATGGATTGGCAGCAAAAGCAGAAAATACATCCAAGCTTATAGAAAACATTCTTAAAGGAGATGACAATCGCCGAAATTCTTATGAAGTATTTGAGCGAAATATAAGTAAGAATTACATGGAAATAACCAGTTTTATAGAAAGGTATTTTAACCTTAGAAACGCAAAGAAAGATCTTGATGAACAACTACAAAGCAAAGGTGATTTAACTGGAATAGAGAACGAGATTATTCGAATTCAAAGTGAAATTGAGGATTTGAAGTCGAAGCTAACAACTAAACTTTCAGAGGCAGATGAAGCAAAATACAAATTTCTAAGAGAAGAACTTGATAAATCTAAAACCCACATAGCTATACTTATGGCTGCATTACCGAAATTAAGTGAATTGTTAAAATTGCAGATATTGAAAGATATATCTGCAGAACTAATAGATCTTCCAAACGATATCAATCAGCGGATAGTGCCTCTATATGATGAACTCAAACGAGAGACCGACGAAAAGTGGGCAGAGATTGTAAGAATGATTAAAGATGAGATAGTAAGTCTTATTAGTAAAAATAAAACTAAAATTCAGGAAATAGAAAAGGACGACTTATATCAAAAGGGAAATGCTTTTTACAAAGATAACGCATCAATTGAAGAATTAAGTAAACGACTTGATGTCGAAAAAAAGAAAGCAGAAGAGATAAGAGAAAAACTTAATAAGCGTCATGAGTACGACGATAAGATTTTAGAAGTTCAAAAGGATATTATGGAGAAACAGGCATCCTTTTATAAGATAATGAAAAACATTTCTGGACAGGTTATGATGGAAAAAGAAGAGGTATCCATTATACCGGTGCCAAAGTTCGATGGAGAAAAATTTATTTCGTTTGTAGAGAATAATTTCAATAGGCGTGGACAAAAGGCACAAAGTTTATCTGAATTTATTTGGCAGGATGCGGATAGTTTTGATAGTTTTATCAAAAAAATATTTGATGATATCATCAATGGAAGTTATACACTAAAGGGTAGCAGAGATGAAAAACAAGTAATAACTGAACTTGTAACAACTAATTATTATAAGCTTACATATGATGTTAAATATCAAGGGGATACTCTTTCATCGATGTCAGAAGGAAAGAAAGCATTTGTTATTCTCAGGATGATTTTAGACTTTGATGAGAATGAATGTCCTATATTGATAGATCAGCCGGAGGATGATTTGGACAATAGAGCTATATATAAAGACTTGGTCAGCTATATTCGTGCAAAGAAGTCTCAGCGTCAAATGATATTGGTAACACATAATCCGAACATAGTTGTTGCAGCTGATTCGGAGGAGGTGATCGTATCCAATCAAAATGGTATTAATAATAGAAATCAGGACAACATAAAATTTGAATATCGTTCAGGAGCTATAGAAAACACATTCGAGCACGACCAAACAAAGCCGATGCTTTTATCACAAGGTATAAGACAACATGTATGTGATTTGCTTGAAGGTGGCTATATTGCTTTCAAAAAAAGAGAAAATAAATATGGCTTTGGGGTAAAGTGAGGGCGCAATATTTTAAGAGACGAATGAGGTAAGCCTATGATAGAAACATACAAGCCGATATTTATAATAATGAGAATAAAAAGCAAGTTGTTGGGAAGTTAAGTAAAATATAAGTGCTTGCAATATGCTTGCAAAAAATCAGATAAACAGAAATAAAATGGATAATAAGGTTAAATCTGATAATAAAAACATTGATTTTATGTCATTTATATAAACACCATCAAGGAACATGTCGAGAGTGGGAGTAGCAGTAAAAAATATGTTATCCGCAAACAAAACCATTGAAAACACTGCGTTTTAGCGATTTGTGAGGATTAAAAACTCTTGAGTGATACTGTTTTGGTACTAAAAATAGAGATAGGTAAATTTATAATATTTATAAGGAGGCGGATCGTAAATGAGTTACACAATTTCGTTGTTCTCTGTTAAAACAAAACAGAAAGAACAGCAGTCAGCACAACCCGATTTCTTTGAAAAGGAGGAGAATCTGGAAAAATTCACACCGGAGCAGCAGTCAGCATTGGAAAACCGTTTGTTGAAATATCAGTATAAACCGGTAGGGAATAACAGCGACGGGAAAAGATTTGAACATGCTGATTTTGGAGAAGCGTTCCTGACAGACAGTGCATTATATTTTTCAACTTCGAATGACTTTGATTGTATTTTTGAAGTGGGACTGACAGCATCTGAGTTTACGGATACCGGTGAGTTTGCAAAATATGATGGGCAGGCAGGAGGATGGGAAGAGATATAGGGCTGCTCTATGTTGAGGGGGCGGTATGCTTGTTCACCCTTCCATAAAATTTATCGACAATCATATCGACAATCATAAAGAAAACAGGAAATGAATCACAATATGTGGAAAGGAGTGAAAATGGGAATAATAGCAAATTATAAATATTTAAGTGATAAAAACTTAAAGGAGCTTAAGGCTTTCTGTTCAGAAGAGAATGAAACTTTTGAGGAGACAGAAGAGCAGAATGGGGATGCAGAAATACTCCTTGATTTAGATAAGATGTGGGATGCACTTCATTTCGTGCTTACGGGAGCAAGCAGCAGTGAGCCTATAAAAAATAACCCTTTTAGTGAAGCGGTTGTAGGTGTGTCTTCTATTGAAGGTGTGGAAGAGTTTATATCTTATACAGAAAAGTCGAGGGTTAAAGATATAGTTTTTGCTCTTGATCATTTTGATATAGAAAAAGCTATGGAAAATTTCAGTATGAAAGAATGCAAAAAAGCAAATATATATCCGGATATTTGGAATTATGAAGAAGAAACGGATGAAATAAAAGAAGAACTAATGGATTACTTTCAAAATCTGAAAGACTTCTACAAGAAAATATTAGAAGTGAATGGTAATGTAATGGTCACTATTTGCTGAAGGAGTATAGATAAATCCCGGTTTATCGGGTGAATTGGATAAATCATATAGATATATCTCTGAAAATATTACAGAGTTTTTAATTCTGCTGAGCATGAAGCAGATGAATTGTTTTCATAGAACTGCTAAGAAATGTATTTGAATGGGCTTTATATTAAATGACAGAGGGGGGATATGATGTTTGTAGATCGAATTGATGGGGTTGACTCCAAAGAAGTGAAAAGAGTTTTAAAGAATTAATCACTGCCTATATGAACCCTGCATATGGGTCTATGTCTAAAAGGGATTTCGATATATTGCTTTTTATGAAGCTGCAAGATTTAAAGATTATAGAGAAAGATCCTGATTTATATGATATTGTATCCAATTTGAAAGTGACCAGAGCAAAGGCAAGAAATCTGTTATATGAAGCTAAAATGCGGAACTCATCAGAAGAAATGCTGGATAAAGAATTAAGGGAGTTACTGTCTACCCCTATTTTCTTTAAGGAAAATGATAAAATTGCAATTGAAATTAGTAATCCATTATTATCAGATCATTTGAGGTGGAAACTTAAAAGATTGGGATATATTACGGATGGTTCCTTTTCCGCTGAATTGATTAAATTATCAGAGGAAGCTTATATCACAATATTTGAAGATATGATTCCGAATGAATCACGAAAGAAAATAACGGAAGCATTAGTTAAATGTGGTGCAAGAGAAGAATTGGGATTTAAGGGAATACTCTCTTCCATTCTTAAAAAATTAAGTGGGAGAATAGTTGGGAGAGCCGGAGACGAATTAGTTGATGGGATTTTTAAATATTTAGGTCCTTTAATGAGTGAAAAACTAAAAGAAATATCCAGTGTTTATAAGGATTTTTTTGTAGAACCACAAGAATAAATATTAGATTATGCGACTGTTTTTATAAACGTTTTCTTCCCCAACGACTTATAAGTCAAATTATATAATGGGCAGCAGACTTTATATGAAGAGTGGGAATGACGGTAACCAATGTGTTTCTGTGACAAAAAGGTTGAGAATACCGTATTTTAGAGATTTAACAGGACAAAAACTCCTGTCATATAAATTGTTTGGAAGGCATCCCATCATCTTGCAGGGAGGTTTTGTAGAAAATAGTGATTGATAAATTTTTGGAGAAGAGAGAATGTCAAGCTGGAGCGGTATAAGAAAAAGGCTGGAAACAGAATATTTAGCCCCAAGTCTGCGGGGGCATATTCAGTATTATGCGACATCATATAGCAGAAGTCCTGATCATGAGGGACGGGCGGCAATAAGGTATGATGGAAAAGAAATTATCAAAGGATGTTATTACAATCATTGGATAAAAGCAGATTTATTTCCCAAAGATGAAAAATATGAAAAACGCATGAAAAAGGAATTTGCGTTTATGGATGATACAGCCTTACGGTTAGGCATATTTGATCAGCGTTGTTTTTATAATGCCTTTGCAGAATTTGATCAGCAAAGTATCGAAATGAGTTTGAAGAGTGAAAATTTAATCGTACGGATATTTGCTGTGTTAGATAGGCGGGTTGGTAAAAGAAGGTTAGCTTTAATGAAAGAAACGATAGCAGAAGAACCGGATACATTTCAGGAATTTTATGCCATTCGTGTGAAGGCAGAAGGACTGGTATAATCCGGTTTGCACAGATAATAGATAATTGAATATTATATAAAACAAAGCACATAGCTTTAAGATTGCAAAACCTTTCAGCTATGTGCTTATTTTATATGTGCTCAGGTTTTAGATCGTTCAGAAAGCTTTCACTCTTGCGGGGAGGATTTTGTGGATAGGAAGCATCCGAAAACCGGACCTGATTGAGTTCATCAGATTGCGGGACGTTTATTGATATTGACGGCAATAAGATGGATACGATAAAGTGAAATAGGAAGTTACCATTCAGAATTTCTAAAAGTTTATGAGGGCAAGATGCTTAGCCGGAACGTACAAAAGTATATTAAAGATCATTCTTTCTGTTATATGAATTTATAGTACACATGGATAAGATATTGTGAAAAAGTTCACAGATGAGGATGACATAATGTTTTTGTTTTGGAGGTCATATGTACAAGCTGGAAACTGAAAATTTTTCATTAGAATTGCTGCCTGGAATTCATCAGGATAATTTTCCGTACCCCAAGGCGAATAGTCTTCAGGTTAAAGTGTCAAGCTTAGGTTTTTCTGCGGATTCTATTATGGATATTGATGCTATTGCTTTATCTGATTTCGTGGTGAATTTGAATGAGCTTTATGAGACACTGAGAGGATCGGTAAGACTGGAAGAACCATATGGTATGCACTGTTTTTTAGAATTTACGGCTGTGACAGGCGGACATATTCGCATTAAAGACTACTATATTCATAATAAAATGGGTGTTGGATATGGACATGAACTGATATTTGAAAATGAAGTAGATCAGACATATCTTAGAGGTTTTGCAAAAACATTGTTTGCTGATTACGGTAAATATGCTGAGTGATCAAATGGTATGGAAGGCAGAAGTATGAATAAACAGGAGATGGCAGAAGATAATTAATATATTTCAAAATTATGGGGCATAGGATAAAAAAGTCTGACAGATTATGGAACTGTTTTACTTCATTTTCACAAGCGGGATTGATATAATCATCTAAATTTTTTATCTGAAATGGATTGCCGGATTTCAGAGCGGTGGGAGCATGAAAGCTCATCAGTAAAGCGGTAGTAGGAAAATACAAATGAGAAGATATGCATACTTAAAAGAACCGATAAAAACAAACAAGAAAGATTACATATATAAAATTATGCTGTATCAGACGAAAAAAGATGGAGTATATCTGTTTATGTATTGCCAAAAGGATGCCGTTCAATGTTCATTTGACTATTGGTATAAAACGGTTGAAGATGTCTATGAGGATTGGAATGATCTTGTGAATGAAAAAGGCTGGATTCCTATAGATGATCCGCTGCCTTATTGCCAGCACGATGCTTTTTTACCGATAAGAGTAAAGGGGCGTGATATTGGTGAACCTCAGTGGGGAAAATTGGAAATTCTTGAAAATGGCAAATGGAAAGAATACATTCCTGATCAGTGGCGTCCGTAATTGTTTCAGATACGGAAATGGTTTAATTTGACAGCAAAAAACAGCTGTGATGTTACTACTCGTAAGATTCGCAGAAAATTGATTTTCACTAAATGTATGATAAAATGAGGATGAGGAATACATTTTATTATTTTATATTGCATTTTAGCAGAAGAGTGAAGGAGGTAATTGTATGAACAGAACGCTGAGAATGTGGATGATCTGGGTTATGGCAGCTGCTGCGCCTTTCTTTATTTTTCCATCGGAAGCCGCTGTTTGGGACGGTCCCCGGTCTCATCCTGCCGCTCAAAAGGTGGAGGATGCTTATGTGTATATAAAATATGTGGATATTCACGGACGTGATATTTACGCGACGCAGACGATCAAGGGCGTATCCGGTGATTATGCCAATGGAAATGATTATATCCGCAATATCACAACGTATCGTTTTGTGCGGACGGAACCGGGACGAGTCCAATTTGACGCAAAACGCAGGGGAACGATTAAAATCGTTTATGAAAAGGAGCAAAAAGGCGCAAGGTAATAAAGTGGATGAAAGGCCGCTCTTCGGAGCGGTTTTCTTTTGTAAAAAAGAGGGTACAGGAAATATTTCTTTTATCTGCAGCCGGCACACTGATTGATAAAAATCAATATTGACTGTCTATATAAAAACTTCTATAATGATACATAAGCATTAACAGGTCTGTGGTTGAAAGTCGATGCCAGTCGCAGGCAAAGCGATCCACGTAAGGTGTTTAAAAGAATACTGAGCATGGTGCGGCTTAGAAGTAAGTCCTGCCGAGGAAATCGAGAGGGCTAGTAGTGAGAGGCAAGTGCCGGGTAGCGAACGCTCCAGCAGGCGGGTGTGGGGTCAAAAACCAGGTCAGCTGTTTGTGCTTTCCAATTGAATGTAAAGGCGATGAGCAAAAGAAGTATTCTTACTTCATGTCTGAAGAGAGGGCGGGGCGATGGGAGCCGTCTGTCATGAGTTTGAGGAAATGCATTTGTGAGCTGGAGAGGGGAAGGAATCGGATTCTTGTATCTTCTTCCGTGAATGTGCGTTAATGTATGGACGGCTTTTCAGCCGGCAGAGTGGAATTGCGGGCCACCGTCTCTGTGAGGCGGCGGTCTTTTGATTTGTATGAGTGAATGAGATTTGGAGGAATGAAGATGGAAGAAATCAAGGTGTATAATACGCTGACAGGAGAGAAAACGGTATTCCGGCCGCTGGTGCCGGGGGAAGTCAAGATTTATGTCTGCGGCGTCACACCGTACAATCATCCCCATATCGGGAATGCCCGTCCGGCGGTGACCTGGGATGTGATCTGCCGCTATCTGAAGCATATCGGCTATAAAGTAGAGTTTGTGCAGAATTTTACTGATGTGGACGATAAGATTATCAATAAGGCAAATGCCGAGGGGTCTGACTGGAAAACGATTTCCGACAGGTATATTGATGCGTATTTCCAAGTGATGGACGCCATGCATGTGCGGCGGGCGGATGTGTATCCCCGTGTGTCTGATCATATGCAGGATATCATTGACATGGTGCAGGGGCTGATTGATAAAGGCCATGCCTATGTACTGGGAAATGATGTTTATTATGATATTTCCACTTTTGAGCATTACGGGGCGTTATCCGGACGTAAGATTGATGACATGCTGGCAGGCGCACGTATCGAGGTCAATGAGGGAAAACGCAATCCCGGCGATTTTGCTCTCTGGAAGGGGGCCAAACCGGGTGAACCGTTCTGGGAAAGTCCCTGGGGAAAGGGACGTCCCGGCTGGCACATTGAATGCTCCGCCATGTCTGTCCATTATCTGGGAAAGACTTTTGATTTCCATGGCGGCGGCAGCGATCTGATTTTCCCGCATCATGAAAATGAAATCGCCCAGTCGGAAGGATGCACAGGGTGCAAGTTTGTCAATTACTGGCTGCATAACGGATTTATTACGATTAACTCGGAAAAGATGAGCAAGTCCTTGAATAATTTCTTCCTGGCGAAGGACGTGCTGAAAGAATATTCCGGCGATGCGCTCCGTTATTTCCTGCTGTCTGTCCAGTACAGAAATCCGCTGGATTATTCCCGTGACCGTCTGGACGAAGCGGAGAAGAATATGGAACGTTTGTCAGGGGTTATCAGACGGCTGAAAGAATTAGCGGCTAAAGAAGGTGCTGAAAAAACAGACGCATCCCGTTCTCTTGAGAAAGCGGCGGAAGAGTCGCTGAAGGCCTTCCATGAAGCGATGGATGATGATTTCAATACGGGACTTGCCACCGGCGCCATGTTTGACCTGGCGAAAGCAATCAATATTTACGGGACTGCGGTAGACGGCGGCCTCAGTGTGGATCATGAATCGGTAGAAAAGGCGTATACCGCTTTGAAAACGATTATGGACATCTTGGGAATTCTTGAAGAGGTATGGGAAAAGACGGATTCTCCGGATGACAAATCTTATAATGATCTGATGGATATCATTCTGGCAGTCCGCCAGACGGCGAGAAAAGAAAAAATGTACAAAATTGCCGATGAAATCCGTGACAGGCTGGATGCCGCAGGTATCGTAATCGAAGATACGCCGACCGGCGCAAGGTGGAAGAGACGTGGAGTTT
>ERZ773083.2496-NODE-2496-length-11345-cov-2.783614_pt1 | contig 11345 bp, 9 predicted proteins | sample MGYA00511465_ERZ773083 | MGnify/ENA primary metagenome ERZ773083 (study PRJEB29015, sample SAMEA2738001) | human oral metagenome | biome: human oral; feature: human-associated habitat; material: dental | place: China | collected 2060 ... | reverse complement strand
ATTATCAACCACTTTTTGGAGATTGTTCAACACGTTATAGTACTTCTCTCCATTAGTCAAACGGCATTTAGATAATGTATTGAAATAGGATTCAAGTAATCGTTTAGCACAAGCTTCAGACAGTTTATGTGTTAAAATATGTATTGTCTCATCATTTTCTATTTCTGTGAAATGCATTCTTGATTTCATATTTGCAAGTGCATTCCATTTTTTATTTAGCCGTTCTTGTTCTTCTTCATTAAAATTAGAAATCTCAAGTGAGTTGAAACTCTTAACCGCATTCGCAAGACTGTCTTCTGTAATGTATGCAGAAGTAAGAATTGATTCTAATAAGGGAACAAAGTGTGGAGATTCTGCATATTCGGATATAGGATTTCCATTATTAATCAAGTTCAACAATACATTTCTAAGCGGAAGTTCACCAGCCAATTTTTCATCTTCAAGACCATATGCAAATTGACACAACTGTATTCTTACGCTGTCCGTTTGTGGGTAGAAACTATTTACTTTGTCAAAAAGTTCATTTGACAAAAGGGATTCTTCCAAAGATTTTTCTTTGTTGTATAGTAGGTATCCTTTCTTTAATACATATAAAGCTAGATTCTGAAGACGAAACTGTGCACTACGCCACTGAAGTCGTAATGCCACAAGTTCATTAATAAAGCAAATAACAGTACGAGGATTGGGATTTTCTTCTAAGCACATAAACACTTGACAGATGTGTTCCTCGTCATGTTCGTTCTTTCCGAAAGCCTTTTCAAAGAGTGTTTTGAATAGTTTCCTGTAGTCGGTAATGACTGGTTTGGGGACTGTGAACACTATGGGAAAAGTCTTATTTATAAATTGCTTAAATTTATCTATCTCTTTCTTTTCGCTAGGCAAAATAGCTTCACATAAGTGTACATAATCAAAAGGTATTATCGCCCATATATTTTTGAAGTCACTTCCTGCAAAGAATGTATGAATGAGAGACCATAACTGAATAACTTTATCAGAAGGTAGTCTATCCATATTATCAAATACTATGATAACTTTTTTCTTTGAAGACTCTTTCTTTTCCAACTGATTAGAGATTACTTGAAGCCATCTATAACTGAATTTAAGAACTGGCTTCAAGTAAGATGGCTCTTCACTAGAAGTGAACTGTTCATCTATAATATTGTCATTCTTCTGAGTCAAAAGGGTTGTGAAGATTTCCCATTTACTTTTGCAAACCGCGTATAATAATGATATACCTCCAACAAGCAACAAAGGCATTAGCTCTATTACTAGAATCCATCTAAACCTAAAATAAATTTCTCTCTCAATTAGTTGATTAAGTACAACTGAAGAGACTGCAAAATACCCCACTAACAAGATTCCCCAAATGGTTGCCCAAGAAAATTTAGGAATAGACTTTGTTATTGTGGTTGTTTTATTCGAGAGGAGCATTTGAAGTTGGTCAGACCACTTTGCCGCGTGTAGTTTCCCGTTCCTCATTTTTATACTAACTTCACCTTGTAAAACTTTATCTTGTATTAGCCTATTTGTAAGCGTTTCTAAAATAGAACGCCGCTGTAAATCTTCTTGATGCGACCAAGTGTCATAAGTAAATATATAATAAGATAAGTTCTTTAGTTTATTATCTAGCCTCGTTACAACATTAGATTTTCCCGATCCCCAAGAGCCTTCTATTCCAATTATACGTGGTAAACTTTCTTTATTTGTATTTTTATTTTTATTATCTACTTTTAGTATATAATTGGAAATATTTTCTGCCAGTTTACTCTGAGATTGTCCTTCAAAAAAATCTTCACCTAATGGTTTGTCTACAATAAAATGAGGATAAATTTCTTCCATAAAATTATTATTTATTATTTGTTTATACTATTTAATTCAATTTGCTAGTTGAAAAGTTTAAAAAATAAAAAAGCAAAGCAAAAGATTTGTATATTTGTAATTGCAAAAAAAATAAAAACAACTCCAATGCTTTGCAAAGACAAAATTACATCATTTTTTTGTATTATCGATGATATTTTAAAAGAAATTAATCATTCTGAAGATATTCGCAGAAAAGTATCTGAAAAATTGCACTTGATGGTGGAATGGGCGTTTTGCAGAAAGAATACTATACAATAGTTTTTCGTGTAATATTTCCGTAATTCTACAATAATCCTATCCCCTACTCTGTTTTCTTTTTATCATCAATTGATAATTATTTGTTACGCCAGCGGAACTAGTTGTTATCAATTGATAATTACTTATTATCGCTAAGAGTTCATTATCAACGAATATTCATTAAAAAACAAAATTATTTTTTTGTCATTAAAAATTAATTACTACCTTTGTCCTGCAAATTAATCATTTCTTTTTCAATTTTAAAATTTTTCAGATATGAAAACATTAAGAACAAATTAATGTCGTACTTTTGCACCCTATGAATATATATGATATAGAAAACGTTAAGCTACTACTTAAAAAACAGCTGAAAATAAGTATCATTCCTCACAAAAGCCCTGATGGAGATGCCATAGGGAGTTGCTTGGGACTATACTTGTATTTAAAGCAATTGCACCAAGATGTAACGGTGGTGTCGCCCAATGATTTTCCTGATTATTTAAAATGGTTACCCTCAGCCGATGAGATTCTCATCTATGACAATGCTCCTGAAAAGGCAAAAAAACAAATAGAAAACTCTACGCTCATCTTTACGCTTGATTTCAATTCGCTTAAACGCGCTGATGGGCTCACACCTTTATTAGAAAGCTCGGCAGCTACATTTGTGATGATTGACCATCATCAAGCGCCTGAGGCTTATGCCAAAGTAACTTTCTCTAACCCCAATGCCAGCTCTACCTGTGCAATGGTATATTCGTTTATTGATGCAATGGGCGATAAAAACCAAATAGATAGAGAAATAGCTACTTGTTTGTACACAGGAATAATGACCGATACGGGAAATTTTAAATACCCTACCACTACTAGCAATACGCTAAAAATAGCTGCTTTCCTTATCGAAAAAGGAGCTAAAAACAGTCAGATTAACAGTAATGTGTTTGATAATAATTCATTTAACAAATTGCAATTACTGAGTGTAGTTCTGAAAAATATGACGTATTTAAAAGAGTACGACACGGCTTACACAACGCTTAGTTCCGAAGAACTACAACAATATGACTGCCAAAAAGGAGATACTGACGGTTTCGTAAATTATGGGCTTACCATTAAGAACACCAAGCTGGCAGTAATCTTCATTCAAGAAGGCGATTTTATAAAAATGTCGTTGCGTTCCAAAGGTAATAACGATGTAAATCTGTTTGCACGCAAATATTTCAATGGCGGAGGGCACATCAATGCTGCAGGAGGTAGATTTGACGGTACAATGGAAGAAGCAGTAACTTATTTTAAACAAGTTTTGCCAGATTTTATTCACAAGAATATTTAAAATACAATGAATATACTCAAAAAAATAGCAATAATAATGGTTGCTGGCATAGTTTTCATAAGCTGTGCCGACCGACAAGCACGCCACCCTGTAACCAAGAAAACAAGTACCTTTTTAAAGGAATCGGCTAAGAAAAATAAAGCGCTATTAGCTTCAGAAGAAGCTCTTATTGATTCTATTATCAAAAAAGATACGCTCCACACCTTTATAGATTCACAACACGGTTTTAAATTCTATTACCTAAACCAAAATCCTAATGCTGACTACACAGCACAGTTTGGCGATATCGTAACCTATGATTACAGTCTTTCGGATTTGCAGGGTAACGAACTCTACCAAGAGAAACCTGATGGTGATTATAAGTATAATGTAGATAAAGAAGAGGTATTCCAAGGGTTGCGTTCAGCACTAAAATTGCTAAAAGAGAAAGAAAGTGGTGTTTTCTTTTTCCCCTCGAGCGTAGCCTATGGTTATCGTGGTGATAAAGATAAAATAACTTTCAACCAGCCTATTATTGCCAAGATAGAGGTTTTTAAAATTGAAAAGAACAAAGAGAAAATAGAACCACGACCTGAATAAGTAGAAATTTTAATTAATTTTATATATGAGACGACTCAATTTTATCGCATTGCTTTCTGCAATGTTTGTATTTTTCAGTTGCAATTCGCAAAAGAAAGCCTATAAAGATTTAGGCGATGGCTTATTTGCGGATATTGAAACTACTCAAGGAAATATTATTGTAAAACTAAACTACAAAGAAACTCCTGTAACAGTAGCCAACTTTGTTACTTTGGCAGAAGGTAAAAACACTTTCGTAAAAGCTGAATACAAAGGTAAACCGTTTTACAACGGAACAATTTTCCACCGAGTAATCAAGGATTTTATGATACAAGGAGGTGACCCTACCGGCACCGGAATGGGAGAACCCGGTTATCGATTTGAAGATGAGATAGTGCCTACTTTAAAACACGATAAAAAAGGAATCTTGTCAATGGCAAACGCAGGACCAGCTACCAATGGCAGTCAGTTTTTTATTACCCAAGTGCCTACTCCTCATTTAGATGGTCGTCACACAGTATTCGGCGAAACGGTGAAAGGTTTAGAAGTAATAGATGCTATTGCTAATACTAAAACAGTAATGAATGACAAGCCTGAAAAGGATATCAAAATCAATAAGATTACTATTATTGCCAATGGTAAAGATGCTAAAAACTTCAATGCTGTAAAAGTTTTTGAAGATTACTTCAAAGAAATTAACAAGAGAGAGCGAGAAAAAGAAGCTAAGACGAAAGCCGCTGCAGCTAAGTTCTTAGAAGAAGTAAAAGTACAGGAACCGCAAGCTAAAGCACTTCCTTCAGGAGTAAAAATCTTTAAGTTAGTTGATGGCAAAGGCAAACAACCTAATCACACACATCAAGTAATGGTAAACTACGCAGGTTATTTGAAAAACGGAACCCTTTTCGATTCTAACGTAAAAGAAATTGAAGAGGCTTATGGTAAGTACAACTCATTACGTGAGCAACAAGGAGGATACCAAGCTTTCCCTATGCCTTACAACACTTCTGCACAACTTATACCAGGCTTCAGAGATGCTTTACTTACAATGAAAGTAGGTGATAAAATACGCGTATTTATTCCTGCTGCTTTAGGATATGGCGAAAGAGGTGCTGGCGATGTGATTCCACCTAATAGCGACCTTATTTTCGATATTGAAATTACAGATATAGCTAAATAAGTATAGAAAATAAGGATATACAAACTTTGTCAAAGTCTCTAACAGCCTGTCGTGCTACGACCTTTGACAAAGTTTTTTACTAACAACTAAAATAACTAAAAACTAAAAATGGTATACAAATTCAGAGTGATACTCGACGTTAAAGAAGACGTTTTTAGAGATATTATCATTCAGGGAGAAGCTACTTTGGAAGATTTACACAATGTAATCAACCAATCATTTGGCTTTGCTGGTGACGAAATGGCTTCTTTCTATCTTACCGATGAGGATTGGAATCAGGGAGAGGAAATCACCCTTTTTGATGTGTCAGAAAGTGGAGAAATGCGCTTGATGGAAGAGACAACCATCGAATCGGTAGTAAGTGAAGAAGATCCGAAACTATTGTACGTATACGACTTTATGTCGATGTGGACGTTCTTCGTAGAATTAGTAGAGATTGATGAAGAAGAAACAGGCGCCTCTTATCCTGCTTTGATATACGCTCACGGTTCTATTCCTGCTGAAGCTCCCGAGAAATCATTCGTAGCTGATGATTTTGATGAGTTTGAAGATGAATTTAACGATTTTGACCTCGACGAAGACGATTATGGAAGTTTCAGTGAAGAAGAATACTACTAATTACGTAATAGTAACAGATAACAAGTAACTATGCTAAATTTATATACAACAAACATTGAAACACTTTCTATTCACAGGGTAGGTAATCTAAGCAAAGGAGAACCTCTATTCCTTTCAGAAAAACCTTATGCACTAAACGATGAGATTATAGGGCTACTGAAAGAATACTTCTTTAAACCTTTCCGTGAAAAAGAAGAAAACTACTTTCACTTAGTACACGATACCGATGTTGAGTTCAATGAACTTTACCAGCTGGTAACCCCTATTTTTGAGGACGAGAGTTCTATTCACGAGCAATCTAAGAAGATTGCGCAACACTTGTACAATCAGTCTAATCACCCACATATCAAAAGCGGAGAGGTGTATGTGGCGCTTCTTCACGATAGTTATTTAGATAATGAAAAGGTAAAAGCAGTAGGTATCTTCAAATCGGAGATGAGGAACAGCTTTTTGCAGTTTGAAGAACAGGCTAACCAGTTGGAGATGATTATCCAAGAGGGAGTGAACATTCACCGATTGGATAAAGGTTGTATTATCTTTAATGTGAATAAAGAGGACGGATACAAAATACTTTCCATCGATAGCAATCGTTATGACACTAAGTATTGGTTGGAGAACTTTCTAAATGTCGATGCGTTAATAGACGATAATTTCTATACTAAAAAGTACTTAAAATTCAGCCAAGACTTTGCCAAAGATGTAATCTTGCCTGCTGAGGATAAAAAAGAAGAGGTTTTGTTTATGAACCGTGCGATTAATTACTTCGCTAAGAATGATGATTTTGAAGAAACCTCGTTTATGAATGAAGTGTTTGAAAATCCTGAATTGATACCAGAGTTTAAGCACTACAAAGTAGAGAAAGGACCTAAGTACCAAATAGAAGATGTATCAACCTTCCCGATTGTTAATAAGGCTGTATCGGACGTACGCAAAAAAATTAAAAATGTGATTGATTTAGACACTAATATCCAAATACGTATGGACTTTATCAATCCAGAATCAGCTGATAAGTTTATTGAGAAAGGTTGGGACGAAGAAAAACAAATGTATTACTATTTGGTGTACTTCAATAAAGAACAAAAAAGCTAGATTTTAAATGGCAATAGCATAAAAAAGAGTCTGTATATCAGACTCTTTTTTTATGCTTCTATGTATCTTATATTCCTTCTACGAAAGGTGTATAAACTTAAATTCAGTAAAAAAATTGTATTCTTCTTTAGGTCTTAACACTACATTATCGAACTGTGGATGTTTAGTAGCATCGGCATAACCTTGTGCTTCAAAACAAATCCCTCTGCTTTGCCCTATAGTTTTGCGATGAGGCGGTTGCAACTCAGGCAAATAATATCCTGCATAGATATGCAACACAGGGTGATTGGTACGCACTTCCATTGCCAATGAACCTTCTCCGTTAGTAAGTGTAGCCATTACTTCCTCAGGGGGAATCTCACGTACAAACGAATTATCAGTATGAGCATATACCTTTTGCCCTTTTCGGTAATCCAAACGTGTGCCATCCACAGGAGGGCGTTCACCTGTAGGGGTAAAGAATCCTTCTTCTAACGGTACGTACTTATCAGCTTTTATTTGTAAGGTATTGTTAAGCACATCGGTATTGCTTTCATTGAGGTTAAAATATGTATGCTGAGTGAGATTTAAAATAGTAGGTGCATCGGTGGTGCCGTGATAATCAATGCGCAAACGGTTATCGGAAGTAAGCGTATAGGTTACACGCACCGTTACCTCACCTGGATAACCCTCTTCGCCGTCTTTAGAAACATATTGTAAGGTTACTGAAGAATTATCTTCTCCCCTATTTACTGCCACTACGTCCCAAAAGACACTATCAAAGCCTAGTGAGCCTCCGTGTATTTGATTTTCTCCTAAATTGCAGTTCAATTGTATTTCCTTGCCATCGATAATAACTTTTCCATACTTTATACGCCCTGCGTTACGCCCTATAATCGCACCAAGATACGGATACTCTTTGCGGTAAGCCTCACTTACGTACTCTTCAAACGTGTCGAATCCCAATACACACTCTATTTTTTTCGCCTTTACAGGCACTTTAATAGAGCTAATCACACCACCAAAATTAAGTACGATTACTTCCATACCTCCTTTATTAGAAAGGACAATAGTTTGTAATTTTTCTTTATGATATTCTTTTTTCATCAATAATTATTTTTTTAGATAAAGATATTGAAATAATGCGAATCAAGAGTTGGATTGAGTTGTATGTAAATGAAGTACGTTATTAAAATATATTCACTTCAAACTCCAAGGCAATGCCAAACTTTTCTTGCACTTGAGCTTTTACATAATTAGCCACCGCTAAAATTTCCTCACCTGTAGCTTCACCATAATTCACCAATACCAATGCTTGATGTTTATGCACTCCTGCATCTCCTTTCCGATAACCTTTGAGTCCTGAGCGATCTATAAGCCAACCTGCTGGCACTTTCACTTCGGTTTCATTCACTGGATAACAAGGAATTTCAGGATATTGCTGTTGTAGCTTTTCGTAATCAGTTTTTAGAACAATTGGGTTTTTGAAGAAACTGCCACAATTACCCAAAACATTAGGGTTAGGCAATTTACTTTCGCGAATGGTAATAATCGCATCGGACAACTCTTCGGGGGTAGGTTTAGTAATTCCTCGCTCTGAAAGGACTTGCTGAATAGCCCCGTATTGCGTGTGCAATCGGTGGTTCTTTTTAGTAAGTTTAAAAGTAACCGAAGTAATGATGTAATTGCCCTTCTCTTTCCCCTTAAAAATAGATTCTCGGTAAGCAAAAGCACATTCTGCATTTGTAAATATGCGTTTTTGCAGTGTATGAACCTCAATAGTCTCACAACTCTCCATCACATCTTTTATTTCCACCCCATAAGCCCCTATGTTCTGTACAGGAGTAGTACCTACATTTCCGTAGATCAGTGAAAGATTTTCAAGTCCGCCATAACCCTGCTGTAAAGTATAACGCACAAATTGGTGCCAATTTTCTCCAGCTTGTGCTTTAAGCCATATGTATTCATCAGTTTCTTTTACAGTGCTAATGCCTTTAAGCAAAATGTGAAACACAGGTTGCGTAATATTTTTAGTGAGAAGCATATTGCTTCCTCCCCCTAAAACAAATGGATTGTGATACTCTTGTAACGCACTGATGAGTTCCTCTTCGCTATGGATAGGAATATATTTTTCAGCTTGAACTTTAAGGTTAAAAGTGTTAGGTATTTGCATAACTTACGGTCTACTTACAAGTGCAAAGGTATGTAAAAAAAATGAATTAGCAAATGTGAAAAATTAGTAAATTAGCAAATGGAGATTGATGGCTTAGTGATAGGGTCACGAAGAAACGGAAGATAACGGAGAGGTTCGGAAGATGGTTGAAGGGGATTTTGGTGAAAAAAGGTTATTAGGAGGGTATGCTTAGCTTATAGGAAGCTTATAGGAAGCTTATACGAATCTTGGACGATTGATATACAATAGCTATATAAATAATTAAAAATGAGGAATTAAGAGTTAATAAAAAACCGTAGTTTTGAGGGAAATAAAGCGACGTAAAACGAAAGGATAGACCGTTGTTTGCTCTTAGTCTGTAAGTCTCACAAAGTTATTAATAAACCCTTTTATTGCACTAAAAATAAATTTGTTACCTAATAAATTTTGGGTTTTCAACTTTTTTTTCTACCTTTGTGCCTTGAAAATGCCAACTACCTATCGAATAAGTAAAGAATAAGTAAAACACTACTAACAGTTTAAAACTAATAACAAATGGCTAAAATAGATTCTTTTAAAGAAACAATGCTCGCCGGATACTCCTTTAAAGGTGATTACATTACCTTAGGAGGAGCGGTCTATGAAGGGCAACCTATTGAAAACGTATTGGTAAATTTACCTTTAAAAACACTTAACCGCCACGGACTTATTGCAGGAGCTACGGGTACAGGTAAAACTAAAACTCTGCAAGTTATCGCCGAAAACCTTTCTAAAAAAGGTGTTCCTGTATTGCTAATGGACTTGAAAGGTGACCTCAGTGGTATTGCTGAATCTGGTGAAGTAAAGCCTTTTATCTTAGAGCGTTTAGGTAAGATAGGCTTAGACTTTCAACCACAGGCATTCCCCACCGAACTACTGACCATTTCGGAGCAAAAGGGTGTGCGTATGCGTGCTACTGTATCAGAATTTGGCTCTGTGTTACTTTCACGTATCTTAGACCTAAGTGATGTGCAAGAAGGTGTTTTGGCAGTGGTTTTCAAATATTGCGATGACCACGCACTACCCTTGTTAGACCTGAAAGATTTAAAGAAAATACTTCAATACGCCACTGATGAAGGAAAGACCGACTTCGAGAAAGAGTACGGAGCGGTTTCTAAGTCCTCAACAAGTGCTATCTTGCGTAAAATTGTGGAATTAGAGCATCAAGGCGCTGAGCTTTTCTTCGGCGAACGCAGTTTTGAACCAGCTGACTTAATGAGAACCAATGCACAGGGCGAAGGTTATGTAAACATCATTCGCCTTACGGACATTCAAGACCGTCCTAAGATGTTCTCGACCTTTATGTTGAGTCTTTTGGCTGAAATTTACACTACTTTCCCCGAAGAAGGCGATATGTCGAAACCTAAGTTGGTTATCTTTATCGACGAAGCGCACCTTATTTTCAATGAGGCTTCCAAAACACTTCTCAACCAATTAGAGAACATTGTAAAGCTCATACGTTCAAAAGGTGTGGGGCTTATTTTCTGCACTCAAAACCCTACCGATATCCCCGATGCGATACTCTCTCAGCTGGGTATGAAGGTACAACACGCTCTGCGTGCTTTCACCGCTAAAGACCGTAAAGCCATTAAGCTGATTGCAGAGAATTATCCTTCATCAGAATTTTACGACACTACCGATACGCTTACTTCCTTAGGAACAGGAGAAGCACTGGTAACAGTACTGAACGAAAAAGGAATACCTACCCCTTTGGTGGACACAATGATGCGCGCACCGATGAGTAGAATGGATATCCTTAGTGATAGTGAAATTGAAGCGTTGGTAGGGCGTTCGGAGTTAGTGCGCAAATACAACGAAGTTATCGACCGTGAAAGTGCTTATGAAATCTTGAATAAGAAAATAGAGGACGTGCGGAAAGAGGAAGAGAAGCAAAAAGAAGCTAAGGAAGCCGAAAAAGCTTCTGCTCCTAAGCCCACTACACAAAAAACCACTACTAAGCGTTCGGGTACTAATCCTTTGATAAAAATGGTTACAAGTGCTTCGTTCGTAAGAGGAGTTTTAGGAATATTAAATAAAATCATCAAGAAATAATGAAAAAATACTTTATCATCATTACTGTTCTTTTAACTATTGTGGCGTGTAACAATAAAAAGAATGAGTTCCTCATCACTAATAACAGTGTAGGAGTCCTCCAAAAAGACACTCCCATACAAAAGTTAGATTCTATCTTTGCTAAGGACTCCATAGTAAACTCGACTATGGAAGGAGAGTTGCGTTATGCAAGTGCTGAGCGCATTACTATTTTAGACAAAGAAGGTAAAGAGCTTCTTGAAATTACTCCCACTACC
>ERZ773083.2495-NODE-2495-length-11348-cov-8.260604_pt1 | contig 11348 bp, 10 predicted proteins | sample MGYA00511465_ERZ773083 | MGnify/ENA primary metagenome ERZ773083 (study PRJEB29015, sample SAMEA2738001) | human oral metagenome | biome: human oral; feature: human-associated habitat; material: dental | place: China | collected 2060 ... | reverse complement strand
ACTTTGCGTGGATTCAACATATGATTCACCATTTGAGCCCGCGCGGTACTGCAGGCTTTGTGCTGGCAAACGGGAGTATGAGCAGTCAAACTGGCGGCGAAGGTGATATCCGTAAGCAGTTAGTGCTCAATGATATGGTTGACGCTATCATCACACTGCCGAGCCAGTTGTTTTTTAATGTCGCTATACCATGCTGTCTGTGGTTTGTGTCGCGCGATCGGGCTAATCGTCATGGCAAGGTATTGTTTATCGATGGGCGTAATTTGGGCAAAATGGTAACCCGTCGCAATCGCGAGCTGACCGAAGAAGACATTGCCAGGGTAGCGAAGACGTATCATGATTACAAAAAAGCCAGTGCGGATTACGCTGACCAGCCAGGTTTCTGCAAGGTTGCTGAACTAGAGGAGATTAAGCAGCATGACTATGTGCTGACGCCTGGCCGTTACGTTGGTGTCGAAGAGGCAGAAGAAGACGATGAGCCGTTTGCCGATAAATTTGCTAGGCTGACGGCTGAGCTTGAAGGGCAGTTTGCGAAGAGTCATGAGCTAGAGGTAAAAATAAAAGAAAATCTTGCCAAAATAGAGAAAGAAACCAAATGATGAATGGTAACAACCCGAACAGCGAGATGGTGGTGTATGTTGGCGATGATGGCAGGCCGCAGATTAATGTAAGGTTCCAAGGTAAAACAGTATGGCTTACTCAAGCTCAGCTAGCCAATCTATTTGATACCTCGCGACCAAATATTACCATGCATATTAAGAATATTTTTGATGAGGGCGAGCTAGATGAGGCTTCAGTATGTAAGGATTTCTTACTAACTGCTACGGATGGTAAGAAATATACCACGAAGCACTATAACCTAGATATGGTAATAGCGCTTGGTTACCGCGTGAAATCAAATATAGCAACGAATTTTCGTATCTGGGCCACCGAAAGACTGCGTGAATATATCACTAAGGGCTTTGTCATGGATGACGAGCGCCTTAAAGAAAATAGCGGTGGAAACTACTGGAAAGAACTACTTGAGCGCATTCGAGATATTCGCAGTAGTGAAAAAATATTATATCGGCAAGTGCTAGATTTATTCGCCACCAGTCAAGATTACAATCCAAACTCCAAAGAGCAAATAGAGTTTTTCCAAATAGTTCAAAATAAGCTGCACTACGCTGTTAATATGTTGACTGCCGCTGAGGTTATTTATTCCAGGATTGATTCTGACAAGCCATTCTTAGGACTCACGACGTTCCGCGGTCAGCAACCTACCAAAAGCGAAGCACGAATTGCTAAAAACTATTTGACGGCCGATGAACTTGGCATACTCAACCGCCTCGTTAGCGCCTTTTTTGACCTTGCTGAGCTCAAGGCTATCAATCACGAACCAATGCGCATGGCTGATTGGGTACGTGAAGTTGACAAATTTGCGGCTACCTACGGCAAAGGTGTCCTTGATAACCCGGGCAAAATATCTCACAAAGCCATGCTCACCAAGGTCGCCAAAGAATATGAATCATACAAAGAACGTATGCGTAATCAAGAGCTGAGTAGTATAGAGCGGCAGTATCTTGAGGAGCTGAAGGCTGTGCAGAAGAATATTGAGGGGAAGAAATGAATGAAGATATTCAACACGCTCTCGAATCATCCATTGTTGGTCCGCTAGTTAAAGATGGCTTGATGGATGTAGCGGAATATTCAATTGATGAAGTCATTGATAATGAGATTATTAAACAAATCCCGATTGTTAAAACTGTAATTGGTACAATACAAACAGGAGTGAGTATTCACGATCGCCTGTTTTTAAAGAAAATTGTAGCATTTCTTGTTGGTATCAATCACATACCAGAAAAACAACGCAAAAAAGTAGTTGCCAAAATCGACTCCTTGAAGAGATATCGAATGAAAGTTGGTGAGAAATTACTGTACATCATCGATAAGTGTGATGATTATACAAATGCCGAAAACGTAGCAAAGCTCTTTTCGGCAATGGTGAATGGCGATATTAGTTACGAGCAATATTTAGAAGCATCTCGTATAATATCAAGAATTTCGATGAATGAACTTAAACTATTTATGAAATCTTATGATTCATCATCTTTGTCCTACGAAGCAATTGACCTCTTACATACGGGATTGGTATTCGTTGACACTGAAAAACCAGAAGTTGAGATTGTAAAGCACGAACCGGCAGACTGGGATGATCCACAAGAATAATATGATGCTGAAGTTCATGGAGGAGAGTCTAGTGTACGCTCAACTAAATCGGGTGATGTGGTTTGGTGGTAAACAGGAGCAAAGTATAATATGAAATTTTCTGAGCAAGTTTTTGAACAATTTCTGATAAAGAACATAGTCATTCCTATTATAGTCGCAATACTTACTACGCTTATTGTTGAATATTTTGCTAAACCGTGGCTTGAAGCACGCAAAGAACGACTGATTCGTAGTAGAAAACAGATTGACGAAGTAATATTTCAATTTCAGAAGGTAAGCGGTTCTATAGCTGCGCTACTTCCAGATGAACACAAGCATCCTCTAGAGAGTCGTCATAATGACGTAATGTTAAATAATGCCAAGGATGGGCTGTATGGTATTATGGAGGCATTATCTCGTCTTCCACATCGTTATGTAGAAAAACATGAAGAGCATATCGGAAAAACAATGTTGTTTGTCGGTTATCTACTGTCGCAGGTTGAGGGGGTTAAGGGTTCAGACCTAAGAACGCTTAGTGCAAAAAACGTGGATTACATCAAAGATCTTGCGTTGAATCTTGAGTATTTCGATGTTTATTTTCTGGCGAATATTAGCTCTCAGGATACTCAGGAAAAATGGTATCGACGATTGTTTTGGAACTGTTCAAAAAAAGAAGGAGTGGAGTCAAAAGTTGATAGGGCTTTGAAGTATTGCGGACTGGAGTATAAAAAATGACACAAAAGGTTTATCTTGGGGATATTTGTGACATAAGAATTGGGCGAACCCCGCCCCGCAAGCAACCGCAATGGTTTAGTAGTTCTCATGGAATGAAGTGGGTATCTATAAAAGACATGGGAAATACAGGAAAGTATATTAGCCAAACAAATGAGTTGCTGACAATGGACGCCATCAGTAAGTTTAACATCCCGATCATCCCGGCAGGTACTCTTTTGATGAGTTTTAAGTTAACCGTTGGGAGACTTGGCTTTACGAAATATGACATGTGCTCAAATGAGGCTATAGCTCAACTACCTATCAAAGACGTGAACGTAGCAGATAAGGATTATTTGTATTACTATCTAAGTAATTTTAACTTCGACTCACTCAGCTCAACTTCATCTATAGCTACGGCAGTGAATTCAAAAACGGTCAAGAATATACCAATAGATCTACCACTCCTTGATCAACAAAAGAAAATTGCCGATATCCTTAGTAGTCTTGATGAAAAAATCGAGCTCAATCGCCGCATGAACGAAACCCTCGAGCAGCTCGGTCAAGCTCTCTTTCGCCATTATTTTGTTGATAATCCTGAAAGAGGCGGTTGGGAGAAGCGGTCTCTGGGGGAGTTCTTTCCGATCAAAACAGGTAAGAAAGATGCAAATTTTGGCACTAAGGATGGTAAATTTCCATTCTTCACGTGTGCGCAAACAGTTTCGCATGCACCCAGTTACTCTTTTGACGGATCGGCTATATTGGTTGCCGGAAATGGGGACTTTAACATTAAGCACTATACGGGTAGATTTGAAGCTTACCAGCGTACGTATGTATTAATACCCCATAACGAAGAATTGTTAGGATTTTTATACTTTTTAATGAAAAAAGACTTATCGCTTATTACAGGTGGCTCGCGCGGCTCAGTAATAAAGTTTATAACAAAAGGAATGATCGAAAATTATCGGGTAGAATTGCCGGACGATAATGATCTTGCTGCTTTTGCGCCAATGTTTAGCGAACTGCTGACTTTAATGTCACGTAATAATGAGCAGATATATAATTTGGCTACCCTTCGCGATACACTTTTGCCGCAGCTGATGTCAGGAAAAGTTGAGGTTAAATAGCATGATAAGACCGATAGTTTTTGTAGACACAAATGTAGTTGAGAATAAGGGCTCTGCTCAGCATTTCTTAGGGGGTCGCTCTGATCTGGAAAAAATTGGTAAAAGAGCAGATATAGGTTTGCCTCAGGTGGTCTACGACGAGCTTAGCAGACACATCCTTAAATATCTAAGTAGCCAAAAGGATAGTCTCAGAAAAAATCCACACCGATACACTCTAAATATAGAAGATTGCGTAATTGACAATATAAACCCCAAGCAACTAGTCGAGGATATAGCAAAAAATGAGTCAATTGGATATAAGATTATAGACTTAGCTGATAAGAATAAGGCCTACGAAGAAATATATGACCATTCAATTATGGGTACTCCTCCATTTGAAAAGAGTGGAGACAAGGGATTTAAAGACACGCTTATCGCAAAAACAGTCGACCAATACGCACTAGCAAATTCTAAGCAGAAAATATTTTTGATGACTCGCGATGATAGATTAAAAGAGTATTTCAATAAAAACAGCAGAGTATTACTTATTAATGATTACGATGATTTTGATAGGGAATATAGCGATGATAAGTTGGCAGAAGAGGGGTTGATGGAAAGAGTGTGGGGCTATCTTGCGGAGAATGATTTCTCTTCCTTGGTAAATAAGCATCCCGACGACAGATGGTTGAACCATGAAGGGAATATTGTTGCACACTTTAATGATAAGAATTTGTATTTACTAATTGACTCAACTGCGCGCGAACCAATATCATCTGTTGGTGAAGATATCAATGAGGCATTAATAAGTTTAGAAGAGGTTAACTCGTTTGCTAATGCGCATATTGCGGTCGCCGAGATTGACAGTGTATTTGATTATTACAATCTAGAAAGTATTAAACAAATAGTACGCACACTAACTTCAAATAATCAAATTTATAATATCGGAAAAGATGATGATATTGCTCAATTTGCTGCGAAAGTACTCGAAGCATTGAAGGAAAACGAAGAATTGGAATTGGCGGGAGATCTGGCAAATATGTATCAACTAAACCTAACGAATTAATTTAAAAAGAGTCGAGCTAATCTCGACTCTTTCTTAGCGCCTTTGACCTTTTAGTAGTTATATGTAAATTCAACTACTGGATCAGTTTGCCACTTCCAAAAGAAAACAATATCTTCCCCAAGCGGTTGATTGACTAGCTCTGTCACAGGATTTGTGCCGTCACCAAATGGATTAGTGATATTGTAGACGATGTTTTGAGCTTTAATATTTTCGTCGCCCTTAAACAAGGCTGTAAGAGTTAGCGGTACTCTACCGCCAGACATGTCAAACGCTGGTAGCGGAGAGTATGCCTTGAATGAATAGCGCTTCACCCCGTCTTCGCCAATGGCCTCATCAATTACAGATGATAGCTGAATTTTGATAGTTACTTGACCTTGCGGCAGTTTTAGCTTTCCGGCTCTAAACTGTTTTGCAATAGTCTTTAATTCTCTACTAGTGTCGTATTGATCTTCAGATAGGCTAATCTTTTGCAAGTATGGCCTAATCCTAGATAGATCACCTCTTATACGTCCCACCTGCGCTATTCGCTCGCCATAAGCTTGTTCTCCAGCCGAGATAACAGCAATTGATGCGCTGAATTTGACTGTTGGGTAGGGTAGGATAAACTCTACCTCACGTTCTTGGTCGTTGTTGACTATGAAAACAGTCGTTATTTCGGCCGAGTCATACGTTCCGCCCATTTGCGATGTTGGCTCGACGACGACAGTCGTGTGTTGTTTTAGTATTTGTAGGTTGAGGACGGAGTCCCCAAGAGTAAGTTTATTCATAAAACTTCTCGTCTTTCCCCAGGCCTAAGCCTAGTTTACTATTGATATTTATGGTAAGATGAGAAGCACATATATATGACTACCGGTCTACATATGTACTTAAACACCAGTTACCAGCTGGTGTTTTTATATACCCCCTTTTTTTACGTTAGGTATATAACTAGTTCTATGGTAGCACATCGCGATTTGTTTGCCAAGCATGAAGACGCTATATATAGCGGAGCAAGTAAAATAAGCAACTCACTTGATAGATTAAGCAATGTTTGCTATAGTGTTAATGTGAATGAGGTACAAAAAAAGCTTCTTAATCTAGCCGAAACAGTTAACCTAAATGCGCATACGTATTACGGGTTGGCCAAGACACTTGATATTGATCATCCCTACAAGGTCCAATTTGCTATAGACCAACTTGTCAAAAAAGGAAAATTGGTTAAGAATCATAAAACGGGTGTGATATCTAAACCAAAGGATGACTGTGTGATAGACGGAATGATAAGTATACCCTACTATGGATATGTTAACTGTGGTGAAGCTTTGGCCTTTGCTCAAGATAGGATAGAAGGGTATCTAAAAATAACTCCTAGCACTGTTTCTATATCTGATTTTCATAATCTCTTTGCCTTGAGAGCCTCTGGTAATTCTATGAATACGGCTGATATTGGAGGCAAATCGGTCGATGATGGGGATTATGTTATTGCTCGGAAAGAAGACAATTACTATCCAAAGAACGGCGATCATGTTATTTCGATTATTGGTGGAGCGGCAAATCTTAAGAAATTCCGCAAGGATACTAAGAATCGGCAGATTATTCTGGAGTCAGAATCCACGGAGGACTTACCACCTATCATTATTAGCGAGCAGGATGTCAATAATTTGAGCGCTTATAGTATAGCTGCCAAGGCAGTTGCTGTAGTGAAGATGTCTCGGTGATTTGTAACCAAGTATGCTAAAATGGCTCTAGATGAGAATGGTATGTAATCGTTAAAATAAAATTAAGCATATCTATGACCGAAGACAAAATCGAACAATATACACTTGAAATTTTGGCTAGTTTAGGCTGGTGGATTTTGCGATGAAGACTAAGGCAAACACGGGAGATAATATATCGGTTGATTCTATTTTCCAGGAAGCTGCTGGAGAAATAGACTCTATATTTAGCAGTTTTAGAGATTTGCATGAAATTTACAAAACTTCTTTTGATACTTTAGAAAAATCTCTAGACGAACTCCCTCAGGTATATAGGGCTAAAGTTAATAATGCCAAAGAATCCTTCAGTAATATGGCAGAAACTGTTGAAAACAAGCAGAATAATATAAGCAACAAACTGTATGCCCAAGCTCTTGTTATATTAATGGGTAATGCAGAATCTATAACTAAGGAGCTGTTTCGTAATCTACTAAGACAGAATGTTAGGTCTGTTAACTTCAAGGAGAATATTCAAATATCACTAAAATCTGTATTGGCGGCCGCAAATGATGCAGACTTGGCGAATGTGGTATTGCAAAAACTAGAGTCTGAAAGTAATCCAGCAGACAAGTTGAATTTTCAAAATATACTACAAATGAAGGGTATATTTAAGGGTTATCTAAATATAGAAGTAGACAATGATGTGGCAAATAGTTTAAATAAATATTGGCAAATCAGACATTTAATAATTCATAACGGGTCTATTTTTGATCAAAGATGCATAGATAATATCAACAAAACCGATCCTGAATTTGCAAAAAGACATACTGTAGGCGAGAAGGTGACTGTTAGTAAAGCCATGTATGATGAATGCTTTGCTAAATTAACTTTTATGTTTCAAGGTCTAGATAACGAAATAGAAAGGCTAAGTCTTAGGTATACGGATGGGATAGACTTAGGTGACTATTAGGAATGGTACTATAAAACTTTTAAAGAGGAACGGGTTGAGAAAAACTATAGGTATGTTTGGTCACACAATCTTTTTTGTCATTGAGTGCTGATGCTTAAAAATGAGAAAAGCCTAAACAAGTAATCCTATTTCACCGAAGAACTCATTTCGAGTTATACATCTAACATTTAGCTTTTCACATATGTCGGGTATTTTTGCCGCTTTTACCTTGATGCCTTGACCTAGGTTCGGTATTTTTTGCTCTTCACTAACAATAGTTAAGTGTTCTTTCTGTGCAATTGCTATGATCCATGGATCGGCTATGCTTTCGTTTACCCACCCTTTATCTTGGTCGGTTAACGCACTTTCTTTGTAAAGTCCACAAGATTGGACGAAATTCAAAACAGCTTGCCATTGCTCAGAGTAGTCTTTGTGGTTTAAGTAGTTGTCGGTATAATGCTGATTTAGCCAATCTTGGAGCCATGGGCTTTTTGTAATTTCATCCTTTACTATTTTTGGAATTATTACATATTCGTTAAGGATGTTAGAAAGATGCTCCCAGTAGCTTGGGAAGAATTCATTGCGATAATACCTGTCATAAGAATCAATGTAAATATTTGTATCAATAAGGTATTCTTTCATGATTACTTCAAGCTCTTTTCTAGAATCTTAAAGCCCTTATATCCGGTACCTATTAGACGAAATGCTTCTGTGTATGAAATTCGATCTTGCATAATTGCATTATGAACAAAATGAAAGAACGTCTTATCTATACGAAATCTTATGTTACTTCTATAATTTCCTCCAGCCGATCGTTTCCGTGGTAGTGGTTCTGACTCTATCGATCGGATCATGCTGTTGTACTGGTTTTTGTTAATTTTACCAAAATCCAATAAGCGTCTTGCCACTACATGCCGGCTAACGCGGTACTTATTTGCTAGCTCTTCTACGTTCAATGTATTCTCACGTTCAAATAGTAGTTTAGGCACGAGTATTTCGGCGGTCACCCGGTTGACGAGCGCCTCAATTCCTGTGTGGCTGTAGTCACTTTGTTCGTCTTTGTTGGAGATTCCTTCATTATCTACAAACAAATGTACTAATTCGTGAATTAAAGTAAATAGCTGGGCATTTCGACTATCCTTTTGATTAACAAAAATAATTGGCGCCTTAGAGTTATTGAGAGAGAATCCTCGAAATTCATTTGGGTTGAGCGGGCGATGTGTATTGTCTTTAATTTTGCCATTGAAGAATACGAATATACCAATAGACGAAATTTTGTCTCTAAAATAGCGAATAGGGTCATTTTTTGAGTCAGGAATATGATTAATGGGTATATCCAGCTTGTGACGTATGTGTTCTGCAAGTATTAGATGATTAGCTGTCCTGAGGATCTGATTGTTAATACTTAAATTTTCATCAATTTGGTTTTGTAAAAAAAATTGTTTCTCCTGCATTTCGATTATTGTATCGCGAAGTTCAGCGCTCATGGCGACTATTTCTCGAGATTCAAGAGTCCGGAACGATAACCTTTGGGTATTAATGTCTACCGTCCTATCTAATACTAACAGTCCTACAGGTATTTTTATAAGTTTGCTGATTTTCTCTATCTGATTGTAGGTTGGTAGCTTCTCGCCAGAAAGGAAATTATCGAAATTAGCTATATTTTCTTGTAGCAGCCCGATTGGTGTATTGGATTTTTCTATATAGTATAAAAGAGTATTTGTGTTTATGTGTATTCTTTTTGCCATAAAAGCTTCTTATGTCTTATAAGTTTATTATAGCATAAGCATATTATTATCAATGGCAAGCGTTACCGCCGCCCTAGCTTTTAGTGTTATTTTCACGCTTCTGTTTATACTATTATGGATGTTAAAATCGTTCTTCATATAAACCTCCTTAACTTGGTGCTTAGCACCACAATTAAAGTCGACGTTTATCATTAATGCTAGCCACTGATAACAGTACAACCTCTGATGATAATTGTATCACAATTTGTTAAAATACCTATAATATGACCGAATCTCAAATCGAACAATATGCACTTGATATCCTGGCTAATCTAGGTTGGCAGATTTTACACGGACCGGACATTGGTCCGGATGGTGCTGCGGTTGAGCGCGAGTTGCGACAGGTGGTGTTGCCGGAGCGGCTGCGGAGTGCTTTGGTACGTCTCAACCCGCACATTCCAGAATCAGCCTTGAAGGAGGCGATGCGGCGGTTGACGCAGATTAGTAAACCAAGCTTGATCGAGAATAATCACGATTTTCATCAATTGCTGGTAGCAGGCGTGCCGGTGCAATACCGTACATCAAGTGGCGAATTGAAACACGATATCGTGCGAGTGGTTGATTTTACCTCGCCAAAAAACAATGATTTTGCGGCGGTCAATCAGCTGACGGTTCTGCAGGGCGACTATAATCGCCGGCCGGATATTGTACTATTTGTGAATGGACTACCCTTGGTGGTGATTGAACTAAAAAACGCGACCGATACGAAGGCGGATTTACTAGCGGCGTATCAGCAAATCCAGACGTACAAGCGAGAGATTAGCGACTTGTTTCGGTTCAATGAGCTTTGTGTGACCAGTGATGGACTAGAGGCGGAGATGGGGACGATTACCAGCCCATTGGAGCGAATGATGCCGTGGAAGACGATTGATGGCGAGAAAGAAGTTGGCAATGTGCCGATGTTGGAAGTGTTGCTACGCGGTGCGTGCACGCCTGAACGCTTGCTGGATATGGTGCAGAATTTTATCGTGTTTGAGCGTAGTGATGGTGATAAGTTGATTAAGAAAGTTGCTGCTTATCATCAATACTGGGTGGTGAATAAGGCACTTGATCGGACGCTGACGGCTAGTAGTGAATACGGTGACCAGCGGGCTGGCGTAGTCTGGCATACGCAAGGGTCGGGCAAGAGCTTGAGCATGGTGTTTTATACTGGCAAGCTGATGAAATCGCGCGATTTGCATAACCCGACTATCGTGGTGGTGACTGACCGCAATGATCTTGATGGTCAATTATTCGGTACGTTTAGCGCCTGTCGCGAATTACTAGGGGAAGATCCGAAGCAGGCTGATTCACGCAGTGAGCTGAGGAAACTGTTGCAGCGCCAGGCGGGTGGAATTATCTTTACAACAATCCAGAAGTTCTCGCCTGAGGATGAGGAGGACAGCTTGCCAGTTCTGACTGATCGACGCAATGTCATCGTGATGGCAGATGAGGCACATCGTAGTCAGTATGGTTTGAAGGCACATGTTCGAGCCAGCGACGCCCAGCTGGTGTATGGTTACGCCAAGTATATGCGCGATGCTTTGCCAGGCGCGAGCTACATTGGCTTTACGGGCACGCCGATTGAAACGGATGATAAGTCAACGCCAGCAGTGTTTGGCGACTATATCGATATTTATGATGTCGAGCAGGCGGTGAAAGATGGTGCAACAGTGCCAATTTATTATGAGAGCCGGCTGGTTGATTTGAATATGGATGAGGCGACACGGCAGTGGCTGGATAAGGAAGTTGATGATTTGCTGGAGGGCGAAGAATTGAGTCGTCAGGATGCATTGAAGGCCGAGTATGCGCAAAAAGAAGCTATCGTCGGTAATAGTGAGCGGCTGAATACTATCGCCTTGGATATCATTGAACACTTTGAAGCGCGACAAA
>ERZ773083.2494-NODE-2494-length-11354-cov-3.066820_pt1 | contig 11354 bp, 8 predicted proteins | sample MGYA00511465_ERZ773083 | MGnify/ENA primary metagenome ERZ773083 (study PRJEB29015, sample SAMEA2738001) | human oral metagenome | biome: human oral; feature: human-associated habitat; material: dental | place: China | collected 2060 ... | reverse complement strand
TATTATGGGGCATGTCGACCACGGTAAAACAAAGACATTGGACGCTATCCGCAGTACCAATGTTACTGCCCATGAGTTCGGTGGTATTACACAACATATTGGCGCTTATATGGTGTCTACTCCCAAAGGTAATATTACCTTCCTCGATACGCCCGGCCACGAAGCCTTTACGATGATGCGTGCGCGCGGCGCCGAGGTTACCGATATTGTCGTATTGGTGGTTGCAGCCGATGACGGCGTTATGCCTCAGACTATCGAAGCGCTGAACCATGCAAAGGACGCAAAGGTTCCGATTATTGTTGCGATTAACAAGATCGATAAACCGGAAGCCAATCCTGATAAGATAAAGACTCGCCTCGGTGAACTCGGCCTTGTTGCCGAAGAATGGGGCGGAGACACGATCTATGTTCCTATTTCAGCCTTGCAGAAGAAAGGTATCGATGACCTGCTTGATGCAATTCTGTTACAAGCGGAAGTATTGGAGCTCAAGGCAAACTATAATTGCCGCGCAGAAGGAAAGGTCGTTGAGTCTAAAATCGATCACGGTCGGGGCGTTGTTGCAACGATAATCGTACAGCGTGGAACGCTCCATACCGGTGACCCCTATGTCGCAGGTGTATATTCGGGGCGTGTTCGCGCTATCTTTAACGATAAAGGTGAGAAGATCGACGAAGCGACGCCGAGTATGCCGGTGGAGATTTTGGGGCTTGAAGGAATGCCCAATGCGGGAGACCCCTTCCAAGTCACCGAATCCGAGCGTATGGCTCGTCAGATTTCGTTAAAACGGCAAGAGCTCAAGCGGTTTGAAGATTCACGTAACGTGAAAAAGGTAACGCTCGATAACCTGTATGAAACGATTACCGACGGCGAAGTACTTGAGTTAAAAGTAATTATCAAGGGTGATGTGCAGGGATCGGTAGAAGCCTTGAAGCAATCGCTCGAAAAGCTGTCTACCAAAGAGATACGCTTAAATGTTATCCATGCGTCTGCCGGTGCTATCAATGACTCCGACGTTATGCTTGCCGCGGCGGATTCCAATGCGATCATTATCGGCTTCAATGTTCGTCCTACGTCGCAGGCAAAGGCGCTGGCAGAGCAGGAGAAAGTCGATATCCGTAAGTATAACGTTATCTATAAAGCGGTTGAAGAAATTCAGCAAGCGATGGAAGGAATGCTTAGCCCCGATATTAAAGAGAATGTTATCGGTATGGCGGAAATCCGCAGCGTTATCAAAGTACCTAAGGTTGGTAATATTGCCGGTTCTTACGTACTTGAGGGTACAGTGAAACGGAATAGTACGGTTCACCTTATCCGCGACGGGATTGTGGTGTTCTCCGGTAAGCTTGCGTCCTTGCGCCGGTTTAAGGATGATGTCAAGGAAGTGGCCGCCGGTTATGAATGCGGTATTGCACTTGAGAACTTCAACGATATAAAAGTGGGCGATCAGCTTGAGATTATCGAAACTGTCGAGGTTGCACGCAAGCTGACTGATACGCAGCATTATGAAGCGCCCGAAGCTCATACCGATAACGGAGAAGCAGCCAAATGAGTGAGTTCCGATTGGATAAACTTGCGGAGCAAATCCGCGAAGAAATTTCCCAGTTGATTTTTTCGGGAAAGATAAAAGATCCGCGCGTTTCCAACTTTCTTTCGATAAACAGGGTGGAGGTGTCCGGCGATCTTGCGTATGCAAAGGTGTATGTTTCCAGCTTTATGGATGCGCATAAGACAAAGCAGGGTGTCCGGGGTTTGGAAAACGCAGCGGGATTTATCCGTACAAGTTTGGCAAAAAAATTGCACATCCATCAATGTCCTCAGTTTACCTTTATCTATGATGAAAGTATCGAAGATGGCTTTAATATGGTAAAAAAACTTGAAGCCTTAGAAGCGTCGTCTAATTCCGGGAACAATGCCCAAGAGTGAACCTCAATTCATTATCCCCTTTGCAAAACTGTCCGGCATCACCAGCTTTACCTCCCTCTGGCAAGTAAAGCATGCGCTCGGCACTAAAAAAGTAGGACACACCGGTACGCTTGACAGCTTTGCTGACGGATTACTCGTATTGCTTTCCGGAAAATTAACCAAACTTGTACCGTATATCACGGATTTCGATAAAACTTACCGTGTGTTGTTTTATTTCGGAAAGGAAACCGATACGCTCGACCCTGAAGGCACCATCATCGCCGAAAAGCCGCTTCCAGTGTATGCCAACTTTATTGCAGCAATTCGGCAGCTGACCGGAACCATCGAGCAAGTACCGCCTGTTTATTCGGCGGTAAAACAGGCAGGTGAGCGGCTTTCCGATAAAATACGGCGTGGAGAAGCAGTAACCGTACCGCCTCGAATCGTTACCATCTATAACATCGATATCGAAGAAATTTTTTATGCACCGGAAGCTGATACGGGCGTTGAACATCTTGAAGCGGATGCAGCCGCATTGAGTACGGCTCAAAAACTGTCAGGCGCCGAAAAATCCGAAATAGGCGCAGCTCAAAAAGTGCTTGGCGCCGTTCTGTGCGTGCACTGTTCTAAAGGAACATATATCCGTTCATTGGTGCGGGATATAGCCCATCGATGCGGTTCCGCTGCATATGTGTATGCGCTCCGCAGGACAGCGGTTGGGCCGTTTACCCTTGAACAGGCGGCAGGTTTTTCAGCGCTGCCTCCTTTCGGAAGCGTTGCGGCGGGTACGGAAAGTGCTCCATATTCGATTACCGAAGAAGAGATAAAGCGGGCGTCTTTGTCTTTAAGCGAAGAACTTGCCCGTGCCATGTGTTTTCAAACAACGGTGCTTCAAGATAAATATTATCCTGCGTTTATAAATGGGAAAACCATCAGCGGGCACTGGTTTACGGAAGTGCAGCCGCTTTCGGACGGCGGAACTATCGCAGTATTTTATCAGAACATCTGTGCAGGTTTGATCACGAAAAACGGTAACCGGTTTCATTATCAAATAGTATTTAACAGGGGCGGGGTAAACGCATCAGATGTGTAAATTGATTCGTGCGGCGTATATCACAAAGAATCTGATACGTTTACCCTGATAGGCTGGACTGATGAAGATTATCTACTGGGATGATTTAATAAAAGGAGAAAACATATATCCGCAAGGTTCCGCTATTTCGATCGGCGGTTTCGACGGGCCTCACCGTGGGCACGAGCGTATCTTATCGGCGGTGTTGAAGGCTGCACGAAAAGACGGCATTCCCGCAGGGATTATCACTTTTTTCCGCTCCCCTCGATCGGTTAAGGCGGGCAACATGTACGCAGGCGATGTGTCGACACTGGAAATGAGGCTGCAAAAATTTGCCGAGCAAGGATTTAGCTTTACGGTGCTGATTGACTTTTCCGCTGATTTCGCTAGAATGAAAGGTACTGTTTTTTTTGACATACTAATAAAAACTATCTGCATAAAATATCTTGCCGTTGGCAGTGATTTTACCTGCGGGTATCGCCACGATACGGGAGTAGGGGACTTACAGCGCCTTGCTCGTGAAAGGGGCTTTTGTTTTGATTCCATCGAACAGCTTTATTCGGCACGGCACGAGCGTATCAGCTCAAGTGCAATACGGCAGGCCGTTGAACAAGCTGATTTCGCCCTTGCAAAAGATCTCCTCGGGTATCCTTTTTTCTTAGATGTCGCAAAAATAGTTCAGCGGACAGAGAACGGTGTATGGGCTGTCGAGAAAGCGGCCGTAACACAGATTCTCCCTCAAAACGGACAGTATTCAGCTCGCGCGTATTTGCAGACGGGAGCGATTATTCCCGTACAGGTGAAAGTTATGGATACTTTGCTTGAAGTTTTCGAAGATACCGCAGCGCCGATTCCGTTTGCCGCAGAAACATTGATACGTAAATTGGAATTTATACGAAAGGAGTAAGAAATGGCACTTACAAAAGAACAGACTGCATCGGTTGTGATGAAATTCGGTGCAAATGAAAAAGATACGGGTAATACCAGAGTTCAGATTGCTTTGCTGACCGATAGGATCCGCCAGCTCACCGAGCACTGCAGAATCAATAAAAAGGATAAGAGCAGTCAGCGGGGGCTTTTGGTATTGGTAGGACAGCGTCGACGCTTGCTGAAATACTACAAGCGGACGAACCTCGAAGGCTACCGTGCCCTTATTAAAGAGTTAGGCTTGCGTAAGTAAGATACATGCTGCTTAATGTGCAGGAAACAGGAGGTGTCCGCAGACTTCGGTTTTTGACAGCTTCCTTGCTTCCTCTTAGATCGCTTTAAGCGGCATACAACGGTTACCTATCGAAAAACGGGTAGGTAGCCGTTTTTTATAAGCAATAGAAATTATGGAAGGAAAGATTATGAGACAGAGAGTAACGTATAAGATCGGAAATGAAGAGTTAATTTTAGAAACTGGCCATTTAGCGAAACAAGCAAACGGCGCAATTTATGCACAGTACGGCGGAACAGCTGTTCTGGCGACGGTGTGTGCGTCATCTACAGCGGTTGAGGGGCTCGACTACGTGCCGGTAACCGTCGATTATAATGAAAAATACTATGCAGCGGGAAAGATACCGGGCGGTTTTATCAAGCGTGAAGGCCGTCCTAAGGATAAAGAGATTTTAGTCTCGCGGCTCATCGATCGTCCGATGCGGCCGTTGTTTGAAAAAGCCTTTGGGCGGGAAATTCAGATTGTACCGACCTGTATTTCGTCGGATATGATCAATCCGCCGGATATTTTAGCGGTTATTGCAAGTTCGGCTGCGGTTGTTATTTCCGACATTCCCTTTAACGGGCCGGTTGCGGGCGCTCGCGTGGCATACCTCGACGGCGAGTTTGTGATAAACCCGACATTCAGCCAGATTGAAAAGGCTGATATGGAAATCGTCGTCGCAGGCACCGCCGAAGGTATTACGATGGTAGAAGGCGGCGCTCACGAAGTTTCGGAAGAGATCATGCTCAAGGCTTTGGAAAAGGCGCATGAATTTATCAAAGCAATGTGTGCACTCCAAAATGAGCTTCGTGCGGCGTGCGGAAAGGAAAAACTGCCGCTTGCCCCGGTGAACGCAACGCTTGCCAATAAAGATGCTATTTACGCAAAGGCTTACCCCGAACTTTCCAAAGCCCTGTATACAAAAGGAAAGGTAGAGCGCCGCGAAGCCTGCGATGCTATCAGAAAGGCTATCGCCGAAGAATATGCGGAGCAGCTCACCGATGAAACACAGGCGAAGCTCTTTGCCGCTTTATTCGACGACATGGAATACCATATTTTGCGCGAAAACATACTGGAAAAAGGCTTGCGGGTTGACGGACGCGGCTTGGAAGATATCCGCCCCATCACCTGCGAGATCGGCGTGTTGCCGCGGCCGCACGGTTCTGCGGTATTTACCCGCGGGGAAACGCAGTCGCTTGCCGTTGTTACGCTCGGTACCGTGTTTGACGAACAAGTCTATGATGATATCGAAGGCGACCGGCGTGAGAATTTTATCCTGCATTATAACTTCCCACCCTATTCGGTCGGTGAGGTAGGACGGCTTGGAACCGGACGCCGCGAAATCGGGCACGGGCACCTTGCGCACCGCTCGTTGATGCCGATGATTCCGTCCAGAGAAGCGTTCCCGTATACCATCCGCGTGGTTTCCGAAATTCTGGAATCCAACGGTTCTTCTTCGATGGCAACCGTGTGCGGCGGTACGCTTTCGCTGCTGCACGCCGGCGTTCCGATGAAAAAACCGGTAGCCGGTATCGCAATGGGACTTATCACCGACGGAAGCCGCTTTGCGGTACTCTCCGATATTCTGGGCGAAGAAGATCACCTCGGCGATATGGACTTTAAAGTCGCCGGTACCGCAGAAGGTATCACCGGTTTCCAGATGGATATTAAAATCGCCGGCGTTTCCGCTGAGATTATGAAAAAAGCGCTTGAACAGGCAAAAAAAGGCCGGCTTCATATTCTTGGCATTATGAATCAGACTATTTCTAAACCCTCCGAGCAGGTGTCCAAGTATGCGCCGCGGATTGAAACGCTCAAGATTCCGGTTGATAAGATCGGAGCGCTCATCGGGCCGGGCGGAAAGATTATCAAGGCGCTGTCTGAACAATACCATGTAACAATCAATACCGAAAACGATGGTACGGTTACTATCTATGGACGGGATTCTTCGTCCGCGCTCGGCGCCAAGGCTGCGGTTACCGGTATTGTGGAAGACCCTGAGGTCGGCAGAATTTATGAGGGTACCGTTAAGTGCATCAAGGATTTCGGCGCCTTTATCGAAATTCTTCCCGGTAAAGAAGGGCTTTGCCATATTTCCAAACTGTCGCGCAGTCGCATCGAAAAAGTTACCGACGTGCTGCAGGAAGGACAAAGAGTGCCTGTCAAGCTGTTGGAAATTGATAAGCTCGGCCGTTTAAACCTTTCGTATATCGATGCCTGCGAAGAGCAGGAAAAAAACGCGAGCCGTTAAATGGCAGCCGTTAATCCGTTGGCAGAGGAAAGAGAGTGAGTATCGCTGACGGGGCAGTAAGAGTTTTTTCCGTACTCAAGGAAGGAGCCTTACTGCCTGAATATCAAACATCCGGTTCCGCCGGCGCAGATTTACATGCGTATTTGGCTGAACCGGTAACGCTGAAGCCGATGGAGCGTAGGCTTATCCCGACGGGGTTATTTGTTGAATTGCCTGCAGGCTATGAATTGCAGGTACGTCCGCGTTCGGGACTTGCGTTAAAGCATGGCGTCACGGTACTCAATACTCCCGGCACGGTGGATTCCGACTACCGTGGAGAACTGTGTGTGCTGTTGATAAATTTTGGCAGCGAACCCTTTACCGTACAAAACGGCGATAGAATTGCGCAGGCAGTCGTGGCTCAGGCGGTACAGGTGAGCTTTGTGCAAACTGATGCACTTTCAGAAACCGGACGGGGTGTCAATGGATACGGTTCAACCGGCATCGCATAAATTGATATAACGGTATATAAGATGATCGGTATGAGGCAAAAGCAACTTTTTTTGTATATTTTAAAAGAGATGTTGCTGTATTTTTTTGTCTGCTTTTTGTTTTTGTTCTTTATTTTTTTTGTCAATAATATTTTGCTGTTGGCAAGCGATGTCTTATCAAAACATGCGCCTTTTAAGGATGTCGCATTATTGATGTTGTATTCGCTTCCTGCGGTTATCGCAAATGCCGCTCCCTTTGCAGCTCTAATCGGTATATTAATGGGGCTCGGGCGCTTTGTCAGTGATTTGGAATTCCTTTCTATGAACGCGCTTGGTGTGTCGCCTCGCTTTCTGATGTTGCCTGTGTTACTGTTCGGTTTAGTTGTTTCGGTTGTTTCCTTTTTTACCAACGATGTATTGTTGCCTGTCAGTGCCATTAATTTTCGGCGAGTCTATTGGGATATTGCGACTTCAACTCCTGCACTGGAGCTTTCTTCTTATTCTATAAAGCGCAATCATAATGCGGTTGTTGTAACGGGATTAATACAGGATGGTAAAATCCACAATCTTTTGATTGTGGATAAAAATGCAGATAAAGCATTTCGCATACTCGGTACACAGGCTGCAGAGATTGAAAAATCCAATGATCCTTCAATCGTGATGTCGCTCAAAATGCTGCTACCACACCTTCTCATTTTAGATCCTTCCGACAAAAAAAAATATGATGCAGTAAACGGCGAAACGGTAACCTACAACGTGCTTGCAAAGAGTATTAGGTCTTCTTATTTTAATACGATCGGTCCGTCCGAAATGTCTTCATTTGATCTTTATAAGGATATAAAGGAAAAACAAACACAAAACGAAGATAGGAGAACACTCAATTTGTATTGGATGGAGTTCCATAAGAAGTTTTTCTTTCCTTTCGGTGCCTTCTTTTTCGTGCTGCTTGCCTTTGCTATCAGCAGTGCCGGTAAGGTACACAATCAAGGTGCGGGTTTTGTGTTAGGCCTTTTAATTGCTGTTGCATATTGGGCATTGTTTATGGGCGGGCAGACACTTTGTTTACGGCTTGATTGGAATGGGACGGTTGCCATGTGGGTTCCTAATATTATGGTATTTGCCGCTGCTATTGTACTGCTGGGGAAAAAGTTATTCAGATGAAGATTCTTCAACGATATTTAATCCGACTCTTTTTCCCCGTCTTTGTGATAACGATTTTATTTTTTATTTTACTGCTCCAGCTTGGTGATCTATTCCTCAATTTGCCACAGTATTTACAAAATCAAGCACGCTTTATTACGCTGCTTCGGGTGATGTATTTGTATTTTCCAAAATGTGTCTCGTTTGCAATGCCGCTTTCGGTTTTATTTGCGAGTTCGTATACAATGGGGAATATGTACGCAAAAAATGAACTTACCTCGATCTTTGCCTCCGGTATGCCGCTTGCCGTATTGGTGGCGCCGCTTGTATTGTGTGGATTTTTGCTATCGATTGGGATGTTTTATTTTGAGGATCGTATCTTAATCCACTTTCAGCGGCAGAAAATTGCACTGGTAAATTCCATCTTGGAACCTCAACAGAATTTGAATAGCAGCGATTTGGTTATTTTATCCGATTCGGGAAAAATCGTGTATTTTGCCGATTATTATGATGATACTCAAAAGGAGTTGAATAATATATTGATTGTTGTGCGTACCGAATCGGGAGATATTTCTACTGTCATAAAAGGTGAATCTGCACACTGGCAAATCGATCATTGGGAGGTGACGGATAAGGCTGTCTACACTTTTACTGGCGAGAATGGTGTGCTTTATCAAGATTCAATCGATGAGAAACTTTTTTCCGAACCTCCCGAAACCTTTCAACGGAATATTACATCTATTGATGAGATGACTATTGCACAGGCAAAACTCTTTATCGACAATTTAAAAAAAATGGGGTTACCCTACCATGAATACCTTTCGCAATATTACCGTCGTTTTTCATTCCCGTTTACAACGTTCATCGTTTTGTTTTTTTCTGTTTCTATTGGAGGTCGCTTTAAAAAAAATATCCTGCTGATGAGTTTACTTTTTAGTTTAGCCCTTGCAATTCTCTATTATGTAACCGAGATGATGACCATGCTTTTTGCAAAATGGGAGTATATCTCTCCGCTTGCCGGTGCGTTCCTCCCTCTTTTAATTTTTACGGTGTTGAGCGTCGCAATGCTTAAAATAGCGCGTACGTAAAAATCATACCTGCTAAACTTCCGTTCCAGAACTAACCCCTAGAATTACGGCGGGTTCTTAGGGTAGAACCCTAAGCCGTTATTTTTCTTTTTAGGGGTCGTAGGGGGCATTTTTCTTTTTATCGGAAAAAAAGAAAAATACCCCCTACTTGACTTTGAATTTGGAGACTTCTACAACTAAATTCTCAATACTTTGTTTATTCTGCTGCGTAATACCGTTAACTTCCTGTACCGCATTGTTGATTTGTACGGCACCGGAAGCCATTTCGTTCATACTGTCGGTAATAACACGGGTAAGGTTATCCAGTTTTCGCATTTCTTCCGCGACACCTTCGCTGCCCTTCAACATTTCAGCGGAGCCTGCTTGTACCTCCAACGTTACCATATTGATGTTTTTGATCGCGGTAAGTACTTCTCTACTGCCGTGCTCTTGTTCGCGCATTGCTTCGGTAAGGCTGTTACTCATCTCTTTAACCTGTTCGGCAAGGGTAAAGATTGTATTGAATTTTCCTTCGACGATTCTGGAAGAATCTGCAAGCGTTTCAATCTCACCCGATAGCGTTTTAAGCGTTGTTGTTATCGTTTTGCCTTGAGCAGCTGAATCTTCGGCAAGTTTGCGGATTTCATCTGCGACGACAGCAAAGCCTTTACCTGCTTCGCCTGCGTGTGCGGCTTCTATTGCAGCATTCATTGCCAGCAGGTTTGTTTGCGATGCAATATGTTGAATAACGCTTGATGCTTCTATCAGAGACCCCGATTCTTCGGCAATCTTTTTGGTAACCGTATTGGAGGTTATCAATGTGTTTTTCCCGTCTCCCGTAGCACCGGTAAGGCTTCTGATAGCTTCATCGGTTTTACCGAGCGTTTGGCCAATGGATGTGATGTTTGCAACCATTTGTTCTATTGATGAAGAAGATTGCGCAACACTCGCTGCCTGCGTTTCGATACTACCGTTTAGCTGCTTAATGGTGCGGACAATCTCTTCGATAGTCGCTGCCGTTTCGGTAACACTTGCTGCTTGAGTAAGCGTTTGTTGTTTAACGCTTTCGATATTTGCATTTATTTGATGTACAGCGCTTGCCGTTTCGGTCATGTTGCTTGCAAGCTCTTCGCCGACATTTTGCATAACCTCTGAGCTATCTTCGACCGCTTTAACCGATGTACCGATCTTCTCTATTGTTTGATTAAAGTAATTTGAAAGATCCGTTATTTCGTCATGTCCTGCAACCGGTAAGCGTACCGTTAAATCACCTTCTCCTTGCGCTATATCTTTTAACGCCTCTACTGCTGCCTTTATCGGCTTTACTATTTTGTATGCAGTAATATACACGACAATAATTGCGAGTATTAAGATTATGGCCGTAATGGTATACAGCACTTTTTGCATAACCGTTATACTGCCTAAAAATTCATATATAGGAGCGGCAACGATAATCCGCCATCCGGTATTTGCAATTATTCCGAAAGCAGCTATTTGTTTTTCGCCATCCCAATCATAGAACCCTACATCCGGTTCTGTGGATTGCAATGCTTTTTTTTCGAATGCTGCTATTTCGACAAAGGAAGGATCGCTTTTCGCTTTTTCCATACTGTTTTCTTGGGATTTTACCGCCTCAATGTCGGAATCTCCTATAGTATTGCCGGAAAGTCCTATGACATAGCAGTCGCCTGTCTTTCCAACTACAATATCGGATATCATATTGGAAAGCCCTGCAGCATAGACACGCGCATATAACACTCCGATGATATGCTTTTGGTTGTCATAAATAGGAACGGAAAAAAATACAAAAAGTTCTTTGTCGGCGCGAGAAATAATCGGTTCGGTTACATAAGCTTTGCCGTTGATGGCCGATTGGTAGTATGACCGATCGGAAATATTTAATTGATTGCCGTCAGTGATCCATGCATTTCCTATACGGTCGCAAATGCCGAACGCATTGATTTCCGAATTGCTAAATGCAAGTTCATTGGCAAGGATAGCCGTTTTTTCTTCATACGAAATGTCTTTTCTTAATACTTCCTGCCGCGCAATAGCTGCAAGCGTAGTAAAAAAAGAATTGATACGTTCATCTATCAGTGAGGCAGTATCTTTCGCCTTTTCGGTAAGTTGCAGACGGACTTTTTCCAGTAGCGCCTTTTTTGAAATCGTTATTGTTGTAATACCTAAAATGGAAATTACAAGCAGTATTAGCAACCCGAATATACAGATAAGCTTACGGCGAATTGAAAAA
>ERZ773083.2486-NODE-2486-length-11387-cov-9.102630_pt1 | contig 11387 bp, 8 predicted proteins | sample MGYA00511465_ERZ773083 | MGnify/ENA primary metagenome ERZ773083 (study PRJEB29015, sample SAMEA2738001) | human oral metagenome | biome: human oral; feature: human-associated habitat; material: dental | place: China | collected 2060 ... | reverse complement strand
CTTTCACTATAATATCACCAGGTTCAAGATTTAAAACTATTACAGGAGGCTCTACCTCTTTCCAAGTAACATTATCTTTTTTTTCATATTTTGTAGTTGTTTGTATACTTGAACAAGCTGTTAAAAATAGCAGACTTATTAATATTATTATTTTAATTTTAAAATTTCTCATTTTATACCTTCATCTTCTAATAAAAAATCTATAATATTTTTATGAATAATTCCATCTTGACTAAAATCAAAATGATCCATTGATAAGACATATTTAGGAAAATTATCTGTTACAGATTTGTAAACACTAAATTCCCTTTCTCTTGTTTTTTCATCTCCCATTATATATGAAACTTGATAATAGGATAAATCTTTTCCTTTTTTAGCAATAAAATCAATTTCTTTATTCTTTATTTTACCAATTTTTACTTCATATCCTCTTGATATAAGCTCTATACATACTATATTTTTTAGTGTTCTCTCTATATCTTTTGTATTAGAAAAACCTATTGCTTGACGGAAGCCATGGTCTGTTAAATAATACTTTTCATCTATTTTTAATATTTTTTTACCCACTGTATCATACCTAGGAATTTTTTTTATAATAAAAGCTAGACTACAATATTCTAAATAATTTAAAATAGTATCCACTGAAATATTTCTATTTTCATTTTTTAAATAATTTTTTATGCTACTAGCAGAAAAAGTATGTCCTATATTTTTAATAACATAGGAAAAAATCCTATTAAATAAATCAACATCACGAATATTATTATATTGTAAAACATCTTTTACCAATACTGTATTATAGACATCATTTAGATATTTAAAACTAGGAGTTTCATCTAAGTCAAAGTATTTTAAAAATGGCATTCCACCTAATTGAACAAATTTATCAAATAAGATTTCTTTTGATAGATTCATATTTTCAAATACTTGTTTAAATTCAATAAAAGTAAATGGTTGAATTTCAAACTCAACATATCTTCCTGCAAGTAAAGTTGCTAAATCTCCTGAAATAAGGGTTGAGTTTGAACCAGTTAAGTAAATATCACAATCTCTATCAACTCTTAATCCATTGATAACTTGTTCCCAATTATTGACAAGTTGAATTTCATCAAAGAAAAAATAAACCTTGCCATTTATATTTTTTAATAAAGGCTGTAAATATTTTAGTAAAGCACTGGCATTATTAACATCAAAGAAATTTGTAGACTCAAAATTGATATAAATTTTATTCTCATTTGGAATATCCTTTAAAATATCATCTTTTATTATAAGCAAAAGAGTTGATTTTCCAACTCTTCTCATTCCAGTTAATATTTTAATGATTGGTTTATTTATAAATTGTTTAATTTTTTCAATGTATTTAGGTCTGTTAATATAATCCATAGCCTCACCTCATTTCTATTATAGTCGAAATTAAATATAAAATCAAGTTTAGTTTCGAGTATAATCGAAATTGATAGAGTGTTATTAAAATTATTCAAGAAAATATTTAAAAAATTCTAATCTTTTTTTCCATTTTTCCTTATCTTCTTCAAATTTTTCATCATATATTTCTGATACAAACTCATAGACACTTTCATAAGTAATTTTATTAAAAATCAATTCTTTTATATAATCTTCTATATCATAAGGGTCAAAAGGTAAAACTTCTATATCTTTATTTTTAGGAATTTTCATATTTAACAGATACCAGATTAATTCTTTTTTTGAAATTTCTATTTTTTTTAAAACTTCATATAAATCATAATTTTTAATATCATTCCAAAATACTAATCTTGCAACTGATGAACTGTTTAACTCAGTTAGAAATATATTTAGTTTTCCAGATACTTCTGATATATATTTATATAATAGAAATGAAATTTTTCCTAAAGTTTTTCCATATTTATGCTTAATTTTTTCATTAAAATTTTCATCTGTAATATTATTTCCAAAATCTTGCAATAATTTTAATTCAGGAATATTGTTCTCACTATATCTAAATCTATGATACCTAATTTTATTATAAAAATCAGAAATTAGTTTAATAAATTTATTTTCATTTTCATTAAAATTTAATTTTTGATATTCACTGATAAATTGATACATTCCAATATGATTATGACTTAATAATAGTTCCTCTATTCTTTTTTTATCATCTAAATTCATCTCATATTCAATTAACTGAATTAAAATTTTAAATAGTCTTTCAATACCTTGAGAAGCTTGGTATAAAGATGTAAAAAGATAGTCTACAATAACATCATTTTCTTTTTTTTGAAGATATACCTTATTAATATCTTCAATAGATTTCCAAATTAATACACCAGCAATTTCGACTTCTTTAACAAGAGAAAAATTCATTTCTAGTAAACCTCTATCTGAATCATTTTTTCCTTCTTTTATTTCTAATTGCTCAGCTTTTGTAATAAAACTTGATTGTCGTGTAGAAAATAAAATTTTATTATCACTTTCTCTTTCAAAATTGTCATAGTTTATTTTTAAATTAAACTTTTCTGCTATTATAGTGTCGAATCCCATTTCTTCGCTACCAAAATATGTAATTACATTTTCTTCTAGACTACAATAACGTACAAGCTTTTTCCAAAATTGTTTACGTTTATCTGTTGAGTTAACATTAACTGATGTCATTCCTAAATAAGCAGAAAATTCCTTTTTCATTCTTTCATCTATTTTTTTAGCATTATTTATTGTAATATCTTCAATTAAAATAGCATAAATATCATTTTCATTTTTATAGGATATATCATTTTTATTTATAGTACAAAGTTTATCTCTAATTATAAATGGAGAAACATCATTATAAAATTCCCTATCAAAAATATCACCATCAGATATTATAACTTTATTTTCATTATTTAGTAATTCTTTTCCTTTTATAACATTTTCAAATGCAACATTTCCATAAAATGAATCTTTAATTTTTTTTATATTAAAAAGAAAAGTAATCATACATAAATTTTCCATAAAAGCCTCCCTAAAAAATTTTATTTTATTAATAAATTTAATTTTCAAACACATTCTTTGTTAAAAGAAAATCTTTAACACCAATATAGTAAATACCTTGTTCATCATATCTTGGAATAATATCATCTTTTACAACAACTATCTTTTTGAACGAATCATCAATTCTTTTTAAAGAGTTAATTTCTTGGTCTTTTTTTTCTTCACTGCTTAATGCTAAAGCTGATTGTATATAATATCTAATATTACCTCTATTGACAACAAAATCAACCTCTAATTGTATTCTCTTCTTTTTATTATCATCTGTCTGATTATATTCAACAACACCAACATCGACATTATAACCTCTTCTAATTAAATCGTTATAAATTATATTTTCCATAATATGTGTTTCTTCCACTTGTCTAAAATTAAGTCTTGCATTTCTAAGTCCAATATCAGCGAAATAATATTTTAGAGGTGTTGTAAAATACTTTGCTCCCTTTATATCATATCTTTTAGCACTATATAATATATATGATTCTTCAAAATAAGAAAGATACTTAGAAATAGTGTTATGGGATATATTTATTTTATTTTCAGATAAAAATCTATTTGAAAGTTTTAGTGGATTTGTAAGAGAACCTATTGCTGATGAGACAAAATCAAGTAAAATATCTAATATATCTGAACTATTTTGAATTTTGTTTCTTTCAATAATATCCTTAATATAAGTTTCTTCAAATAAATTTTTTAAATAAGTACTCTTTTCCTCAAAAGTATCTAAACTTAGAATATAGGGCATTCCACCAAATACTACATAATCACGCCAAGCTAAATTTTTATCTTTATAAGTATTATAAAACTCAGCAAATGATAGAGGGTATATATGAATTTCATCTCCTCTATCTCTAAATTGAGTTAATATATCTTTTGAAAGCATTTTAGAATTACTACCTGTAACATAAATATCTAAATTCTCATTTTTCATAAGTCCAAGTAAAGTATCAACAAAGGTTATTTCTTCATCAGAGTCAATAATATATGGATTTTTTACTGGTTTTGAAAATTGAATTTCGTCAATAAAAATATAGTATTTCTTATTTTTAGTTATTTTATTTTTTATGTAGTCATTTAACTCAAAGGGGTTTCTATACTTAATATTATCTATTTCATCAAGTGCCATTTCAATAATTTGGTCTTTTTTTATTCCATTGCCTAATAAATAATCTTTATACAATTTAAATAATAAATAAGACTTTCCACATCTCCTTATTCCTGTAATGATTTTTATTCTTCCATTATCTTTCTTTTTTATTAATTCATTTAGATATTGTTTTCTTTCAATTATCATATCAAACCTCCACAGACAATTTTTATATCTAGGTGCATTTTTTGTCTGAGTATAAGATAACATAAATTTTAAAAAATTTCAATTTTTGGTTGTATTTTAATAAAAAAGGGCTATTACAAATTGATGATTGATTGCCCTCATAAAAAATAAATGTATATTTGTAAAGAATGTCAAAAAATTTTGTAAGTTTAATTCTTTTCCTTGAAAGAACTGAAATATTTTACTAATTCTCTTGCCTCTTTTGCTTGTTTAGATTCTTTACCATACCTTTTTATTATGTCACTGATTCTTTCTTCCATTGTCATATCTTCCCCATTTGGTCCTGTAGTCATGTCTACAAAATTAAGGAGTTGAAGCAATGAAGAATTATAATCATATTGTATAATTCCATGATAATATACTTCTTTCCAATATTTATATCCTTGTGCACGTAAAATATTACCACCTATTTTTGCATGTTCATCCTGAGTATTACAAAATTCATACCCTATATCATGTAAAATACCTAATAAAAAGGCATCTTCTGGATTGATATGATATTTTGTAGGTTCTAACTCCACTAATATTTTCATCTTTCTTGCAACTTCAAGAGAATGCTTCATACGTTCTAAAGAAATATTCATAAACTACCTCATATACTTTTTACCTGTTTTTAAAAAATCTATAATATCAAATATTCGCCTAATCTGAGATGTTATAATAGAATAATTTTTAATATCTTCAAATTTAATCCAACTATATTCAGTTGACTCTTCATCTATTTTCACTTCAGTATCAGTACTAACTCCATGATACACTATTGTAAATTCTCTTCTTACTTCCCCATCAGAATATTCAGTTCTAATATTGGGATTTGTATATGTTCCAATTATATCTAATATTTTAATATTTAAACCAGTTTCTTCTTTAACCTCTCTAATTGCACAATCAGTCAGATTTTCATTTAATTCAACTGTACCACCTGGTAAAGTCCAATTACCACTATCTGCTCGCTTTAGCATTAAAATTTGTTTCTTTGATTCATTCAATATAGCTACAGCAACTGCTGGTTTTAATGAATTTGCTTTAGGCATACTTTCCTCATTATCATAGTCTTTACGAACTGTCTTGAGTTTACTTTTATACCATGATAAGATTTCATCATTTACTTCTACAACATTTTTATCATTAATAGATGGAGATTTTATAAATAAAATACGTGTATTTGGTTTAGATTTTTGTGCATATACTGTATTTTTTTCTATACAAAAAAAATCTCCTTTTTTAAATTCATATTCAATTCCAGTTTCAACATCTAAATATTTTGTCCATCCTGAAAGCATATATTGATATTCTACAGCTTCTGTATGAAAATGTGCAACCTCAGTTGAATATTGGTAATAATTTGTAATTCCAATTTCAAGATTTGTATCTTTTATAAAATCTAATTTTTGAGGTCTCTTTAAGTTACCTACTAAATATTGTCTAGATACTTCTAGTAATATATTTTCTATATCATTATTTTTAATTTTAATTATTTTTCCCATTAGAAAATCTCCTATTTTATCATAAAAAGAATAACTGTAAGTATGGTGTGCCTTCATTTTCTAAATCATTTGCAAAAGTAACATTATATCTATAACCCATTTTTTCTGCTTCTTCTTTATATGTATTTAAATTTAATGTATTAATACCCTGTATTTTATTCATATAAAAAATAGCTTGATTTACATTAATTATTCCCCATTTATGTTTAATATTTTCATAAATTTTCAATGCCATATCTAGTAATAACTTTCCTTCATCATAATTACCTCTGTTAATTTGAACCATTCCCTTTCCAAAATATGAATGAGCCTTCCAACCTAAAAGATGCATTTCTGTAGATTTATTTTCCATAATATTAAAACAATAATAAGATTTATCTAACTCTCTCTGTTTCCTATAGATTTCACCTAGAACTCCTAATAAGTAAATTTTATAACGGCTGTTGATATGCTCTACAGGCATATTAATAGATATCACATTATTAACCAGTTCCATTGCAGCACTACAATTGTTGTTAAAAAGCATAATATCAGCTTCTTTACGAATTGTACGATGTATAAAAGATTCCATTTTATGTTCTTCTGCCCAATCCTTTGATAAAGTTATCCATCTATAAGCAGTTTGAAAATCACCTGATAGAACTCCTAAATTACCTCCTAGTAAAAATAAAATTTCATTATATTCGTCAATATATTTTTCACTATTTATATCTTTTATGAGCTCCTTTGCTTCTTTTAATAACCCATTTACTGGCATGAAAAACATACTATGATGAATTTTTCGTATATTCATTTTTAAAAGTTGTTTGTTGCTCGCTATTTCATCTTTTTTATACTTATTTAGATAATTATTACATATATTTACAGCTCTTTCATATTCTCCACCTAAATGTACTGTATCAATGTATATATTGATAAAATCTATCAACATATCACTTGTTTTATATTTTTTTAATATATAATTAAAAACATGCATAAGTACATCTTGCTCTCCACGTTTTTGTAATTGTTTTAATATATCCAATGGAGACTTAATATTTTCAGACAAAGGTAATAAAAACCATTTATTAAATTCTACAGCACACATACACTCTTTTGCATGATAAAATATTTCTAATACACTTTTATTTTCTGCATGTACACTCACTTTATCTGAATAATATAATAAAATTTCTCTATTAAGTTCTTTTGCTCTGTCTAAAGGTATTGTTTTTAATATTTCTTTTCTCAGAATGCGATGAATATAGAAATCTTTTTCTAAATCGTCATAGGTTATAAAAGAGTATTTATTGAATTCTTTGAATTCTGTCATTGAAATTTTTAAAATGTTTCGATTTAATAAATATTTGAATATTGACTCATTATAAAAATTAGGTATAGACATTAACCTTAATAATTCTACAGAGTCTTTTTCCAAATTGTATATAAATCTTTCTATTATTTTTATATATCCTCCATTAAAATTACATATTTTTGGTAGTTCTCCTTTATTTTTAATTTGTGCATAAGTTTCTGCAGAAAGAGACAATAAAAAAGGGTAACCTTCACTACTTTTAATAATTTCTCTTATAATCTCTTTTTCCAAGATTCCTAATTTTTTTAAATATTCTTCAGAATATTTATAGTCAAATTCATTAAGTCTGTACTGATCAATTATATTTTCCCATTCATTCCAAATAATTGGTTCACGACCAAAGATTAATGTTATCAAATTTTCAAATTGTTCTCTACTAAAATATTTAATAATTTCTTCAACCCATCTTTCATTCATTCTTTTTTGTATGGGATCAGTAACACCTTCATTTATTGCCTCAAAAGTATCAAATACTATAAGAATTTTTGTCTCTTTATGTTTTTTGATATAAAATTCTAAATCATATTGAAAAAATAATGGTAGCATTTCTTCCATTTCATTTATTGAATAATTCTCAAAATTTTTTAATGTTTCTTTTACCTCTTTATCAATAGTTCTTCCTTTTAAACTATCTAGTGTTTTTTCTATAACCTCTACTGCTGTTGAAGTAATACCACCATCAAAATATCCAATTATATCAAGTCCTATACCAAAAAAAAAATTATCAGTAATACTTTTTTTATTATGTTCATATCGTATTGTAGGATTTTTCTTTCTGAAATACAGTGCATATGCTAACTCAAAACATTTAAAATTAACTTTTTTATTGTCACAACTATCAACAAGTTTTAAAATACCTGTACCAAGATTTCTATCATCTGCAGAATTTAAGTCAAGATAGAAACAAAGTGATTCTTTATTTTCTTCCTTATGTATTTTACAGATTTCTTTTCTAAGTCTTGATTTACCAATTCCTCCAATTCCGTAATATACTAGTACATTGTAATCTTTCTGGTTATCATTAAGTTTTTTTTTATATAATGCTTTAGCCTCTTCTCTGTCTATAAATATTTTTTTTATTTCAAAATTTTTTTTACTAAAAGAATGTTTTGGTTGTATCATATTTACCTCCCACATATTTAGAATTTAAAAAAATAAACTCTTGAATTTATTTATTAAAAAATTATATATTATTAATATTTTATTAGACATTATATCACTTTTGCTACTTTTCTTCTACCTTACAAATATATTAAGAACAGACTAGTTATTATCTAAAGAGCAATTATCACTGTGTCTAATACTTTCTCATGTAATTATTTCTTCCTTCAATCTAATAATTCACATGTCACAATATAGGGTGCTCGTCAGATAAATACAGCTGTTGTATAAATAGAAGGAATTTCTATCAATACTATTTTTTACATAACAATGTGATTTAGTAATAATGAAAAAAGAGAATTTTTAAATTTTTGATTCTCAAAAATCCTCTTAACTATATCAAAACTTATCAATAGTTTTAATGATCTTTAATTCCTTTTTCAGTTATATAAACTGACTTATCTCTATATTTTCCTTAATAATAAATCTTCATTGTCTAGCTCATTGATTGTATCAAAATTATATCCTTTCCAAGTATAAAAATCTTTGGTAGTCTTACAATCTTTTTCTTCTGAAAAATGTTTTAAATACATAAGAAGTAGAGTAAGTTCTGATAATTACTTTTCTTATTTAATTTATTTGATAACAAAATATAATCTATAATAACTTTTATGTGACACCATTTTTACCTATTTATTTTTTGTAATTAATAGCAAGTAAATGATGTATTCAATTTTTATATTTAAAAATTTATAAGTTAAACAGAGAATATACATTATTAATAAAGGTTTTACTTTTAGCTATGCTACTATTTCCTCCAAGATTTTTATATGTTTCATATATTTTATTTGCAACAGATAATATATCTTCATTAGTTATAGTATCAATGTTTTTAATATCTAAAAAAGAGAGTTCTTTTTTCTTCAGTTTATTTGCAGCAACAGCATAAATAACATAAAATAATATATCATTAACTTCTACTTTTGGAATATCTTTATCATTTTTTAGAACATTCTGAACTTGTCTTCCAATGTATGCAGCTTTATAATAAGTTTCTAAATCTTGATTATCTTCATATAAAATTTTATAAGTTTCTTTATCAGTTAATAATGTAGAAGGTCTTGCTCTCGCAAAGTCTGGTTTTCGAAGTATAAGAGAGATTAGACATTGAGCAAGAAATGATACACTAATTATATCAGTAGATTTCTTTTTTTGATTCTTATAGTAATTTTTTCTTCTATCATAATAAAGTCCATGATTCTTAAAGTACATTTCAATTTGTAAATGAATAGTATCTGTTACTCTTAAAGATGATTTAGGAATACTTGTTTGATTATTTGTTGAAAAAATTATGTTATCTCTAGATTCCTCATCCTCAGGTTTTATAACACGGACTAAAATATTTCTTTTATCTTTATCAATATTTTCAATTTTATCAGAAAAATAATTAAAAATTTCTCTAGAGGTTTGTAGACCATTTACTATCTCAGGATTGACAACTTGGAGTGATTTATTTGTAATTAATTTTATATCTGATGAAAGTATTGTAACTCCATTATTAAGCCACCAAAAATCTTCACTTCCAGTTCCTTTTAGTGTATTAGCAATACTTGAATTGACACTATTATGACCTTGATAATCTCTAACATTTGCTTCAAAAAAAGACTTTCTTAAGTTATGGTTATCATCAGTTATAAAATTAAAATATGTTCCAATTCTTACTAAACTTATATATTCGTTTTCACTTAGTGAGATTGGTTGATCAGCAAGATCTAAATTAACACTAATCTCACTATCAGTATTATACATATCCATTAACTGATCTGCAGTTACAAAATTCACATTTATTTCTGCTGAGGGATAGTATTCTTTTATAATAACCTTTAGTTCAGATGCTTGTTCTTCAACATTTCTTGGGATTTCAATTCCAAGAGTAATATAATAAAAGAAGAAGCGAACTTTTACTTGATTTCTAATTAATTTTTCCAGAATATTTTTAAACATAGTAAATGTTTCTATTATAGTTTCATTATACCTTTTTGTATATTTATTTAATTCATTAGACAGATTGAGAAGATTATCTGAAGTTGTTTTCCATTTCATTATTGTATCTTCTTTAAATGAGAAAGTATATTTTGATTGTAAAATATGAAAGTCAAGATAAGAGCCTCTTCGAGGATTTAAATTTTCTGTTTGATCTGTTGTTATTAACTCATCATTTAAAAAAATATATAGATTATCACAACCTCCATCAAGTGGACCACCAGAATTACCATTATCAATTTCTTCATCACTAAGGTTAAAATTTTTAAGAACTTGTGATGCAGCAAAATGTTCAAAATAATCGTTCTTTGTCTTATAACCAGTTGACTCTTTATATTCTTCTTCTATACATTTTTCTAATAGTAACTGATTGTTTGTTTTTGTTGATTGTGACATCTTTTACCTCCATTAAAATTTATAATATAGATTTATTTTTTTATATTATATAACTATAAAAATTAATTATCAATTTTTTATTAACTATAATTTTTAGAATAGAGAATATTTTTGAAAGAAAAATAGTATTATTTTACTCACTATTCCTCTCTATTAGTCCCACACACTCAATATGACTAGTTTGTGGGAACATATCCACAGCTTGTAATTTTTTCAAAACATATCCCTTTTCAGAAAATAACTTTACATCTCTTGCAAATGTTGAGGGATTACAAGAAATATACACAACTTCTTTTAAATTAAGTTCAGCAACCTTATCTATAATAGAAGCCTCTAAACCTTTTCTTGGAGGGTCAAATATAATAGTATCTATCTTTTGATTATTATTTATAAGTTTAACAAGTTCTTTTTCAACTGCTCCATTTATAAATTCAATATTTTCTATTCCATTTTCTTTGGCAGTTTTTTCTCCATCTTCACTAGCAGATTTTACTATTTCAATAGCATAAACTTTTTTAACTTTCTTTGCCATTATCATTCCAATAGTTCCAGTACCTGAATAGGCATCTACTATATATTTATCATCTATATCATCAAAGAAACTTATTGCTATATCATATAATCTTTTAGCTTGTTTCACATTTATTTGGAAAAATGAAGTAGGAGATAT
>ERZ773083.2485-NODE-2485-length-11393-cov-20.556888_pt1 | contig 11393 bp, 5 predicted proteins | sample MGYA00511465_ERZ773083 | MGnify/ENA primary metagenome ERZ773083 (study PRJEB29015, sample SAMEA2738001) | human oral metagenome | biome: human oral; feature: human-associated habitat; material: dental | place: China | collected 2060 ... | reverse complement strand
ATATCCCCGCGCAGCGACTCTGCAGCGATCTGGTGGAGACGTTCCGCCTGACAGATCTGCGTGCCGTACGCATCATCACGCGCTATGACATAGAGGGGCTGAGCGATGAGGAATTTGCCGGGGTACGGAACATCGTCTTTGCCGATCCACCGGTGGATACCGTCTATGAGGATGTACTGCCGTCCTTTTCCGATGCACACATGTTCGCGATCGAGCCGCTGCCGGGGCAGTTCGATCCGACGGCGGCTGCTGCGGCGGAGTGTGTGCAGCTTGTGACGCAGGGGGAGCGTCCCGACGTGCGTACCGCGCGCGTCATCGTCCTGATTGGCAAGGTGGAGACCAGAGTCTATGAGCAGATCAAGGCGTATCTGATCAATACGGTGGAGAGCCGTGAGGCATCACTTGCGACGCCTGCGACACTCGAGAGTCGCATCGTACTGCCGGCGGACGTGGAGGTTCTCGGACAGTTTAACGGACTCCCCCGCGTCGAACTCGAACGGTTCCATGCCGCACACGGCTTTGCCATGAGCGTGGAAGATCTCGCATTCGTGCAGCAGTATTTCCGCGATACAGAACGCCGCGCACCGACGATCACGGAGCTGCGCGTCATCGACACCTATTGGTCGGATCACTGCCGACACACAACGTTTACCACGGCGATTGATTCAGTGAATATCGAAAACGGATTCTTTGCACGACCGATCATTGAGAGCTATCAGCGCTACATGGATGACCGCAAGGCGCTCTATCAGGATGGCAAGCAGCGCGATATGACGCTGATGGACATTGCCGTCATCGGGATGAAGGCGCTGCGCGCCGAGGGCAAACTTGATGACCTCGACGAATCCGAGGAGATCAACGCATGCAGCATCCGCATCACCGTAGATGTGAATGGAAAAGATGAGGACTGGCTCCTCATGTTTAAGAACGAGACACACAACCATCCGACGGAGATCGAGCCGTTCGGCGGGGCGGCAACCTGTCTCGGCGGCGCGATTCGCGACCCGCTCTCGGGACGCTCCTATGTCTATCAGGCGATGCGTGTGACGGGGGCATCCGATCCTCGTGTGCCGATCGAGGACACCCTGCCGGGAAAACTTCCGCAGAAGAAGATCACGCTCGGTGCGGCAGAGGGCTACAGCTCATACGGCAACCAGATCGGGCTTGCGACCGGGCAGGTTCATGAAATCTATCACAAGGGATACCTCGCAAAGCGCATGGAGATCGGTGCCGTCATCGGTGCGGCGCCCGCCGCGCAGGTTGTGCGTAAGCGCCCTGTACCGGGGGATGTCATCGTGCTTCTCGGCGGACGCACGGGGCGTGACGGCATCGGCGGCGCGACCGGCTCCTCGAAGCAGCATACGGAGAGCTCCCTGACCACCTCGGGCGCAGAGGTGCAGAAGGGCAATCCACCGACCGAGCGCAAGATTCAGCGACTCTTCCGGAATCCTGAGGTCAGCTGCATGATCAAGCGCTGCAATGACTTCGGTGCGGGCGGTGTTGCCGTTGCGATCGGAGAGCTCGCGGACGGGCTGATGATCAACCTCGATGCCGTACCGAAGAAATACGAGGGTCTGGACGGTACGGAGCTTGCCATTTCCGAGTCACAGGAGCGCATGGCGGTCGTGCTCGCACCGAAGGATGTTCCAGCATTCCTGCGCCATGCGGACGCGGAGAATCTTGAGGCGACCGAGGTCGCTGTCGTGACCTCGGCGCCGCATCTCGTCATGAAGTGGCACGGGCAGACGATTGTCCACATCGCACGTGCCTTCCTCGCGACAAACGGTGTGCGTCAGCACGTTCGCGTCATCGTTGATCCGCCGAATGATAAGACACCATATCTGCAGCAGCTTCCTCCTGCGGTAAAGCAGGTGGGACGCGCTCTTGAGGATATGTGGCTCACGAACCTGCGCGATCTCAATGTGTGCAGTCAAAAGGGGCTGGGGGAGCGCTTCGACGCGACGGTTGGGGCTGCTTCCGTGCTTATGCCGTTTGGCGGAAAGTACCAGCTGACGCCGTTGGAGGCGATGGTGGCGAAAATCCCCGTGCGCCACGGACAGACGAATACGGCATCGGCGATGGCGTTCGGATTTGATCCCGATCTCTCGACGTGGAGTCCGTTCCACGGAGCGATCTATGCCGTCGTCGAGGCGGTGGCGAAGATCGTTGCCACGGGCGGCGAGGCGCGCAAAGTGCGCCTCACGCTGCAGGAGTATTTTGAACGCCTCGGCACGGATCCGAAGAAGTGGGGCAAGCCCTTTGCCGCCCTCCTCGGGGCACTGCACGCGCAGCATGAGATGGGGATTCCTGCGATCGGTGGTAAGGATTCGATGTCGGGGACATTCGAGAATCTGAACGTCCCACCGACTCTTGTCGCCTTTGCCGTTGCAACTCTGCGTGCGAACGAGGCGCTTTCGCCCGAGTTCAAATATCCGGACAATAAGGTCATCATGGTGCCTGTTCCGCGCGATGCGCAGGATCTGCCGGTCTTTTCGCGGCTCAATACCAATTTCAAGAAAATACATGAGCTCATTGTCGGAAAGAAAGTGTTCTCTGCGATGAGCGTCGGGCGCGGCGGCATTGCGGCGACTATTTCGAAGATGTGCCTCGGGAACAATCTGGGCTTTAAGTTCACCTCGTTCATTCAGCAGGATGATCTCTTCAAACCTCTCTATGGGACAATCCTGCTTGAGGTTGCCGGTTCTTTTGACACGACAGCGAACCTCGTGGGAACGGGTGCCATCGAGATTGGAAAGACGCGCGATGTGCCGAGCATCATCACGGATCTGGACACGATTGTGCTTGCCGACGTGAAGGATGCGTATACGGAGCCACTCGAGAAGATTTTCCCGACCACGGTGCCGCAGACAGTGCGTCCGATCGACCGCCCGACCTATGCGCCGTATACGAAGGGGAAGCTCGTGGGCAGCTCTGTGAAGATTGCAAAACCGCGTGTCTGCATCCCCGTGTTCCCGGGAACGAACTGCGAATACGACTCGGCGCGTGCGTGGGAGCGCGTGGGGGCGATCCCTGAGATCTTCGTTGTGCGGAATCTCACGCCGAAGGCGGTCGAGGAGACCGTGTCAGAACTTGCGGCAGCGCTCGCGCGGTCGCAGATCCTCATGCTGCCGGGCGGATTCAGCGGTGGTGATGAACCGGACGGAACGGGCAAATTCATCGCAGCAATGTTCCGCGCGCCCGCACTCACAGAGGCAGTGCAGCGTCTCCTGCACGATCAGGACGGTCTGATCCTCGGCATCTGCAACGGATTCCAAGCACTGCTGAAGCTCGGCCTCCTGCCGTATGGCAAGATCACCGATCTCGATGAGGATTCACCGACGCTCACCTACAACAACATCGGGCGTCATGTTTCCCAGACCGTGCGCGTGCGCGTTGCGTCGAACCTTTCGCCGTGGCTCTCGGGGGTGAGTGTTGGAGATACGCATACGATCGCTGTATCGCATGGCGAGGGGCGCTTCTACACCGACGCCAAGACCGTTGCGAACATGCGCATACGCGGGCAGATCGCAACCCAGTACGTCAACGATAAGGGTGAGCCGACGCTCGAACAGCCGTACAATCCGAACGGCTCCGTCAATGCCATCGAGGGCATCACCAGTCCTGACGGACGCATTTACGGGCGCATGGCGCACGCCGAGCGTATCGGAACGGATATCTGCAAGAATGTACCGGGCGAAATGAATCAGATGATCTTTGAATCCGGCGTGGCGTACTTTATTCGATAAGTTGATCCGGACAAGGAATTGGGGCTGTTGCACGAAGTTTTCTAGCTTCGTGCAACAACCCCTGATTTATTTTATCAATGACTCCTCGCTCAACTGCGCTCTGAGATTGTCCAGATACTCTGTGAGGCGCTCACGGCTGCCCTCGTGTGCGAGCTGCGCGATCACCGTCATGTGGTGGCTGAGGTCGTGGCGCATACGGCGTGAGCTGCGCCAGAGCGCGAGCATCGTATGATAGCGTGCCTCCTCGGATCGGCGGATCATCTGTTCGTGCATCTGCTTCGCGTGAAGTGCGTTGCCCTCCTCCGTATAGTGCGTGAGGAGATTTGATACGCGCAGGTATTGGACGAGAGCGAGCGGGAGCAGCAGCCGCGCGGCGATGATCGTCGGCTGCACCGATGTGCCCGACGGGTCAGCGGTGACAGCGAGCGCCACGAGGATCACCTCATATCCGCAGAGATAGATCCAGAGCCGTCGATCGTCTATGTGCAGCATCGGTGTGAGCAAATGGCGCATGGTGTGCAGTGCGGCGGGCAGGACGAGGAGAAACATCATGGGAACGAGAAGGCATTTCCACAGCCCCAGCGGCAGGCCTTCTCCGAAGAACTGCTCCGCCGCTGCTCCAAGCGTGCTCGCAAGCATCAGAAGAGGATAGACGAGCAGCGTGATCGAGAGTACGCGCAGGGGGCTGTCACGTATCACTGCCATCATATAGATGATGGCAAGCGGTCGGCAGAGGAGTGCCGTCAGCGTCATACTCTGCACGGAGGACATCTGAATGAGCTGCGTCAGCGCAAGCAGGAGGACATAGCCGATGATGATGTGTGACCGCGCAAAGCGCAGCCGATCGCGAAAGATATAGAAAATCAGAAGATCGAAGGGCGGGGCGCATACGAGCGTGTGCAGCAGCCGAATCTCGAAGTCACTCATGATGCGTCTGCACCTCCTCATCAGATGTACGCATGATGGCTGCCGTCAGTACAATCGACACGGCAAAGAGATCGTCCTCCGCCGCAATCTCCATCGTCCCATTGTACCGCGCAAGACTTGCGTGAATGCTCTCCATTCCCACACCCCGCTCGCTGTAGCCGCGCTTCGACGAGAGCAGATGATCCTCCGCATCGTAGCGCAGCTTTCCGTCAAAGCTGTTATCCACCGTCAGAAAGAGCGTGTCCGCCTGATGCACGAGCGCAAGCCGTAGAATGCGCGGCACATCACATGGAAGCTGCTCCAACGCCTCGGCAGCATTGTGGAGGAGATTGCCGAGGATCGCCGTCAGGTCGAGCGGATCGATCGGATTCTTCGTGCCGATGTCGATCCGGTACGCCGTCTGCACCTCCAGACGCTCAAAGAACGGCTGCCAATACCCGACCAGAATATTGACCGTCTCATTGGCGCAGACGGGGGCATAACGCGTATGAATCGCGGTCGCGGCGTTTCCCATCAGGCGTTCGATGCCTGCATGATCGCCCTTTGCCAGCAGTTCCTGTGCCATGTCAATCATATCCGCGAATTGTGTGCGAAAGGTGCGCGTGGTACGGTCGTTTTCCTCCATCCGCGCGGCATTTTGAAGTGTGATCTCCGCCATCTCCGTTTCCCGTGCGAGTTCCTCGTGCAACGTGCGTTGCCGCAGCCGTTCGTTCATGGCATAGAGCGCCAGTCCGACACAGAAGAATCCGCCGACTGCTCCGCTCAGACGAACAAAGAGAGCCGTATGCGTCCGCAGCTCATTGAACGGTGAGAGCAGAATCGTCAGCGCGAGAATGAGCACGCACAGCCACGCAAGCGGTGACCATACGGCATCAAAGGAATCGTCAGCGAGCAGAGGCGCGGCGATTGTGTGCCCATAGTACAGGAGCAGCGGAGTAACAACAGGGAGACAGGCAATCGTGCAAAGTCCGGAGAGAAGGAAGGGAATATCAAAGATCGGATAGGTATCCTCTATGGCGTAGATCACCGTCTGCATAGCGAACCAAAACAGCCCCGGGGGGATGAGGATGCAGATTTGCTTGGCAATCGGCACCCGCGTCATCACAAGCAGATAGAAGAAGATAAAGAAGAGAAACGGAAAAGCGATGCGCCGTGAAAAGACCGTTACAGCCTCAATCTGGATGATGGCCTCTATCCCGATGAATATGAGCAATCCCGCAATGATTGGCAGCGGAGAAAAACGCAAATAGCGGCGAAAGATATAGAGACGGATCAGATTGGCGGGGAGAACGTGAATGACCGTATAGAATACGGTCACGAGCGGGATGGCAAGCGGATCCTGCAGACACACGATGGAAAGCGGCAGATTCATAAACGAACTCCTATGGAAAAATAGGGGCTGTTGGACGAAGTTGGAAAACTTCGTGCAGCAGCCCCTATCACGTAAATCCTGCGCGCATCTTCTTCAGCATATAGGCGCGGTAGTTTCGTTCGACCTCACTGTTGCGGCGCGTTGCGATAGGGAGACGCGTGCCGTCTGTGAGCAGAATACCGTCCGGCGTCAGTTGGTGGATGTCGTCCATATTGACCAGCAGACTGCGGTGGCAGGAGAGGAACATCGGCAGATGTTCCAGCAGCTCGCGCACGCGTGCAAGCGTCATATAGGGCGTAAGCACCGTGCCGTCCGTCAGATGAAACGAGCAGCGACGCCCGTCGGCATCGACGTAGCGAATATTTTCGATGGGGACACGCTGCTCTGTGTAGTCAATCGTGAGCGTGATGGTTGGACGATCCTTCTTAAAGAATGACGTGCGCGCCAGTGCCTCACGGATGTCTGCCTCCGTCAGCGGTTTGATGAGATAGTGCGCCGCCGTCACGCCGAATGCCTCGACCGCGTGGTCACGGCTTGTCGTCACGAAGATGATTGCGCAGTTTCTATTGAATGTACGCAAAATCTGTGCTATCCGAATGCCCGTGCATTCCTTCAAATAGATATCGAGAAAGACAATATCGGCACGCGCAGAGGACATATGCGCAAGAAATTTCTTATCATCTGTAAACGCACGTATCATGGGGCGCGGCATATGCTCCCCACAGATCGTGTCAAGCATTGTGCAGAGCGCGTGCAGATCGTTCGGATTATCGTCCAGTACAGCGATTTTCATAGGGATGAAACCTCCTTAAAATATTCTATGAAAATCAATACAGATATGCAAGAGTAATTTGAAACATTTTGCGTTCATGACATACTTTCCTCGTTTATGACAACTTTTATTGATATTTCTCTCAGATATGAGAAAATAATAATAGCATAATCTGACTGCTCCTATCGTCCTATTGTATCAGAAGAGTGGAGGCAAATGATGCGCTGTGAGATTGCGTTTGGTGTGGACGCGAACTATGTGAAGTATGCGGGGATTGTCATGACCTCCGCTGTTTTGCAGAACGCGGGGGAGGCGATCGGATTCCACCTCGTCTGTGACGGCATTACAGAGGCGGACTGCGATCGATTAGAGGACTTTCGGCGCATATTTCCGAGCGCGGACATTCACATCTATGATGCGCGGGCGAGACTGGATGAGATTCCGTTTCCGAAGGGGATCCCGCGCGAGCGAATCAACCGCAGCGTATTCACACGGATCCTTATGCCGGAGATGGTGCCGCAGGAACTGACGCGCATTCTCTACCTCGATGCCGATACGCTCTGCGTCGGGCAGCTCAGTGAAATGTATGCATATGATCTCGGCTCTGCACCGCTTGCCGCCGCACGCGAGGGCGATGCCGCCCGCAAGGCACAGCGCATCGGCATGAGGGGAACGGACTACTTCAACGCGGGCGTCATGCTCATCGACCTCGCACGCTGGCGCTCCATGCGGCTGACCGCGCGCGTCCTCGAGGCGTGGCGCACGCATGGTGCATCATTTCCCCTCCTCGAACAGGATGCGCTCAACTGCGCTTTGGATGGGAACTTTGCCGTGTTCACGCAGCATCATGTGCGGCTGATGGATGCCTTTGCGCCGTGGGATGTGGATTTCTCCGCGCAGGATACGATTTGGCATTTTCTCAATGAGGGAAAACCGTGGATCAACTACGCCGACCCGCGCGTGCATGAGCGCTATTGGCGCGTGGTGCACGCCTCGCCGTGGAGTAATCTCGCGCCGTCCGAGCCGTGGGAGACGCGCATTGCCTACCTCGCGGGCTGTCATGCCGAGGCGGCGGAGGACTATCGTGCGGCGGCGCACTACTTCCACGCAGCGGCGGAACGGCTGATGCAGTTTTATCTGGAACAGACGAGCATAAGTCCATCGGAATAGGAGTGTTGAACATGAAGACGAATACAGACAGCAAACAGATGCGCCTGAGCGCACAGATCGCCCTTGCGCTTACACTTGGTACGGCGTTTGTGCCCACGGCGGCACTCTCTGCGCCGATTACCTCGTCCCAGACCTATACGGCAGATGCAACGGTGTCGGAAGATATCGATATTTCGAGCGGTACAATTACCGTGGAGGGGGTCAATGATGATTCGACAGGACGGTATGAAAACCGCACGGTCGAACTCAAGGGAAGCAGCATCAAAATCCTGAATCCGACGGGCAATATCCTTGCAGCGCTCAGCCGCGGTGACGGCACAATGGATTTTTCGGGGGTTCTGAAGGTCAATCCCAATGGCGCGGGGAAGGTCGAGCTGCGCGGGGATATTCTCATCACAAAACGTGATAACAGCGATGCCGACACCTATGATAGAGGCGGCTATGTCAAACTCTATCTCAAGGGGGCGGACTCCTACTTTGCGGGCGGGATTGCGGAGGTAAAAGATCCGTTGAACAGTATCATTCCACTGCATAAACGCGGTGGCGTGCTGCTCGCCCTCTCGGAGGGTGCAACATGGTACCCCAAGGAGGCTGTGGATTCGTACGCGCTCTTTAACCCGGACAATCCATCGGAGAGATTCAGTGTTTTGCCCAATTGGAGTGAGGATCCGAGCAAACCACTCGGCTTCCATCTGTCGGCAGACGGCGGTATCATCGACATTGCATATGCTGCGCCGAATGTGGCACGTGCAGCTGCTGCGGGTACGCGCACGCTGACATTCAGCAACACAGAGGCAGCGCTGAACGGCGCGACCTTCCGCATCTCCACCGACCTCGCGAATGACAAGGCGGACAAGATTGTCCTGAACGGCATTCTGAATCCGACGCCGACAACGAACAATAAATATAAGCTGCAGATCGGCTTCGATCCGAAGATGAACGATGCCGCAGACAAGACAAACTATGTAATTGCGCCCACGACGGCGGGTGGTGTTCCCGTACTGGATTCTGACAATACGGGCGACACCGTGGAGGCATCGGAGTATACCGCAAAGAAGGCGGTTGCGGCGGGACTTTTGACGAAGGACTTCAAGGTCAAACCGACCCTCGTCGAGGCGACGGAGAGCGGCAGAAAGGTTGTGCGTGTGACCAAGATTACGATTTCAGATACTGCTCCAACGCCACAGCCGCAACCACAGCCGCAGCCGCAGCCGCAGCCACAGCCACAGCCGCAGCCACAACCACAGCCACAGCCACAGCCACAGCCGCAACCACAGCCACAGCCGCAACCACAGCCACAGCCACAGCCGCAGCCACAGCCGCAGCCACAGCCGCCGACACCCGGCCCCGCACTGCGCACGGCTGACCTTCTCATGGATATGGCACTCGCCCAGCTCAGTGCATGGCGCGGCGAGAACAACGATCTGCATCGGCGTATGGGCGCACTGCGTGCGGGTGGAGAGTCCGGCGCATGGGTGCGCGGCTACGGCGGCAGGAACGAGTTCGGCACCTATCCCACCGAGGGCCGTTACAGCGGTGTGCAGGTTGGCATTGACCGCGCCGTTCCGCTTGGCGGCGGCACACTCTTCACGGGCTTTGCCGCCTCAATGATGAACGGCAGTGCACGCAACAGCGATCTCGACGGCAGCTATCGGGCACACTTCTTTGGCGTGTACGGCAGCTACATGGGCAAACGCGGCGATTATCTTGACGCGATCGTGAAATATGGGCGCATGACGAATGATGCGACTGCTGTCTTTGACGGCACGGCATACACGGGCGGATACGGTGTGAACGGCTGGAACATCTCCGTCGAATACGGACATCGCGTCGCCATCACCCCGCATTTCTACTGGACGCCGCAGGCGGAGCTGAATTATGGACACATCGGCGCGGCAGATTACACAATGCGCGCGGGAGATTTGTCGGGCGCACGCATCTCGAACGGTGCCGTCACCACGCTCATCGGACGCATCGGCACGCAGATCGGCTATGAGGACGAGCGCGGTTCGGTCTATCTGAAACTCGGCTATCTGCACGAGTTCAAGGCCGACCTCCACATGCGCGCACAGTACGGATCGACCTCTATTGACCGCAGTTACTCGGCGCAGGACAGCTATTTTGAGTACGGACTGGGCTTCACGCGGCGCGTCGGCAGAGCAGATCTCTATGGAGAGTTCAGCCGCACGGCGGGCGCGGATGTCATCAGCGAAAAATGGAAAGCGAATCTCGGCGTTCGCATCGGATTCTGAATCAATCATTTAGGAAATCGCTGGTAATTTACCGCATAACGTAACTGCATAACGAAAAGACCGTTGGCGAATCTGCTTTGTCCAACGGTCTTTGTTTTGCATTCTTCAGATATAGTACCGCTTGCACAGCGCCGTGTACTGCGCTGCGCCCGCATCGGTGAGCAGGTAGTAACTGCCCTCGCGGTGGAGGAGATGACGGTCGATGAGTTCGCGGCTGACACGGCGCACCTTCGACTCGTTCCATTTCAGATGGTCGGCGATCTCATCCATATGGTTCTCCGCACTCTCCATGTTCTCGGCGGTATGTCTGCCGATATGGAGGAGGAAGAGGTCGCGCTGCATCTGCCGGATGCTCTGCAGGCGGCGGATGTAGGACGTAATCGCGCCCTTGGGGCTTGTGAGCAGGGCGAGCACGTAGACGAGCATGTTCATGACGGCACAGAGCCCGGCAATCGAGGCGTTCATATGCACGGCGAGCGCATAGCCAATGACCGAGTTTACCATGCTGATGAGCAGTGCGAGCAGCAGGGTGTGCGACAGATGCTTTGTAAAGAGCAGTGCCGTCGCTCCGGGCGCAATAAAGAATGAAATGACGAGGATTGCGCCGACCGCGTCGAATGCTGCAACCGTGGTGAGCGAGGTCAGCGACATAAAGGCATAGAAGAAGATGCCCGTCGGGATACCGATGAGACGCGCGTACTCGCCGTCAAATGTGGAGACCTTGAGTTCCTTGTAGAATACGGTGATAAACGCAGCGATGACCGCAATCAACCCGCCCATCTTGAGTGCGGAGGCGGCAATCTCCACGCCGCCGATCTCCACCGTGTTCAGCCCCGCGTAGATGACCTCGCCCATCAGCACCATATCGGTATCGAGGTGGGCGTTGCCCGCGTATTTGCTGATGAGAATGACGGCGAGCGCAAAGAGGAGCGGGAAGATGACGCCGATGGCATCGTCGTATTTGACGAGACTGGTCTTGCCGAGGAGTTCGACCAGCGATACCGTGATCACACCCATCAGCGCCGCGCCGAAGAGCAGCCACGGCGAGCCGAGGTCATGCGTGAGGAAAAACGCGAGCACGATGCCGAGCAGTACCGTGTGACTGATCGCATCCGCCATCATGGAGAGGCGGCGCAGGATGAGAAAGACGCCGA
>ERZ773083.2484-NODE-2484-length-11394-cov-15.002646_pt1 | contig 11394 bp, 12 predicted proteins | sample MGYA00511465_ERZ773083 | MGnify/ENA primary metagenome ERZ773083 (study PRJEB29015, sample SAMEA2738001) | human oral metagenome | biome: human oral; feature: human-associated habitat; material: dental | place: China | collected 2060 ... | reverse complement strand
AAATACTTTTTTAAATACTTTCATTTAATCCTCCTAAAAAATAAAAATACTCTACCAATGATTATATAATAGTTAAACAAATATAAACACCATTATATAACAAAATAAGAAATTATTAAGCACACTAAATGTCATATTTTTCATTTGCTTCAAACAAAATACCATGCCGTTAAAACCCACAGAAATGGTAATTCTATTAGCTTTGTTTGTAGAAGATATAAAATTTATAAAGCCTTTTTCATGTGTTTGAACAAGAGATTTGACGAGACTGTTGACTCTATTAATTATGAATCTAATAGACCTTTATCTAAATATCCTAATTCTCATACTGATACTGAAATTTATTGGATTAAAAATCTCATTAGAAGAAATCATAATATTTCTTTAATCAAACTTTACGATAAACTTAAACTCAATAAATGTTATGATAGACACCCCTGCCTTTTCATATTTCTTAGAAAACTCAAATTTTTTAAGATAAACAACAATCTTCTGAACCTTATGTTCCTAAACCTTATTTTTTGTAATTTTTATTTCTCTACAGATGGTGGATATCCAAAGCCTACAGGATGATGTTGACAATATGTTGAAATCCAATAATCCAAAGTGACAATTCTCTTATATCCAATACTTTCCATTACTTTTCCGTCTCCGATATAAATTCCGACATGCCCATAAATACGTCCCATTCTGCCTCCGCTACTGCTACTTTCAACAGCCACAATCATTCCTATTTTTAATTTGCCAATTTCTGTAGTAAAAGCATATTTTTTATACATATCATTAGCATTTCCACCTAAATATCCAAGTCCGGCATTTTGATAAACCTTTGAAACCCATTTTGCACATAAATTTCGACCTGGAGAACTTGTATTATATGCAGCATTTAAAATTCTCATTTGAACTTCTTCAGAAGCCATATAATATCTTCTATTATTTTTGTATTTTCCGTTTACAAAATCCATTTCGCCATTGCCGTCAATGGCTTTTCCTGTATGTTTTTTACCATTTTTAAAGAAGAACCAGTCATATCCATCATCATACCAACCATTTGCAGGAAGTTTATTTTCATCATAATAAATTCCATTTATATAAGTTTTTCCTTCTGATTTTAAACCGTTCTTATAGAGTTTTTCACCGTATATTCCATTGGCATATTTCCCACCAACAAAATATTTCATTCCACTTGCGTCAATTCCGTATCCTGTATATTTTTTACCATTTTGAAAAAAATACCATGCTGTTCCGTCATCACACCACCAATTAGCTATTTTACCGTCTCTATAAAAAATTCCTTCTATATAAGTATTTGCATATTTCCCATTTACAAATTGCATTTCACCATTGCCGTCAACTGCTTTTCCTGTATGCTTTTTACCTTCTTGGAAAAAATACCATGCTGTTCCGTCATCATACCACCAGTTTGCAAGTTTTCCATCTTTTCCGTAGAACGAGTCCCCAATATAGACTCTTCCTTCCGATTTAACTCCATCTTTATAAAGGATGTCTTTGTAAATGCCACTTCCATATTTTCCATTTACAAAGTATTTATATCCACTTGCATCTTCTCCAATTCCTGTAAATTTTTTACCATTTTGGAAAAAATACCATGCTTCTCCGTCATCACACCACCAATTAGCTATTTTACCATCTCTGTAAAAAATTCCTTCTATATAAGTATTTGCATACTTTCCTTTTACGAATTGCATTTCACCATTTCCATCAACAGCTTTTCCTGTATATTTTTTACCGTCTTTAAAAAAATACCAAGCAGTTCCATCATTATACCACCAGTTCGCTGGCTTTGCATTATCTCCATAGAATAAATTGCCAACATAAACTCTTCCTGCTGACTTTACTCCATCTTTATACAAAATGTCTTTGTAAATTCCGCTTCCATATTTTCCTTTAACGAAATATTTATAGCCACTTTTATCTTCTGCTATTCCTGTAAATTTTTTACCATTTTGGAAAAAATACCATGATGTTCCATCGTTATACCACCAATTTGCTGGCTTTGCATCATTTCCATAGAAAATTCCATCTACATAAACTCTTCCTTTTGATTTTACTCCATTTTCATAAAGGACATTTTTGTAAACTCCATTACCATACTTACCGTTTATAAAATATTTAAATTCTCCTTTATCCTTTGCAAAACCTGTAAATTTCTTTCCATTTTGAAAAAAGTATATTTCTTTTCCGTCGTTATACCATCCATTTGCAGATTTTCCATTTTCATCATAAAAAATATTTTCTACATAAACTAACTTTTTCTCATTTTCATTTATATTTTCAGCAAAAAGTATACTATTAAATCCTAAATGAAAAATTAATAATAAAGAAAAAAACATTAAAAATACTTTTTTAAATACTTTCATTTAATCCTCCTAAAAAATAAAAATACTCTACAAATAATTATATAATAGTTAAACAAAAATGTCAACTGCGTATTAACTTGTATTAAACAAATTAACAATTTAATTTTTTTAAGCAAAAAGGTCATCTTGAAACTCAAGATGACCTAATATTTACTTAAGAAATTTCTCAAAGTCAATAAAATTCTCCTTAAATCTAAATTTCTTTACATTCTTCCCATTCTATATCTTCTTTTTCTAAAAGTTCTAATAGACTTGGCTTTAAAATAGGACTACATTCCCATGCAATCCCACAACCTGCTGATAAAACTCTAGGAACAGGGACAAGTTTTCCAGAAAGGTTATTTTCTCTGCACACACTTTCAGTTGCCATTGCCTCTGCAGTAGTATAAAATGTTATATACAGCTTAGTCTCTTTCATTATTCTACAATAATTTCAAAATCCAATCCAACTTCTTTTACAGAAGTTTTTTTGCCTTGACTGTTTGCAAAATGAGTTATATTTTTTACAACATGAGCTTCACTGGCTAAGACTTTGTATGTTTCATTTTTATTTTCTCTAAGGGCATCTTGTAAAATTAAAACCGGTTCCGGACAAGATAATCCTCTAACGTCTAATTCTTTCATAACTATCTCCTTAAATATTATTTATTTTTTTCTCTTTTCACTCCATAAAAAGCTACTATAAACAAAGCAATTATTGAAATAATAACAAATATTTGTCCATTTATTCCAGGCCCACCTGCTGCAGCCTTAATTCCTTTTGCTGCATTTTCAACTGCTGCTGCACCTGCTGCCAATTTGAAATTATGCGCAAAGGCAGCTCCTACGAACATTCCCAGTACAGTAATAACTGAATCTGAAGATCCTGTTCCTGCAAGAACTAATTGTCTTAATGGACAACCACCAAGTAATACTGCACAGAAACCAACAGCATACATAGATAATATGTTCCAAATTGTTTGAGCATGAGCTATAGGGCCAAAAGCAACAAATTTGAAATTTTCTGTTGCTATGTTATAGATTAACATAACGATGAAAATTCCACCTATTACTGAAAATAATCTAAAGTCTTTTAGTAAAATTATATCTCTAAGTGAACCTGCAAAACACATTCTGCTTTTTTGTGCGATTACACCAAATACAAGTCCTACTCCAAGTGCTGCATACCATACTGCATGCATACTTCCGGGTCCTTTTTTACTAAAAACGTAAAGTGATGGAACAGCAATAACTAAAGCGAATAGCACTGCTACAACTATCGGTAAAACATATCCATTTTCTTTTTTAACAGGATAAGCTCTTCCTAAGCTAAAGCCTTTTCTTAAGAAGAATGCCCCTGTTGCAACTCCTGCTGCAAACCCAACAAATCCTACATAAGAACTTATATCTCCTGCTGACATTCTTAAAATCATTCTTAAAGGACATCCTAAGAATACAAGAGCACAAACCATCATTATTACACCTAAGAAAAATCTTATAACGGGTGACGAACCGCCTGTTGATCTGTATTCTTTTGTAAATAATGAAATTAAAAATGCACCTAAAATAATACCTACTATTTCCGGTCTGAAATATTGAACCACTTCTGCATTATGGAACTTCATAGCTCCTGCAGTATCTCTAATAAAACAAGCTATACAAAAAGCCATGTTTTTAGGATTGCCTAAATATGCAAGTAAAGCAGCGCCAAGACCTGCGATAATTCCCATAGTCAACAATCCTTTTTTTGTGTTAAAAAAACGCATTTTATTCCCTCCTATCATCTATAATTTTTTTAATTGCGTTTATAGCAAGCTCTACCTCTTCAAATGTATTTGAATGAGAAAAGCTAAATCTAACCATACCCTGTTCAACAGTTCCAAGTGCTTTGTGTATTAGAGGAGCACAGTGAGCTCCGGGTCTTGTTGAAATTTTATACTCTTCATATAAAATATTACTAACTTCAGAAGAATCCATATCTGAAATATTTAATGAAACTATTGGCGCTCTTAGGCCTGTTTCAAAATCTCCGTAAACCTTAACTTCAGGAAATTTAGTTACTCCATCATAAAATTTCCTTGCAAGCTCCATAGCTTTATTAGTTAAATTTTCCATTTTATTTCTTAAAATATAGTCAATAGATGCATGAAGCCCTGCAATTCCATGCGAATTTAAAGTCCCTGCTTCAAGTCTAGTCGGCATCTTATCAGGTTGAAACTCATCATAGCTGTGAGTTCCACTTCCTCCAACCATAAAAGGTCTTATATAGACTTCTTCTCTAACACATAATGCACCTGTTCCTTGAGGTCCAAGCATTGATTTGTGACCTGTAAAACAAAGTACATCAATATTCATCTCTTTCATATCTATATTAAAAGCTCCTGCGGTTTGAGATGCATCTACAACAAAAAGAAGATTATTATTTCTACAAAAATCTCCATACTTTTTTAAATCTGTAATATTTCCTGTAACATTTGATGCATGAGTTATAACTATAGCTTTAGTATTCGCTTTAATTAAAGATGGAATCTCATCAAAATTAATAACTCCATTTTCAGAAACTCCTATGTAACTTACTTCAACACCCTTTTCTTTCAAATAATGTATAGGTCTTAAAACGGAATTATGTTCTGCTACGGAAGTGATTATATGATCATTTTCTAAAAATAATCCATTTATTGCAATATTTAGACTTTCAGTTGCATTTTTTGTGAAAACTACCTGACGGGAATTTCCAACATTAAACATCTTTGCTAATTTTTTTCTGGTTTCAAAAACAATCCTATCTGCACTTAAACTTTCTTCATGAACTCCACGAGAGGAGTTACCAAAGTTTTTCATTGCATTTACAACTGCATCAATAACTTCTGCAGGTTTGTTTTTTGTAGTCGCTGCATTATCAAAATAAATCATCTTAATCCTCCTTCGTGAAAAAATTTTTACATATTAAATATTTCAAAAATAATATTTCTTAAATTTATCATAACAAAACAATTTTCTAATAAGTTTATCATAAGTCGTGAATCTATCATTACTATATCATAACTCCTTTTTGATAATTAAATTAAGGTAATTATGATGAAATTAAAATTTTATTTACTTATTAGATATTAAAAAGAAAATAAAATTTCAAGATTGTTTTCTTTAATTAAATTTATCATAACAGAAACAATCTTCTAATATGTTTACCACAAGGCATAAACATATTATGATTATATCAAAACTTCATTTTGATTATTGTTATATTGTTGTTTTGATGAAATAGTAATAGCTTTATCATAGGGCATAAACCTATTACTATTATATATCAATATTACAATATTGTCAAATTTTAGATAAATTTCACTAAAAATATCTATATAGATTATGTTTCTTAATCAATTTAGATTATTAAAAATATACTTCCATATAATTATTGTAAATACACTATTTTAAAAATTTATTTTTTGCTAATTATTATATTTATATAAAAAAAATTAATTAATTATATTTTTTAATGGAATTCATATAATGACTTAATACTCTTTAAAAATCCTAAAAATTATGCTATACTATTTTTAATTACTTATATGTTTATATCGCAAAAAAAGTTATTTAATTATTGTATTAAAAACTTTTTTGAAAAATAAGTAATTAAAATATATTGTAGGAGGAAGATATGCAAAATTATTTAGTTTTAATCGGTATTGTTATAATTGTTGTAGGTTTTGTGTTAAAACTTGATGTAATTTCTGTAGTTTTAATCGCCGGTTTTGCAACAGGTCTTGCCGGAGGTAAAAGTATTGTTGAAATTTTGGATATTATAGGTAAAGGCTTTGTAACAAACAGATATATGAGTTTGTTTTTTACTACACTTATAGTAATAGGCATTATGGAAAGAAATGGTCTTAAAGAAAAAGCCGCCGACGGAATACGAAAAATCAAAGGAGCAAGTGCAGGTTTGGTTATCTGGTTATATTTACTTATCCGTTGGATTGCAGCGATATTTTCTTTGCGTTTAGGTGGACATATCCAATTTGTAAGACCTTTAATTTTACCTATGGCTGAAGGTGCTGCTACTAAAACAGTTGATCTTACAGAAACTAAACTTGAAGATTTAAAGGGATTGGCAGGTGCCGTTGAAAACTACGGTAACTTTTTCGGACAAAATATATTTCCGGTTTCTTCAGGTGTTTTACTTATAGTTTCTACTCTTAAAGATAAGGGCCACACAATAACCGGAGCACAAGTAGCTTATTATTCTTTATTTGCAGGTGTGGCAATGATTATTTTGTCAATTGTTCAATGTTTCTTGTTTGAAATGAAACTTAGAAAGGCTGGTGAAAAAAATGTTAAAATGGATAAGTAGTAATACATTCTTTATTGACGAATTTGTATATATTCTTTGTGGATTAATTTCAATTTTAACAGCTTTTAGAGGTTTAAAAAATAAAGAAGCGAGAATAGGTACGTTTTTATTTTGGTTTTTAGTTGGAATTATATTTGCATTTGGAGGATTTTTAGTTAAATATCTACCTGATCAGGGTGGTATTATTGTCGGTGCAATGCTTGTTGTTTGTGGAGTTCTTACTCTTACAAAACAAGTTAAAATCGGTGAATTTACTCCTCCAACAGATGAAGAGAGAAGAAAAAATGCAGATAAAATCGGTTGGAAAATTTTTATTCCTGCATTAATAATGGCAGGTCTTGCGTTTTTAATGTCACAATTTAAATCATTTAATTTCATAATCGGAACTGATGCCAAAGGTAAAGATATAATTTTCGGATTCTCAACTGCACAAGTCTTAGGAGTTTCAGCAGTAATTGCATTTATAATTGCTTTGTTAATTGCTAAACCAAAGGTTGAAGATATGAAAGAAGATACTTCAAGACTTTTAATGCAAGTTGGAGCTTCAAGTTTATTACCTCAACTTTTAGGAGCACTTGGAATTGTATTTACTGCAGCAGGTGTAGGAAACTTAATCGGAAACTTTGCCGGAAGTATCGTTGGTGATGGTGGAAGAGTTGCCGGTGTCGTAGCTTACTGCTTAGGTATGGTAATCTTCACTATGATTATGGGCAACGCATTTGCAGCATTTACTGTAATTACAATCGGTGTAGGAATTCCTTTTGTAATAGCACAAGGTGGAAATCCTGCAGTAGTAGGAGCACTTGGAATGACTTGCGGTTATTGTGGTACTCTATTAACTCCTATGGCTGCAAACTTCAATATTGTTCCGGGCGCAATACTAGAAACTAAAGATAAATATACGATTATAAAAACACAGGCACCTATGGCTCTTGCAATGATTTTAGTTCATATAGTGCTTATGTTAGTATTAGCATTTTAGGAGATGATTAAATGAAAATTTTAGTTAGTGGATTTGACCCTTTTGGAGGAGAAAAAATTAATCCCGCAATTGAATCTGTAAAATTATTACCGGACGAAATTAAAGGCGCGAAAATAATTAAATTGGAAATTCCAACAGTTGCAAAAAAAAGTCTTAAAAAGCTTGAAGAAGTTATTGAAATTGAAAAACCTGATGTAGTAATAAATGTAGGACAAGCAGGTGGAAGAACTGATATAACTGTTGAAAGAGTCGGAATAAATATGGATGACTTCAGAATTAAAGATAATGAAGGAAATCAGCCAATTGATGAAAAAATCGCTGAAGATGGTCCAGATGCTTATCTTGTTACTATTCCTATCAAAGCTATGGTTCAAAAAATGATTGAAAACAAAATTCCTGCATCTGTTTCAAATACAGCTGGAACATTTGTTTGTAACCATGTTTGCTATGGAATGGCACATCTTGCAAGTACAAAATATCCGAATATGAGAACAGGATTTATCCATATTCCATTTTTACCGGAACAAGTTGTGGATAAGAGAAATATGCCATCAATGCCTTTAGAAATGATTGCAAAAGGATTAGAATATGCAATCGAAGCTATAATTGAAAACAAAGAAGACATTAAAGTAGAAGGCGGAGCAACACATTAGTATATAACAAAAAGGTTAGAGAACTTAAAAACTCTAACCTTTTTTACTTTTAATTATATATTTACTTTACAATAACTTTATCATATGCAAGTCTTTCAAGTTCTCCTTGCAACACTACTTCACCGGTATATTTATAACCACAAGAGATAATAAAATTTCTCATTTTTTTATTGTCTTTATGGGTATCAATTCTTAAATCCATTCTCTTTCTCTTTGCAAGATTTTCAATATAGCTCATCATTTTCTTAGCAAAACTCTGTTTTTTATATTTATTAGAAGTTGCTACCTTATGAATACTGATATAAGGAATCGAAGTATTCCATTTTCCTTTTATATTTTCATAATCTTCATCTATTCCTTCCACCAAACAAACTGTAGAAACAACCCTTCTATGATACTCTAAAACATATAGGTCTATTCCCAAATGTTCATCAATATCTTTAAAACTTGGAACATAATTACCTTGCCATTGATCAACTCCATCTTCTTTTAAAGCATTTGCTCCTTCAAGATATATATTTAAAATACTTTCTCTATCTGACTCATTAGCCATTCTAAACGTAAGAATTTCATATTTTAAATTTAAAGAAATGAAAAAAGAAAACAAAATTATACTCATAACTAAAACACCAAAGATTATTCCAACAAGGTACTTTATATTAAACTTAAAAATCGAATCAAAAAACAAATATACAAATAAGAAATCAAATTCAAAATTTATAATATTCAACATTTTTAAAATTTTCTTATAAAATTTATCTGAAATTGTATAATTTATAGAATTAATATACTTAAATCCAATCTTAAAAGCAAATTCAATTAATACTAAAACAACAAGCAAAATATAATCTCCAGTAGAGGCTTTAAACACAAAACTCAATAAAAACATAATTCCCAAAAGAATTAATTTAACATAATCTGTTATATTCTTATTTTTATAAAATGAATTCATTACTTTATTTTAACTCCTATATTTTTTATCATTCTCCATTGAGGAATTTCTCCATTATCTCCCCAATATTCATCAAGTTTTGAAATTTTCCCATTTTCTAGTAGTATAAAAGAATTAACATAAAATGAAGATTTATCAAAAACATTTATTACTTTTGCAACTGCAATAATTAAATTTCCGATTTGTTCAACCCTTTCAACTTCTCCACCCCATTTATCAGGATAAGTGCAATTAACTTCAATAAACTCATCAACAGTAAATCTTTCATTAGTATTATGCCAATCAATATAAGCATCTTCATTAAAAAATTTTTTAATCTCACTAGCATTTTGATTTAAAATCATATCAAAAAATTTATAAACATCGAACATATTTACTCCTTTTTTTCTATAATAATTTTATTAAATTTATATATAATGTATATTATACTTAAAATAAAATGAAAATTCAAATTAGTTTGAATATAGTTCTTTTTATAAATTAAATTTATATTTTAGTTTAATATTTTGTACAAAAAATTATTTGAAATATATTATAAATAATTTTGATTTTTTTATTCGAATTATGATACAATATACTTAAAATACAATGCCAGTATTATAAAACATATCTTATAGATTTGTAATGGAGGATGTCCTGCTGAAAGAATAAAACAGCAAAAAACGTTGAATATAGAAAACAGGAGAGATGATAGATGTCAGTTTTAGAATATAAATTTCTTAAAATAAATAATACTAATAAATTTAAAGTTTATTTAATTACTTTCATTTCTAATTTTATTTTATTCTATTCTCCAATAATTTTTTTATTTTATAAAAATTTTGGAATAGACATATTCAAAATAGGTATTATTTTTTCAGTAACCAGTATAAGTAATATAATTTTTGAAATTCCTTTTGGACTGTTTGCAGATAAAAAATCTCCGAAATTAAGTGTATGCATCGGTTCTGTTATGATAACTCTCTCTCTAGTCGGATTATTTTTCAGTACGAGTTTTTTCCAATTTTTAATATGTGCAATTTTTATGGCTGTTGGAGATGCCGGAATGTCCGGAGCAAATAGTGTTTTGTTAATGAACTTACTTGAAAGAGAAGAAGAAGTGTTTGAAATTTCATCAATATCAAGTGGAATTTCAAACATTCTCGGTGGACTCATAATAGGCTTTATATACAATATCAATATACGACTTCCATTTTTAATTTCGATGGTTTTATCAATATTGAATTTATTTTTGTATCTATCGATATCTGAGAAACATATAAATACTGAAAAAGAAAAAGTTCAAATAGAAAATGTAAATTTTAAAACTGCTTTTTTTATTTTTAAAAAACAAGTTTTCATATTTCTAATATTATTACTTTCATATATTTCCATACCGCAAGTTGCAATTTATTTTCCCGAGTATCTGGACTTTTTCAAAATAAGTTCAAAATATATCGGAATTATGTATATGATTGCAAATATAATTAGTATGTTCGGAACAAAATTTCATCAAATTTATTTAAAAAAATATAATCCCATGGTAAAACTTAAATACTGTTTTTTATTTTTAATGATTTCTACATTTGTGATGTGGATTTCGAAAAATTTTTTTGTTTCCATGTTTTTTTATGCAATATATAGATTTATAACAGGCTACTTTTACTTACTGTTTTCAATGTATATAAATTCAAAAACTGATTTACACTACAAATCTACAATATTATCAATAAAAAATGTAATTGTACAAATTGCATTTATACTAAGTGATCCGTTAGTTACATTTATAATAAAGGAATTCGGAATTAGCAGAAGTTATTGTTTTGCTTTCATTTCTATAACAGTAATATTTTTGATTGTATTATTTTATAAAACAGGCGATCCGAAAGAAACACTTTTTGAAAAGAAACCTGCTTAAATATTTGACAACTGAGAATAAAAAAATTTAAAAACTGTTTCCATCAGTTTTATATTTCGACTTTTATAAAAAAAGTCGAAGAGTTTTTACTCTTCAACTTTAGTTGTTAAAACAAAAAAATCATCCATTCATTGGGATGATTTTTTTGTTTGGCTGTTTTCTATTCTTCCAATACGAGATGTATCAGTACCTTCGACGTTTA
>ERZ773083.2482-NODE-2482-length-11396-cov-6.808130_pt1 | contig 11396 bp, 11 predicted proteins | sample MGYA00511465_ERZ773083 | MGnify/ENA primary metagenome ERZ773083 (study PRJEB29015, sample SAMEA2738001) | human oral metagenome | biome: human oral; feature: human-associated habitat; material: dental | place: China | collected 2060 ... | reverse complement strand
AGGATGGGGGTCTGCGGTTTGGTGGAGAGTCCCTTGCTGACGATTTGCAGCGCGGAGATGAGGTCGTTCTTGGAGAGGCTGATGTTCATGGTCGTTCCTTTCCGGGGATTTTCGCGTGGGGAGAGCCCCGTTTTTCTATGGCAGCGTGTAGTAAATAAATATAGTAGTGGTAGTAGTAGGTGCTGTGGATTTGTGGAAAAGTGGAAAAAGTCCAGAAGTGGCGCAGGTGTGGCTGTGGATAAGTTGGGGAGAGTTGTGCGTAAGTTATCCACAGTTTACACAGATGAGGAGTGGATGAATGATTATCCACAGTACGTCCACAAGAATTGCGGCGGACTATGCACAGAGATATGCACAGTTGCTGCGGGAGGCTTTTGCCGCGCGGCGCTCCTCTGGTCAGATCCCCTTGATCTGGATGGTGAGCGACTCGATCAGTGCCTTGGTGGCGGGATCGTCCGCCGTGAGGTTCTGGATCTTCTTGTGCGCGTGGATGACGGTCGAGTGGTCGCGGCTGAAGAAGCCGCCGATGGTCGGCCATGAGACTTCGGTCAGCTCGTGGCAGAGGTACATGGCGATCTGGCGCGGGTAGGCGATGTCGTTGCTGCGCTTGGAGGAGCGGATGTCCTCGCTCGTGACCTTGAAGTGCGTGCAGACGATGCGCTCGATCATCTCCATGGTGATGCGGCGCCCCTTCTCGCCGCGCAGATAGTTGCCGAGCGCCGCGACGCACGTGGTCTCGTCGATGGGCATGCGCATGGTGGAGGCGTACTTGATGAGGCGCGTGAGTGCGCCCTCAAGCTCGCGGATGTTGCTGTCGACGCGGCTTGCGATGTAGACGACGACATCTTCGGGGATATCGACCTCCTCGCTCTGCGCCTTTTTCTGCAGGATCGCGACGCGCGTCTCGAACTCCGGCGGCTGGATATCGACCGGAGCGCCGCCCGCAAAGCGGGAGATGAGGCGATCCTCAAGTCCCTTGACATCCTGCGGCTGTTGGTCGGAGGTCAGGATGATCTGGCTGCCGTTGTCGCGCAGCTTGTTGAAGGTCTGGAAAAACTCGGTCTGGGTCTGCTCCTGTCCGGCAAAAAATTGGATATCGTCGATCAGCAGCACGTCGATATGGTAGTATTTCTCACGGAATGCGTCCATGTTCTTCTCGCGAATGGAGCGGATAAATTCGTTGGTAAAGTCGGTGCTGGCGATGTAGAGGACGCGCTTTTCGGGATGGTCGGCGAGGATCTTGTGCCCGACGGCGTGCATGAGGTGGGTCTTGCCGAGCCCCACGCCGCCGTAGATGAAGAGAGGGTTGTGCGAGGGCAGGCCGGGCGCGTCCGCGACCGCCTTTGCCATTGCGTAGGGGAACTGGTTCGAGCGTCCCGTGACGAACGCGTCGAAGGTGTACTTCGGATTGAGCGTCGTCACGTCGTCCGGTGCCGCTGCGCCGATATCGCCGGCAGCGGAGAGGGGCAGACTGCCCTGCGAGGGAACCGACTCTGCACGCTCCTCTGTGGGTGTGGGTGCGGCGGCAGACGGCTTTTTTTTGGCTGCTTTTTCCCTCTTGGGTGCGGCGGCTGCGGGGTCGACGATGAGTGTGACCGTATAGCCCGCACCGAGCGCCTGCTTTACGGCATCGCCGAGGAGCACTAGATAGCGCGGCTCGATGTACTGCTTGGTAAAGGTGTCGGCGACGGCGAGGGTGAGTTCGTTTTGTTCGGCAGATACGGGGACGATGCGCGAGATCCATTGTTTGATCGCGTCTTTTGGGATGATTCCGTCGGTTTTATCCAGTACTTTTTTCCACTGGCGCTCAAGAGAGGAGGTCTTTTCTTCGGACATACAACAGCGTCCCTTCAAAAAATTTTTCGCTCTGCCACATTTTTTATCCACAGGGTTATACACAGTTGTGGATAAGTTTGTCGATAAAATGAGTGCGGTAAAATGCGCGGAGACGAAATGATACACTTTTTTTACACACGTTTTCCACAAGACAATGAGGATATTTTAGCAAAAAAATCCGGACTTATCAACAGGTGCTTTTGCCCTAATGATGGAAAAAAACGCGCAAATGGCGTGCGGATCCCTTGACAGTGCGGCTTTTGTTCGTCTATAATGACGCCTAGCAAGTAGGTCTATCGCGTATAGAGAAGGAGGTGACGAGAGGTGAAGAGAACATTTCAGCCCAACAATCATTGGAGAAAGAAGACGCATGGTTTCCGTGAGCGCATGAAGACGAAAGGCGGTCGCCTCGTACTGAAGAGAAGGCGTCAGCGCGGACGAAAGAAGCTGTCGGCGTGATTGCGTCGGGCTTGTCGGAGGTCACCGCGGGTGACCTCTTTTTTTAGCAATATGGACGAAAAAAGATACTCATTGCCGCGTGCAAAGATGATTAAGCGGCGCAGCGACTTTCAGCTTGTCTATCAGCGGGGGGCGTCTGTCGCAGGGCGCCGCATGATCCTGTACGTCCTGCGCGATCCGCGCGTGGCGGGCAGAGTCGGCTTTGCCGCCGGAAAAAAGCTGGGCTGTGCCGCCGTGCGCAGCCGTGTCAAGCGCCTCCTGCGGGAGGCGTATCGCCTCATGCAGCACGAGTTGCGCAGCGATGTGGGGATTCTCCTCATCGGACGCGCAGGGCTCGTGGAGGGGAAAATGCAGGATGCCGCGCAGGATCTTCGGACGCTCGCGCGCCGCGCAAAGATCTTTGCGGCGGGGGGAACGCCGCGCCGCACGGGGGAGCAGTGATGAAGCGTCTGCTCCTTCTTCTGGTACAGTTTTATCGGTGCTGCATCTCGCCGCTTCTGCCGCCCTCCTGCCGCTACTATCCCACCTGCTCCGCGTACGCGATGGAGGCGATTGAGCGCTACGGCGCGCGGCGCGGCGGGTGGCTGGCGCTGCGGCGCATCCTGCGCTGTCACCCGTTTCATCGGGGCGGCTATGATCCCGTACCGTAGATTGTTATACATAGCACACAGCAAAGAAAAATTGGGTTTATGGCAAGTGTTACGGATTCGCGCTGCGTACTCCACGCAGAACCCTCGTTACGCAAGCGGACGTGTGCTCGTCCGCCTAAATACCTGCGGATTCCAAACGCGCTGCGCTTGAACGATTAAAATCCGCAGGGGGCGGGTCGCACACTCTACGCCGCTTGCTCCACTAGGGTTTGCTTAGGAGTACTGCATCTGCTTTTGCCCATCACATTTATCATAGCGCCAAAAAATTTTTACAAGAGCAACGGATCAATAAAATACACTTACAACTTCCCTATCAGTAGGAGGAAATCGCGTGATCGAATTTTTTAGCAACCTATTCGAGCCCATCATCCACGTTTTACAGTTCATCCTCGGCGGATTTTACACCATCACGAGCGCCGCAGGACTCGTCAGCTACGGCTTTCCGATCATCCTGCTCACCATCCTCATCAAGGTCGTAACCTACCCGCTCACCGTCAAGCAGATCAAATCCATGAAGGCGATGCAGGAAATTCAGCCGAAGATGAAAAAGATCCAGGAAAAGTACAAGAACAATCCGCAGATGCTCCAGCAAAAGACGGGCGAACTCTTCCGCGAGGCGGGCGTCAATCCGCTCGCGGGCTGTCTGCCGCTCCTCGTACAGATGCCGATTCTCATGGGAATGTACTATGCACTCTTTAACTTCACCTTTCCGAGCGCGGAGGCGGCGGCGTTTTTCTGGCTGCCGAATATGTCCGAACCCGATCCACTCTACATCCTGCCCGTCCTGTCTGCCGTGACCACCTATCTGCAGCAGAAGATGACCTCCACCGAGATGAATGCGCAGATGAAGATCATGATGACTGTGATGCCGCTCTTCATCGGCTGGATCAGTCTGAACTTCCCCTCGGGACTCGTCCTCTACTGGGTGACGATGAACGTCGTGCAGATCACCCAGCAGTGGTGGATGTATCGCGGGGAGAACGCGGCGGTAAAGGAGGCACACTGAGATGGCAGAGATCATCGAGACCAGCGGAAAAACGGTCGAGGACGCGCTCTCTCATGCGCTCGACAAGCTCGGCTGCGGCAGAGCCGAGGTTACCTACGAGATCGTACAGGAGCCCTCAGGCGGCTTTCTGGGGCTGTGGGGCAAGCGCGAGGCACGGATCCGCGTGACGACGCGTCCGGTCATTCCCCCGCAGCGGACGGAGATCGCACAGCCGGCACAGCCGACGGTCATCGCGCCGCCGTCTGCCCCCGCGCCCGTGGCGGCACCTACAGAGCGCACGGAGGACGATGGGTTCGGTGTCCGTCCGAAGCGGTTCCACACCGATCTGCGCTCTTCGGCACGCAAACCTGCGGCAGAGCGTGCACCGCGCCGTGAGCCGACCCCGCGCAGCTATGCGGATCGGCGCGAGGGAGCGGCACGCAGCTACGGTACGCGCGGGGGATACGGGGAGAGCCGTCCGCCGCGCAGCCGTGGAGGTATGGTGCAGGGGGATCGTCCGGATACGGGCTATGAGCGCTCCTACCGGGAGCGCACGGACAGCCAGCTCATCCCGCTCACACAGGAGATGTCCGATGCGGCGGAGCGGTTCCTCCACGGTATCTTTGCAACGATGAATCTCACGGTGACGCTGCGCCGCACGGATACCCCGTCGGGCACGATCTACAATATGCAGGGGGACAGTCTCGGCATCCTCATCGGCAAGCACGGATCGACCCTCGATGCCCTGCAGTACCTCACGAATCTCGTCATCAACAAGATCCCGGAGACGGGCTATGCCCGCATCATCCTCGATGTGGAGGACTACCGTGCACGCCGTGAGGAGACGCTCACGCGCCTTGCCGGCCATCTCGCGGACAAGGCGTGCCGCATCGGCGAGGAGATCCATCTGGAGCCCATGAGCCGCCACGAGCGCAAGATCATCCATACCGCCCTGCAGGACAACCACCGCGTTACCACCTACAGTGCGGGCGACAACCCGCGCCGCTACGTCGTCATCGTGCCGCGCCGCCGGCGCTATGCGCGGGACTATGAGGAGCCATACGACCGCTACGAGCGGTAGATCTGAGCGCCCCTTTCGGCTCGCCGTGCTCGCCACTTCCCCCGCTTCGGCGGGGGAAGCTGATGTGGCGTGCTTCCCAAGCCTTCCCCGTGCGACACGGGGGAGGGGGACTACGCAAGCGGCGGAAGGGGCTCTTGCAGTAAGGTCATAGAAAAACAGGGGCTTCCCTCCGAAGTTTTCCGCTTCGGAGGGAAGCCCCTGTTTGTGCGATTCAGCCCTTGCCGAATCCAAAGAGTGACTTGATCTTGCCGGTGAGCCCTGTCGATTTCTCCGCAGGATCGACAATGACATTGTCACTGTCCGGTACATCGTCGTAGAGGTCGGAGTCCATCACTTTGCGTGGTTTTGCATCGTTGCGGCTCTCGGTGTCGCCGTCGCCGAGGTCAAACCCCGCGCCGTAGTTCGGCGAGAATCCGGTGATGATGGGGATGCCGCAGTTCGGACAGGCATTCGCATTGGAGGGAACAAATTTACTGCATTTTGGACAGAACATAGTTGCCTCACTTTCCAAAGACAGATACCACGGATTGATTCGTGTGGAACACTCACCGCGCCTCCGGATTGCCCTGATCGGCTCGCAGCAGCCGCAGCACACCGATCAGGGAGAGGATCCCGCAGAGCACCCAGAGGACGATGAAGATCGTGTCATCCGCCGTGCCGATGGTGACAAAGTCCTCGACGATGGCGCTGCCGATGGCAGTCTCATCCAGCGCATCGAGGCCGCCGAGGAAGCGTGCCAGCGCAATGGCGCTGAGGAGATTGGGCAGGAGGGCGGCGTAGACCATGAGCGCCTCCCACGGACTTTTGCCGCGCGTGCGCAGCCGCTGCACGACGAGCGGGAGGGCGGCGAGCGGGGAGATCGTGCCGCCGATCAGCAGGGCAAAGAAATCTGCGCCGGCGGGCATGAGATCGATTCCCGCGAGAACGATGATGAGCGGATAGAGAACGCCCTCCCCCAGCGTGGGCAGGATCAGTGCCCCGGCAGCGAGGGAGATCAACGCGCGAAAGACGAAATGTGCGCGATCCACGCGTCCCCTCATGGTGAAATATGCCGCGCGGACGGAGGGGATCACCTCCTCGACCGGAGGCGCGCCGTAGCGGTTCGCCGCAGGTGTCCCCTTTTTCAGAAAGATCCACGCTGCGTAGAATGTGAGGAGGAGAAAGGAGAGGACGCACAGGACGAAATAGACGAGGACGAAGCCGCCGAGCATCAGCCCCAGCTCCTCGGGATCATCGAAGAAGATGAGCTGCGGGCTGTGGCTCATTCCCTCGAACAGTGCGGCGAGGAGAAGGAGAAAGAGCAGGGGCAGTCCGAGCGCGACGAGGGCGACGAGCACGAGCGGGAAGGCAAATCCGCCGCTGCGGCCAATGTCGTGCAGCCGCCGCACGGTGGCGGGAATGGCGGCGAGGGGCAGGAGGATGGCAGTGGCGGCAAGGACGAGCGCGACTCCCATGCCGAGGAGAACCCAGAATGTGACCGCCGTTTCGCGAAAGAACAGCGTCGCCGTGAGATAGATGAGGGGCAGCAGCAGGGTGATGGCGGCAAAGTTCAGAAGGGAGGCACCGCCGCCCAGTGCCGCAATCGTCAGCGCATAGTCGCGCCGTGTGAGCCTGCCGTGCAGGGAGAAAATCGCTTCATTCATGCGGGGACTCCGTCAGGACTGCTTGCTGCGATCCGTCGGTGGGGCAATATCCGTCGGCGTATCCGCGTAGGTTGCACGCGCGTAGGGATTCTCGTACACTTCCTCTGACCTTGGCTCCGGTGCAGCCACGCCCCCAAGTGGATCCGGGCCATAGCTGTTGTCACCCTGTGTGCCCTGCTTGAAAAGCAGGTAGAGAACCAGGCCGAGATTGATGAGGGGGACGAGGGACAGCAGCGCATAGTACCCCGATAGTCCGACATCGTGTAGACGGCGTATCATGAGCATATAGCCCGAGATGGTGATGGGAATGCGCAGGAGCTGGAGTAGCCCAAAGATGCCCAGCGCAGTCGATTCGTCCGGCTGCATGGAGGGATCCCCGAGCGCGAGTGCGAGGAAGCCGAGGACAAGGTAGGCGACGGCGCTAAAGGCACCGAGCGCGAGGAGGCGCTTGATGTAGCGCTTGCGGTTGAGCCGCCCGTTCCACTGGAAGAAATTCTCTTTGATGCCGTTGTCAATCTGGTGCATGGTGTTTATTCTCCTTATCTAGATCATCGTCCTCATTGTAGCATATTGCGAAAGAATTGGCAAAAACAGGATCTATGTCAGCTGTTATGGATGCGCGCTGCGTACTCCACGCAGAACCCTCGTTACGCAAGCGGACGTGTGCTCGTCCGCCTAAATACCTGCGGATTCCAAACGCGCTGCGCTTGAACGATTAAAATCCGCAGGGGGCGGGTCGCACACTCTACGCCGCTTGCTCCACTAGGGTTTGCTTAGGAGTACTGCATCTGCTTTTACCCGTAACGTTTACCATAGTGCCCAAAAACAAGGATACAAATGGACAGCGCGCCGTTTGCGGAAACGGCGCGCTGTCCATGTCTATAATAAGGTGTGGTATGGGGGCTGTGTTATACTTGGTGCAGTTTCCGGCTATGCCGCACCCTCCTCGTTTTCGGCGGAGACGACGTTGCGTCCCTTCTCCTTCGAGAGGTAGAGTGCGCGGTCAGCACGGTCAATGAGTGCGCGGAGACGATCCTTTTTGCCATGCCATGTCGATACGCCAAAGCTGAGGGTCACACCGTCGAGGCGCTGCTCAAGGATGCCGCGCAGATGGTCACAGAATGCGACCATGGTCGCAAGATTGTAGTGCAGGGCAAGGAGGACGAACTCATCGCCGCCGTAGCGGATGAAGAGGTGGCGGCGGTCGATCTCCTTGTGGACGGTGTCGGCAATCAGACGGAGAATCCGATCGCCCGCGAGATGTCCCTTCGTATCGTTGACCGTCTTGAAGTGATCCACATCAAAGATCGCGAACGAGAACTTGAACCCACGCTCGTAGGAGAGTGCGGAGAATTCCGCAAAGCCCTCGCCGAGCTGGTGGCGGTTGTACGCGCCCGTGAGGAAGTCGCGCTGCGCCTCGTCCTGCGAGATCTTGAGCTCGCGTACGAGATCCGCATTTTCCTGCGCGAGTGCGGCGTCCTCCAGCATCTGCTCACGGATCGTGTGGAAGATAAAGGGAATGCTCGCATAGATCGAAAAGACCGTGGTCGAGAGCATGGCGGAGAGCTGATGATACTCCCAGTGCAGCGCATCGATGCCGCCGAAGATCACAGTCGCCGTCATTGCGAATGCGCCGTAGCGGCAGGCGGGATGACGCACCCAGTTCGAGCGGATGAGCGTGTAGATGAGGACGAGGCTGCCGATGAGCAGCAGCGGGTACAGGAGATAGAGCAGCCGCATATAGCCGTCGCACTGCGCGATCTCCATGATCGTCGACAGGGTAAACAGCGCGATGAATACGATCTTCGTCACGCGGGTGGACAGGACGAACTGCGGCGCGACGATTTCCTGTGTGATACGCGCGCAGATGATGGGCATGGTGTAGAGCATGATGAGGTGCAGTTCCCACCAGACAGCTGGCATACCGTAGATGCGCGGGAAGAACGAAGAAGTCCCCGTCGTCCACAGGATGAAGCTCGCGAGGTAGGTGATGAGGTAGAACTGCATGCGGCGGCGGCCCGCCTTCGCGCCGCGCCATGTCAGATCCATGATGAGAAAGACGATCAGTGCAGCTGCTACCGAAAGGCTTGAGATGTAGATTGCATCGGCAAGGCTGAGGCTGCGCAGGAGCACTGCGGCGGAGCCGAGCCGAACGTAGTCAATGCTGCCGAGCCACTCCGGATATGCCGAGTGGAGCAGGATCGTGAGGCGCTTGCCCGCGAGGCTCTGATCGAGGTGGACGTAGTGAAATGCGCGTCCGCGTTCGCCCTCTGCACTGTCCCAGTCTCCGTGCATATAGACCAGCGCATCGTCTACGTAGACAATGGCGTCCTGATTCGTTGTCGAAAAGAGGATGTAATTGCCCGCAAAGCGTGCGGCCAGTGGAATGCGCCACGAGAGGCAGACGGCTGTCGATCCCTCGGGCATGGGCGGCGGCGCGGGATAGTCATACGTCTGCCAGTCGAAATTGTCCGCACGAAATCCAATGATATCCTTGTACTGCAGATCTCCCTGGAGGACAGCGTATTCGGCTTGTATCTGGGGATCCAGCGGCGTTGCAAGCAGCCGCCAGGTGGTCGTAGTCGCTCCGATGAGGAGTGAAACACAGAGCAGTGTGAGAACATTGCCCCGCAAAAATGCAAAAAGTCGTTGCATGGGTCTGCACCCCCTTTGCAAGAGGCGTGAAAACAATAAATTTTCGATGTGTTGATTTATTATACCATACAAATTAGAAGTAGAACAATAGAAAAATGAAAAAGAATACGAATATTAGCAAGGAAATAAGTGTATACAAAAAGAACTTCCCCGCGTATGCCATGCAGGTCATGGGGAAGTTCTTTCATTTGGCTCTATGATTGATGTTTGCTGCGATACTCCTAAGGAATCGCTGCATCCGTTAGTTTGTTTCAGGCGGCGCCTCGTCCTCGGTCGAGACACTGTTGCGCCCCTTTTCCTTTGAGCAGTAGAGGGCACGGTCGGCGCGCTCCATCAGCGCCGTCATATTGTCGTCTGCACCGTGCCACGTCGAGACGCCGAAGCTCAGCGTGACCCCGTCCAGTGTCTGTGCGAGGGTAATGCGCAGATCCTCGCAGAACGCGCGCATCTCGGTGAGACTGTGATGGAGTGCGAGCACGATGAACTCATCGCCGCCGTAGCGGATGAAGATGTGGCGGCGGTCGATCTTTGCGTGTACGGTATCGGCGATTTGACGTAAAATCGCATCGCCACCGAGATGCCCGCGCGTATCGTTGACCGTCTTGAAGTGATCTACGTCGAAGATGGCAAAGGAGAAGGCAAAGCCGCGCGTGTTGGCAAGTGCACTGTATTTTGCAACGCCGTCGGCAAGCTGGTGCCGATTGTACGCGCCCGTCAGGAAGTCGCGGCTTGCCTCGTTTTGCGACTCCTGCAGCTCCTTTGCGAGGGTCTCGTTCTGGCGGGCAAGCCGCGCGTCCTCCAGCATCTGCTTACGGATGAGGAAGAAGACGAACGGAATGACCGAGTAGATGGAGAAGACCGTCGTCGAGAGAATGCCCGCAAACCAATGGTACTCAAAGTGCAGCGCGTCAAAGCCGACGAAGACGGTCAGCATCGTCATCGCGACAACGCCATAGCGGCATGCGGGATGTATCTGCGCATCCGAGCGCAGGAGTGCATGGAGCAGCACAAAGCAGGTGACGAGGAGGATGGGGTAGAAGAGATAGAGGAGATTCATATAGCCGTCCAGCCCAGCGATCTCCGTGATGCTCGCTATAGCAAAGAGCATCGTATACATGATAATAATGCTTCGTATTCGTTTTGTATAGGCGGGAGCAACGATCACCTCTGTAATCTTGGCAAAGGTGATGGGCATGACGTAGAGCATGATGAGGTGGATCTCCCACCACAGCCCCGGCATGCCGATGATGCGCGAGAAGAACGACGAGGTGCCCGTCGTCCACAGGATGAAGCTCATGAGGAAGGCGATGAGGTAGAGCTGTATCCTGCGCCGCCTCCGGATGCCGCGCCAGACGAGGTCCATGACGAGAAACACGATGAGTGAGAGGGCGATGGACAGACTTGCGATGTGGATCGCGTCCGTGAGGCTGACCTTGCGGATGAGGGATCTCTCGCCGCCGATGAAGAAGTAGTCAATGCTGCCGAGCCAGTTGGCGTAGCCCGAGTGCAGCATGATCGTGAGCCGTTTGCCCGCGAGATTCTCGTCCGTGTGGACGAAATGGAGCGAACGTCCGCGTGCGTCCGTCAGTTGATCCCAGTTCCCGTGCATGTAGATCAGCACATCGTCCAGGTAGACGTAGGCGTCTTGATTCGTCACCGCAAAGAGAATGTGGTCGATAAAGTGCGGCGTATCCTCCGGAATCTCCCACGAGAGATAGACCGTCTGCGTGCCCGGCGGCATCGGGGGCGGCGTAGGGTAGTCGTAGCTTTTCCAGTCGAAATGATCCGGGTGGAACCCGATGATATCCTTGTACTCCGGACTGCCTTCCATCGTCGCATAGACCGGACGGATCGAGGCGTATGGCCCATCCGCGAGGTACTGCCACGTGAGTACCGCAATCCCGGCGATTGCAATGACACACGAAAGAATAATGCAGTTTCTCCAGATGGATCGAATGATGTTTTCCATGTGCTCACCCTTCTCCCGTTCCTGCCGTGCAGCGGGGAGATTTATTTTTAGGAATCACTGATCAAATGAAGTCTGCCAGATTGGCGTAGATTTTCCGCCGAAGTGCGGGCAAAAAAGA
>ERZ773083.2476-NODE-2476-length-11413-cov-13.452985_pt1 | contig 11413 bp, 12 predicted proteins | sample MGYA00511465_ERZ773083 | MGnify/ENA primary metagenome ERZ773083 (study PRJEB29015, sample SAMEA2738001) | human oral metagenome | biome: human oral; feature: human-associated habitat; material: dental | place: China | collected 2060 ... | reverse complement strand
ATCGACTTTACTTAGAAAAAGGAATCACCTATTTAGAATTCCGCTGCTTTGACCTTGATCCTTTTGAGGTGCTGGGAATCAGTCAGGAGACAATGGACACGGTTCATCTCTTTTTGCTTGCCTTGCTCTGGCTCGATGATATAGCAGAACCTGATGAACTTCTAAATCAAGCCCATGCTCTAAATGAGCAAATCGCTCTTAGCCACCCTCTGGCTCCGCTACCAGTTGAAGCTGATACCGACTTACTTCTTGAATCCATGCAAGCTGTTATTCATCATTTTGAACTAAGTCCCTACTATCAAAACTTGCTTCAACATGCAAGAAATGCAGTAGCTGATCCCAACCTGACCCTTGCCGCTCAGCTCTTGCCTTATCTTCGAAACCAGTCCTTAGAAGCCTTTGGTTTAGAAAAAGCCAAGGAATACCACAACTACGCTTGGCATGCACATTATGCGCTAAAAGGCTATGAAAATATGGAACTCTCCACTCAAATGCTCCTCTTTGATGCTATTCAAAAAGGAGTACAAGTAGAAATCTTAGACGAAAGTGACCAGTTTTTAAAGCTTCAACATAAAGATCATATCGAGTATGTCAAAAATGGCAATATGACTTCTAAAGATAACTACATTGTACCCTTAGCCATGGCAAATAAGACGGTAACCAAGAAAATTTTATCTGCTGCTGGTTTTCCTGTTCCTGCTGGAGCCGAATTTTCCACTCTAGAAGAAGGTATAGCTTACTATTCTTTTATCAAGGACAAATCGATTGTCATCAAGCCTAAATCCACTAACTTCGGTTTAGGAATTTCTATTTTTCAAGAGCCTACCAATCTAGACAGTTCCCAAAAAGCATTGGAAATTGCCTTTTCAGAAGACAGCTCTGTCCTTGGCGAGGAATTTATCGCAGGAACCGAGTACTGCTTTTTCGTCCTAGATGGCAAATGTGAGGCGGTACTCCTACGTTTGCCAGCCAACGTTAGAGGAGACGGTCGACACACTATTCGAGAATTGGTCGCTACGAAAAACGCTAATCCCCTGCGCAGTCGAGATCACCGCTCTCCTTTGGAAAGAATCAAACTAGGAGAGATCGAGCTACTCATGCTAGAACAGCAAGGTTATAAAGCAGACGATATCTTACCAAAAGGAGTTCAAGTCTTTCTCCGGTGCAATTCTAATATTTCTACTGGCGGAGACTCAGTAGATGTGACTGAAATCATGCACACTTCCTACAAGGAATTAGCGGCAGAAATGGCAACTGCTATGGGAGCTTGAGTTTGTGGCGTGGATTTAATTATCTCGGATAGCACGCTTCCAGCCAGCAAAAAAGAGTCCAACTGCACCTGCATCGAACTCAATTTCAAGCCATATATATACATGCACACCTATTGTGCAGAAGGACCCGGTCAAAGCATTACGCCTAACATTTTAGCGAAACTTTTCCCAGAAATTTATTAAACTTTATACCACAAAAAACGAGCATAAATAGCTCGTTTTTTATATATAGCAATGAAAAATTTAAAAATTTTGACGGGGCTTCTCAGCTACTCCCAGTCTCTTCCATGACCGTGTTTGATTTCAAATTCAAAATAGCCATCTTCTTGAATCTTTTTGAAAATGTCCCGATAGGCTTCCTCATCAAAAAACGGTCCTTTATAAAGGATTTCAAAACTTAACCCATCGTATTCTAAGTAGGCATGTGAGGAGCGAAAACCATTTCTCTTGTAAAAATCCATACGGGCTTTTCGCTGTTCCAGATTATCACAAGGCTCATCCAGCCGTTCTACTTCTAAAACCATGGTTCTTTGATAAAAATCCACCAACTTATCAATAATTTTCCCACCATAACCATGACTACGTAAATGAGGCATAATCGCAAAAAAGCTGATATAAAAGGCTCTTTCATTGTAAACTGAAAAGGCAAAACCGACAAATTCATTGCCATCATAAAAGGCAAAAAAATGAGAATATTCCCCATCTCCATAGCGTAGCAACTCGGATAGCGGTGCACGCTCCTCCTCAGGAAAGGCTTCTGTATTGAGTTGTTCTACTTTTTCTAAATCCGGAAATTCGGCTGTAATAATTTGACTAGTTAAGGACATCGCTTTCCTCTTTCTAAGCCGTTTTTCTTTTATTTTACCAAAAATTAAGATATTTGAGAACTATTGGACAGAAATATAAAGTGCGACTAAAACGCCCTTTAAATTTACTCATTTTTATAATATAGTCATTCAGTTTATTTTTAGTACGTTGTTAACTCACCTTACCTAACTCCAGTTATGCCTGTGAATCATTGTCCAACACTAAATTAAAACTGAAATTCTTTTTGATAACTAGTTGTTTCCCAAAGATAAAATTTTGTTTAACATATCTGCAAATGTTTCAAAAGATGTTGGAAAAACCAAACCTGAATAAAATAAAAAAATTGTGTTCAGAAAATTCAATAATACGGATACACGTTTAAATTTTTCTGTTAACTTTATCACTCCCATATAAAACACTAAAAATAACACTAAATTAATTGACACAAACACAATAGCGCCAAATATACTCATTTTAGGAAATACAAAATGAGTGCTACTACCAAAAACGTTTGACACAAAAAGTGAAATAATAAAGAGTATAGAGGACCAAACTAGATAAGCTACAATACGTCTCAAATATATTCGCTTCACTTTATACTTACTTGTTATTAAATTGTCGTATTGACTGGTTCTAATCTCATATTCTAACTCCTCATTTGCTAATAATGTAATATTTGTTACTAGAAAGTAGATATAAAAATACAAAATATTTAATAATGTTTGGCCCGAAAAAATCATGATGATCCCTACAATAAATATCAATGTATAAATAGCATCACAAAGGCTATCAAATTTGTATTGTTTTCTATAATAAAAATATCTCTTTAACTCGTTAAACATGAAAAATATTTCCCTTCTTTTTTGCCATTTTTAAAAATATGTGAAACAGTACAAAACCAATACTCCAATAAACCACACCATACCATAGTATTATAAGCACTTCAGTAATTGATGGACGGTGAATGAATTCTCTTAATGTATAGAACGGAAAAATGTGTCCAAGTATTCCCAAAAAGCCATCAAATGGTTTTAAGATTCCTGTAAAAAAGAGAATGAAATATGATAACAACGATGTAAAACTAGATGTCCTATTCAAAGTCAAGCAAAAACTAGAAAGACAGAAACCTAAACCGTATAATATTAAAATAACTAACAGACAAATTAATACAATAACAAAAATCTCTACTATAGAGGCTGGAAATGTTATATCACTTAAAAATGAGAGTATCAAAAAAATCGGTATAGCCTTTATCAAATCTATAAGTATTTGAACAAGTATTTTAAAAAGCAATACATGCACAACACTTTTTTTACTTTGAATAACACTAATCAATGTCCGATCATAAATATCATCTTCTATAAAAAATGTTGGATGTGTAATACTATGGCTAGTAAAATACCAAGTAAAGAGAAGACAAAAAAGAGTAAATTTATTCTGAGACTCTTCAAAATAATGCAGATAAGATGAAACCATAATGAATATTGAAAAATTAGCAAAGAAAAGATTAAATTTAAATTGCATCGTCTCTTGTATCTGTCTCAAAAATTCTCTCTTTACATCTTTCATCATTTAGATAAAACCTCGTATAAAATTTCTTCAATATCCTGTTCTATTTCCTCAAATCGGACAATATCTGTTTCTTTTAGTAAGCGGTCTTTTACATCTTTCTCTTGAGTTTGTATAATCATTTCCTCATCTTGTATAACATAATGTAAATTCTGAAATGATTGCTCAATTATATTCTGAAAAGAAAGAGGTAAAACAATTTCATATTTTTTCCAAGTATTTTTGCGACTGAAAACATGCTCAAAACTATCATCCTTCTTAATTCGACCATTATCCATTACCAAAACTCTACTAGAAATATCTCTCGCAAACGAAATATCATGTGTAGTTAGTAGAACAATCGTATTCTTGCCCTTACTCAATCCTAATAATATTTGAGCTAATTGTTTTTTTGCAATCACATCTAATCCATTTGTCGGTTCATCTAGACAAAGAACCTCTGGGCGACACAACAGAGCAATAATTAAAGATAGCTTTTGTCTAGTTCCTTGAGAAAGTTCTGAAACAAGTGTATCAGCGTGTTGTTGAAAATCCAACTTCTGAAACAAAACCGCAATGTTTAAAGCTAAATCACTTCGGGAGGCTTTATTTAGTTTGAGAAAATAGTCAATATTTTGATTAGCTGTAAGATAATCGTAGTATCCTTTACCGCTTTCTAGGACAAATTTAGTGACTTGGTGAATTTTAGGAGAAAAATTGGAGTAACCGCAAATATTCACCTGCCCTTCATCTTGTAGCAACAAACCTGAAATAGTCTTGATAAAGGTAGACTTCCCAGCTCCATTAACACCTAAGACAGAAATAATTTCTGATTTAGAAGCTGTGAACTGTGGAATATCCAATACTACTTTTCCATGAAACGCCTTTTTTAGATTGCTTATGCTAATGTCAGTCATTTAGTATAACTCCTAATGATATTAAGTTTTCTAATATAGTTTTTGATATCTGTTCAACATCTGATTGATTAATATTATATTTTTTCATGATCAAAATAGAGAACTCTTTTTTTGATTTATATTATTAATAAAATCAAAATATACCTCAGATAATTCATACAAATCCCCATTTAGTTTATTATATAATATAGTCTTTTGAGAACTTTGAAAATTTGGCTCAAATCTAACAAACCAATTTTTACTAATTTTCATGTAAAATACACCTCTTATCATAATTTAATTGGGATACATAGGCTAACGCATAACAACCTCCGCCACAATCCTTAAATAATGCACATGATTTACATTTTTTATTTTCAGACCATGATGCTTTATTTAACTCTTTAACCCCTGAATTCCAAACTTCATCAAAGGTATCAGACAGCAAATTTCCCATTTTATGAGTTTCATCATGCAAGAATGGACATGGGTAGACATTCCCCTGCATATCAATTTCGAACTCTGTTTTCTGTGCTGGGCAGTACATGGGAGAATCATATTTTAGGTTATGTTTGATAGCATATGACCATGGATGGCAAAATGGAGAATTTTGAAAACAAAGTCCTTTCTTACTATACTTAGTAATTATTTGGTTATAATGTTTAGCATAAATTTCATCTGAAACCAACAATCGTTTGCTAGTTGTAAATATTGTAGACAGCTGCACTTTGAACAAATTATGACATAAACAAAACTCCATAATTTCATCTAACTCATTTACATTTAACGAACTTATTACAGTATTGACCAATAAATTTTTATATTTTTTCTCTTTACATTGTTTCACAAAAGAGATAATTCTTTCTAGTGGATCCTTATCGATTATATTAGGACGTAGCTTATCAAAATTTTTTATTGAATCAATGCTAATTTGAATTGATGAAAACTTACTTAAATTATTAAGAATATAATTTCTACTTTGCATGTTAATAACCCCTGTTGTATGTAGTTTAACTAATATTCCTAAATTAGTAAGATAATCTACAATTTCCGAAAATTGTGGGTGAAGAGTTGCTTCGCCACCAGTTAAATATACTTCAAAGGGCAGTTGGGGTAACTTTTGGAAAATCAATTTTAAATTATCAAAATCAACATAATCATTATCTTTATAGACAAAACAATAAGGGCATCGAAAATGGCAAGCATTTGTTAGCTTAAGTCCGATTTTAAGTGGTGCACTAACTTTTTCATTGGTATCTATTTTTACTTTAGTATATATATAATAAGGTAAATCAAAATCATTACCTAAATCTTGAGAAATTTTCAATAAATTATTGTTTTTCATTAAATACACACCTTTTGTAACTAAATGCAATCTCAGGATATGACTTAGCATAGGCAAATCCGGGACAAGATTCTACCAAACTACAGTTCATACATTTTAAACCTTGGTTTGAATGTTCTAATACATTTTTTTGTATAGTATAATCATTTGCTTCCAGTTCTTCAATTGTATTTTCATATATATTACCTACTTTCAGTTCTTTATAGATAAATTGATCCATAAAATGAAATATGTCTCCTCTACCATCAATTGTCCAATGCAATAAATCTGTATTAAAACGTTGAAAATAGGTGCTTTCTTGAGTATAAGTTGCCTTTTCTGAGAGGACTTCCATAGGGTAAATTACCGTTAAATTCATTTGGCTCTTACGTTTAGCATGCATTTTTTCAATTAATTTCCCTTTATGTAAATATTGAGTATAGTCTACTAACGAAACTAGCTTTTTTCCTCTTCTCAATGGATAAACTGGAGAAATTGAAAAAGAAGTTATACCTATGCTATCGACTAGCTCATAAACATCAATCATTTCTTCTATGTTTAAATGTGTAATCGTCATATTTACTCTTATATTCAGATTGTATTTTACTATTAACTTAATATTTTCAATCACTTTTTGAAAATCATCAGAACCACGTTGCTTTTTATAAGTAGTTCGAAGACCGTCCAAACTGACTTGAATAAAATCTAAATCCCCAAACAAGCTGGATAATTTTTTTATTGATTTTTCAGAAAATAAAACTGCATTCGTAAACAATTCAACTATGGGGAAATTTTTCTTAGCATAGCCAAGAATATCCAACCAATGTTCATGTACTAAGGGTTCTCCCCCTGTAATGGTTATATGAAGTGGATTTAAAATTTTTATTTTATTTAAAGCCGCAATGATTTCATCAAATGAATGATTTATTGTCAGATTTTTTCCAGCCCAACAATGAGAACACCTTTGATTACAATTTTCAGTTATTTTAAAACCAACATATACTGGTTTTATAGCATCTGTAAAGGAAATATCATTTTGAATATAAAGACTATTCCAATTTGTCAACAATAAACGTTCATCCATGTTTAATTTCCTTTTTCTTTTACTATTGTGTAATTAAAAGGGTAGGAAGAATACGATCCTACCCTTATTTCTAGTGTCCGTGAGCTTTTGAACTATCACGTGTCAGTACAGCAACACTTAAATCAACTTTCTTGACTGAAAAATCAAGCTTCTGATTTGGCTTCATATCAAGTTTCCTGACAATATCCTCCTTATTTGATAATTCAATTATACTTCTATCCACTTTAAATAAAATAAATTCCCACATATGCTTCACAAAGGACTATTTTAATAGTTTCGTCAAATGGATATCAAAAGTCTCTGCTAATCCATTACTCCCAGCTAATTTTAAAGCTGCAATACACTTTTTCATTTCAATAATTGAACGTGTATCATTTGTCTTCTTCAACTTGTACAATTCTTTTGCATATTGAAATACTAACCTTTCATAAATTTCTGTCTCAATAAAGAAGCAAGCCTTTAACTGTTTTTCAAAATAAACAGCATCCATTAACTCGCATCGTTCTATGCATGTGATGTAAGAGTTTAAGAGCAACGTAGATATAATTCTACGATTATTAGGAATTTCTTTATAAAAATCCGAACGTCTAACCATTTCTCGGGATAATACCATAAAAGTTTCATGATTAAAAACATCTAAAGTATTTGCGAAAAGAAGTATTTCATAGTTTCCCCAAAATTCTACACTAAATAAATAATCTATTAGATGTTTGATATCCTGTTCTGACACACTATCTTCTCCAGATATATCTTGAAGTTTAATTTTAATTAAAATAATATTTAATTCATGAAATATTTGATGTTCAGGAATCTTTTCTTGTTGTTCAATCAATAACTTTTTCAAATTCAATATATCTCTTGTTGTAATATATACTCTAATTCTTTCCAACAATTCATTTAGTTCATCTCTACGAAAATCATGTACAGCATACATAAATTCATCAATTGGCATATTTATTACCTGCAATGCTCTCATAAACTTTATAATTGTTAAATCAGTTTCTCCACGTTCAAATCTAGATAATTGAGACTTTGATAGACCATGTTTCGCAACGTCTTTTAACTTTATTCCTCTAGATTGACGAAATTTTTTAAAAATTTTTCCAAAATGAGTCATTTTAAACCTCCAGCTTCATATACGGGAATTTTTTATAGTATCTTTAACAAAATTATATCATAGAAAGAAATGAATGGAGGTGAACTTTATGAAATCTTTTAAGATGACTTCTCTTTTGCTTCTTGTTTTAGAGGGAATTCTCGTAATTGTTGTAGGATAAAAAAGAGACAAATTTTTTAAAAATTCAAATAATCCTGCAAGACGATAGTCTCAGTCTATCAATTATAGACATAAAATAAAACAAACTACCCCAAAAATTCAGTAGTTCGTTTTATTTTACATCACAATCATAGCTTTAATCGTTTTTCTATCAGCCATATCTTTGTAGGCTTGGTCAATGTTTTCCAATTTGTAAGATTAAGTGAAAACTTTACCAGGATTGATTTGGCCGTCTAGAACTGCTTTTAACAAGACTTCTTTATCATAAGTTGTACAAGAAGCAGGTCCACCAGCCATTGCCAAGTTGACCATCCAATAGTCACCAATATTGATGTCTCCTGTATGTGGCACTCCGACACGACCAACAACCGCACCTGGACGAGCAACCTCTCTGACCTCCATTTTTTCTGGTTCTACAAAAACTGCTGCTTTCATCTTATTGTTCCTTTCCCTATTAAAAAGATGATGCTCCACATTCATCAAAAAATAAACTATTTACAATTTTATTATATACCTTAGAGTTAACTCTAAGTCAAGAATTTTTTGAAAAATCTTGCTAGCCTCTGCTTATACTCAACTAAACTTTTTATCAAACATATCGTTCAGTACCGTCTTTTATACATTTTTATGCTAAAATAGACTTAGAAATTTCAGAAGAAACAGGATTAGATACTTTATGCCCAGAAGAAATTATAACAATGTACGTTCTAGAAGATGGATCGGTATACTGCTTATTCTTATCGCAGTTGGTATTATTATACAGTACCTCATTCCAATCCTTCTTTCCATCGGCATAGGCTACGGAATTTACTACTATGCAACTCATAAACCGAAAAAAATCACAGAGCCCAGCGCCAGTCAGCAAATTGAAGATTTGAAAAAGGAAATCAGGGCTGCAGATAGTCGAATCAAACAGTTGGACAATTATCTGAAAGAAAAATCTTATGCAAATTACCAACAATTAGCTGATCAGCTCTTGCCTCAATTGAGTTATATTCAAGGCCGAGCCAACACCTTAAAAAAATATATCTCGCCTGAAATTTACCAGCGAATTCAACGGAAAGTGCAAAATGTAACAACAGATATCCATGAGCAACTACACAATCTTCGCGCTCAAACTTCCGAAAGTTTAAAACCAAACTTGGAGGAATTAGCACCTGAATTACTTGAAACTATTCACAATATTCAAATCGACCACGAAGCGATTCTCAAGAAAATTTCTCAGTCAGAAAGCAATAACAAGGAAGAATTAACTGCGATCCATCAGTCTCAAATGGAGCATTATGAGGATATTTTGGAAGGCTACCTAAAAATCAAGACCTCACCGAAAGATTTTTATAATGCAGAAGAACGACTTTCTAGCGCCAAAGCAGCTATTGAGCAGTTTGATTTAGACTTGGATGAAACACTCCGTCAACTCAACGAAGCGGATCTACGAGATTTTGATATCAGCTTGAGGATTTTAAGTAAAAAAGAACCCAATACCGAACTATAACCATCAAAAGGAGACCTTATGAGCCAAGAATTTAACTTTGACATCGACAAAATCGCTAATAATGCCATTTCCAAAACAGACAGAACTACTGAAATCATCGAATCAACCGAAACACAAGCAAACGGACAGATGAACTTTTTGGAGAAATTAACTCCTGAACAACAAGATGCGATCATAGCAAAAGCCCCTCAGCTGGTAGATAACTTTATTTCCGATCAAAATACTCTTTTAGATTTTGGGCAGGCTGCAGTCGAAGAAGTTAATAATACTGTTAATCGCATTTTAGCCGAACAAAAGAAACTTCAAATCCCACAAGTAGATGAATTGTTAAAAAATACCAATAAAGAGTTAAATGGTTTTGTTGCTAAATATAAGGATACTCAAATTGCAGAACTAGATAAAAAGCCAAATTTTTTAGAAAAACTCTTTAAACAAAGTAAGAACACCTTGCAAGAGTTCTATTTTGATTCACAAAATATTGAGCAAAAAATGGATAGTATGGCTGCCACTGTCGTCAAGCAAGAAGATCTGCTCGCACGCAATATCGTTTCTGCTGAAATGTTAATTGAAGACAACACCAAATCCATTGAAAATCTAGTCGGTGTCATTTCCTTCATCGAAGCCACTCAAAAAGAAGCTGGTGCGCGTGCCTCGACTCTTCAAAATGAGGTGGAACAATTAGATACTGCCACTCTCGATTACCAAACCAAATCACAAGAATTGGCTCGCTTAACTGAGGTTGTGAATACATTGGAACAACAACATACAGAATACATCAGCCGTCTATATGTCGCTTGGGCCACTACCCCGCAAATGCGTAATCTTGTAAAAGTATCTTCTGATATGCGCCAAAAACTTGGCATGCTCCGTCGCAATACCATTCCGACTATGAAGCTCTCTATCGCTCAACTAGGAATCCTGCAGCAATCAATGAAATCTGGTCAAGTAGCAAACGCTATTTCCAATGCCAACAATGCAGCGCTGCAAATGCTAGCTGAAACCAGCAAAGAAGTCATTCCACAAATGGAGAGGATTTCCCAAAATCCAACAATCGCTGTCGAATCCGTCACCAAATTAGCTGAAAGCTTAGTCGCTCAAAACCAAGGAATCATCTCTGCCATTGATAAAGGGCGGGAAAAACGCGCTCTCCTTGAAGCAACTGTAATCAAATCCGCTGAAACCATTAATGACTCTGTTAAATTACGCGACCAAAAAATTATCCAAGCTTTGCTAGATCAGGGAAAAGAAATCCAAAAAGAAGTGGATAAACCGACTACAAGTGAAACATAACGAGCTGAAACATGGACGTAAGACAAAAATAAACTCTTGTGGTATGCTGTTTCATCCAAACAAAGTAACAGTATACAGCACTAACTCTTTGCCATGTAAATAATGACCAACCTCGTCAATGGTGCGGGGCAGGACAACAAAATCACTTTCTTACGAAATACTGATTTTTGTCCCGCCCCCTTTTCTTTTTTATGTTACAATAAAAGGTATGGATAAGATTATTAAAACTATTTCAGAAAACGGAGCTTTCCGAGCTTATGTACTAGATAGTACCGAAACTGTTCGAACAGCTCAGGAAAAACACCAGACCCTTGCTAGCTCAACCGTAGCGTTAGGTCGCACACTCATTGCCAGTCAAATCCTTGCCGCAAACGAAAAAGGAGATACAAAAATCACCGTCAAAGTACTAGGGACAAGCTCTC
>ERZ773083.2474-NODE-2474-length-11419-cov-3.211105_pt1 | contig 11419 bp, 10 predicted proteins | sample MGYA00511465_ERZ773083 | MGnify/ENA primary metagenome ERZ773083 (study PRJEB29015, sample SAMEA2738001) | human oral metagenome | biome: human oral; feature: human-associated habitat; material: dental | place: China | collected 2060 ... | reverse complement strand
CAATCTGGATGCCCTTAACGAGCGTATCATCCTCAAATCGCTCAAGGAATCCGGCGCCGGAAAGACGGTTGTGCTCGTTTCGCACCGTAAGTCAACGCTGAATATCGCCGACGCGGTCATTAACATCGAGACAACCGCATCAGACGTTTTTTAACCATTAGAATATCGCATTTCAAGGCAACCTGTTCTGAAACGGACGTTTCCGAACAGGTATTCCTATCCTATTTTTGCGTAAGGCTGAAAACGCCGTCCCAGTTGCCCGCAGGAGGCTTTTGGATAAAGGCCTCGCACTTACGCAGATAGGCATCGGAGGGACCATCATCAGGCCGCTCTTCGCGGAGCGCTTTAAAGAGCTTAAAGGCCTCCTTCCAATCCCGCCGGTCAAACACGCAATGAGCTTCCTCAAAACGGCGTAAGAAGTCGAGCGTTGCCGAATCGACTGCATCCTTTAATTCGACCAACTCCCATAGCTGCACCGGTGTATTGATACCGACAACGCGCACACGATCGAACCGGCGGGTAATAAATTCGTCGCCGATTTCGTTTTTCGTCATATCGGAAATCAAAAGCCATGAACCGTACTGTTTGTTTACCCCTTCCAAACGGGCGGCGAGGTTGACCGCGTTACCCATAATCGTATAGTCCATCTTCCGTTCGGTGCCCATGTTCCCGACAACCATATCGCCGGTGTTAATCCCGATGCGGGTTAAAAGCGGATTGGGGCTCATTCCCTCACGCATAAAAAGCTCGTTCAGCTCAACCTCTTTCCGCCTCATCAGCACTGCAGCACGGCACGCGAGGCGGGCATGTTCTTTATAATCCACCGGAGCGCCGAAAAACGATATAATGGCGTCCCCTTCGTATTTATCGATAGTGCCGCGCTGTTCCAAGATAATATCGCTCATACCGGAAAGATAGATATTCAGCAATTTGACCAAATGTTCCGCATCGAGCGCTTCGCTTATTGTGGAAAAGCCCTTGACATCGGTAAACATTGCGGTAATCCATTTTTTCTGCCCGCCGAGTTTCAGCATAGAAGGATCTTCTATCATCTCATTGATAACATCGCCGGAAAGATACGTGCCGAATGCTTTGCGGAGAAAACTTTTTTCGCGCTCGCTGATAATGAACGATACCATCGAATAAGTTAAGAACGATACGAAGAGCGCCAATACCGGCGAAATGATAAAGATATAAATGCCGGTTACATTGAATATGAGTTGATTTACAATCAGCACAACGACAGACAGTACAACTCCCGCAATAATCTGGACAAGGGTGCTGAATCGGCGGATAACCACAATAATACCGAAAGAAAACACAATCGCGAGCAAAGCCGACACCCAAACCGGCGCTTGCTGTAAGAAATCACGCTGCAAAATAGTATTGGCGACCGCGGCATGCGTACCGACATTCACATATTCGCTGTGAAAGGGGTTAACACCGATATCGGTTGTACCGGTACTCGACCACCCGATAATACAAAAAGCATCTTTAAGTTTACCGGCGAGCACCATTTCAAGCTCCGTATGCCGGTTATACGATGTGACGGCATTTGCATAGAGCGTTCCAAAATCGGCCTTTACCTGATCGTAGAGTTTCGCATCTTCAGGATTCCCAGCTTGTTTTGCCTCGTCGAACAAGTGCGCTACCGACGTACCGTAGTCTGTTTCAAAAAAGCTTTTTACCGTATCCCAATAGGTCTGCACAGCAGTAAGCCAAGCTTCCTTATCCTGCACAGCCCCCGATTCCAGGGCAGTACGACGCAGTTCTTCGCTTTCATCCCATAGCTGCATACATGTATCGATCGGCGCGTAGCCGGGGCCGAGGTTCCATCCTTGATTCGCCCGTAACAGGCGTAAACTGCTTGCCGTTTTTTCTCCGCTTTCGGCATAATCGATCAGCAGATAGAAAGGAATATGAGTAAAGCTGTTTTGATAGTTTTTTTTCGGCCAGCGAATCAACATCATACCGCTTGAATCAAGCGGTAGTGAAACATTTTCTTCTTTACCGTCATACACGGCGCCGATCAACGTAACGAGGTTTTTATCGATGACAACTTCGGGAGACCCCAGTTTCTTCAACAACGGAGAAAAGGCAAGCTGCATAAACACCGTGTCGCCGATATTATCCGTCAACCGGATACGCCGCCTCACGCCATCACTGTCGATATACACATTAGTAAACCCCGCTCCCGCAGCCATACGGCTGATTTCCGGTATCGGTACTAAAGCGCTATGCCGCCCATCCGATAAAGGGGCGTTCACTTTCAGTTTAGGATAGACAAACCGCTCTTTCGCAATCGCATATAAATCTTCCGTACCCTCGCTCGGAGGATCGTCCTGCATATTAACCGTAATAAACGACGAACCGAACAGCCGCATTGCCTGTCCTAAATAGCTATCGTTCTCTATCGCCACCTGCTTTGTATGCCGGTAGAGAGTATCCCGCGATTGATCGATTAAATCCACCAATTCGCTCCCGTATATTCCCGCCTCCGGCAGTGTAATTTGGTTATTGGCAAGCGCTGCAAAAATATCCTGTACATTTGCGCCGATTTCTTCAAAAGAAGCGGCAAACTCGGACTTTAACGCACCGTTTAAATAGGTAAAATCCACACTCATCGGGCTTTTATCGATATATTCAATATCGAAGACTGCAAACTCCGCACTGAGCTGTGTCAGCGCTTCCAAGCCTTTTGCAATCGTATTACGGGGCCACGGATAAAGACCGACTTTTTCGATGGATACATCATCGATATCCAGCAGCACGATAGAAGAATCCTCTTTAACATCAGACTTTAGTCCTAAAAAGAAATCATACAGCCGATTTTCAACACCTATCCAAAACGGAAATAGGTAGACTCCCGCACTCAGTAACCCGATAATGCACGGTATAACAATTGAAGGCCACGATGTTTTTTTCTTCACTCTTTACTCCCCATTAAATCTATAGTAAGATATGTACGAGAGTTATACAATGGGAAGATGCTAAAAACTTCATTTTTTATTAAAAGGGGGGACAGAATGAAACGTACTGTATGTATTACCGTTGCGGTTTTGATTACCATAGCGGCATCATTCGGCCAAGCGGCTGAAAAGATCGATACAATTTTAGGGACTGAAAAAACAACCTTCGGACAAGCCGCCTATCTGATACAGACAGCCTTGAATGACGGATCCGACAAGCTTGATTTTGAAACAGCATTTGACCGCTTCAAAAGCGGAAATAAAAATTTAATACGGGATTCGGTTACGGCAGGCGATGTAATACCGGTCAAGACCTACGCTTTTTTATTAATGAAGTCCTTCAATATAAAAGGAGGTTTAATGTACCGCATCTATCCCTGCCCACGATATGCATATCGTGATCTGAAGTACCTCGCGGTTATCCAAGATAATAACGATCCCGATGCACCGATGACGGGATCTACCATGCTCCAAATACTCGGACGCATCGATACGGTACAAGGCGGTGAACAATGAAACGTATACTATCCTTTCTTATCATAGCGGGTGGTATGACAATGTATGCTGCCGCATTGGATTTCGGTGTCAACCTGTCCAATAGTACCGAGTTAAACGGTACAAATAAGACTTTTAACATATCGCAGGCAAATGCAGTGGAAGCATTCGTTGAATTTCCCGTAAAGGATTTTTCATCGATATATATTTCCGGCGAAGCCCGATTTTCAGGGGCTTTCCCTATTAATCCTAAGGGAGCAGCTCAATTGCTCCCGATCCACCAAGCATTTAGACTGAAAAGAACGGATTGGTCGGGCAGTAAGATCTTTAATGAGATCGGCTTGCAATGGTCAGTCGGACGTACTTCATTCAACGACTATTCAAATAAAATTTTGAGCGGTTTATTTGATGGTGGCAAAATCAACCTTATAATCAAGAAGGCCAACATTGCTTTTGCACTTGGCTATACGGGACTTACCTATAAAACCGATGCACAAATCAAAATAGATTTGGATGATATCGAACGTTTGAACAATAAAAAAAAGGTACTTGCCCCTCAACGGTTGTTCTTCCTTCTTTCGGCCTCTTTCCAAGAGGTTATTCCTTCACATACAATAGGATTCGATGCCCTTGCTCAATTTGATTTACTTAAACTAACCGGAAGGACACACACGCAATACTTTATACCGTATATCCATGGACGGATAGGCAGGAATATTAACTGGCAATACTGGATAGCCCTCCAATTAGGAGAAGCTCCAAAATTTACCTACTCACTCGCATCGGGACTTGCAGTACAATATTTTAACCCCAATTGGCGTTATTTTACGGTAACCGGTAAGCTCAACTGGGCAGCAGGAAACTACGATGGTACAGGACCGATGCGTTCATTTGTACCTATTACAGACACAAAACAAACAGTTGTTGCCAATGGGTCGATCAGCTCGTTTAGCAATACGCTTACCGGAGGACTCACGGTAAACGCTCGCCCGATACAAGGTCTTTTAACAGAATTATCATACATACTGCTGACCTCTCCGAATACCATACGCTCGCCTGCCTACATGGGATCCGAATTATCGGCGAAAGTAGCGTATCAATTCCATAATGATTTTGATGCATCATTCACCGGAGGCATCTTTATACCAAATCGGAAAGTTATCACAGCGTATAATCTGCGCTGGCTGACTGAACTGACATTTACCGTAAAACTATAGGGAACCGCTACAAATTGAAGTTTTTAGCGCTCCCCTATAGCGCTTCATTTTAGGAGGTGTACTATGAAAAGATATCTAGGAATTTTACTACTCTGCATGGCAGGAATTTTCTCAGCTGCAGCAGCTAACCTGACAGCAACAGTCACTGAAATTGCCGGAAAAGTTGAATGCAAACATCCCGGCAAAGATTGGAAAGCCGCAAAAGTAGGTGATGTTTTACCTGCCGGTTCTCTTATCTCTACCGGCTTTAAGAGTACCGCTATTCTTAAAACGGAATCGGCAGTACTGACGGTAAAACCTGTTACCCGCTTATCACTTGAAGAGCTGATAAAATCAGAAGGAACAACAAAAACGCAGATGTTTTTGATGGCCGGACGGGTTAAGGCAGAAGTTACACCGAAAGAAGGCGAAAAAGCGGAATTTAAGGTTAAGAGTCCGACTGCAACCGCTTCCGTGCGCGGTACCGGATTTGAATTCGACGGATATAACTTATTCGTAGACCATGGAGCCGTGAGTCAAGTGGGTACGGTAACCGCTCCTGTGGCTGTCGCAACTGACACTTCGGATAACCGGTTACAAGCAGCTGCTGCCTACACCGCATCCGGTATTGACTCAGGCAGTAACCGGCAGGGTATAGCCAAGCCTATCAGCGAAGAAGCCCGTCCCGGGTCTACCACAGTCAGCGTCGGCTGGGACGACTAACTCTTTTTAATCCATAACCGGCAGCAGCTCTCTCGTCGACAAGCAATAGACTGCCGGTTTTTAATTCAAAAACATACCGTATTCGGTTCATATCGATCATAATTAGGAATTTATGGATATCAAAATTATCTGTGCAGATATAACTACGCTAAAAGTAGATGCAATTGTCAATGCAGCAAATACCACTCTGCTCGGCGGCGGAGGTGTTGACGGAGCGATTCACCGTGCCGCAGGCCCCGAATTATTGGAAGAATGCCGCGCACTCAAAGGATGCAGAACCGGACAGGCAAAAATCACACGCGGATATAAGCTCCCTGCAGAATATGTTATCCATACGCCCGGACCGATCTATCAGGACGGCAAACATGGAGAACCGGAACTGCTCGCAAGCTGCTACCGCAACTCGCTCATTCTTGCCGCAGACTTTCACTGTGAAACGATTGCGTTTCCTTGTATCAGTGCGGGCGTATACGGCTATCCTATGGAGGAAGCTGCAACAATTGCTCTTTCCACCGTCTATGCCTACTTAATGGAAACAAAAGCGGATATGACCGTCTATCATGTCTGTTTTAATAAGCAGACTGAAAAACTATACCGTACAATATTATCAAACATAATTATCAAACAGAGCGATTCAAGACAATCAAAAAATGGTAGGCGGATACTCACACGGTAACACAGGAACATGGAGAAAATAAATGGAATTTTTAATTTTTGGTCTTCCTATTGTAGCATTAATTTGGTTGATAAGTGCTATAATACAATTTTGCAGGACAAATAAAGAAAATATTGAAAAAAGAAAAGCCTTAAAAAAAGAAATTATAATTTGTTCAATAATTATTGTAGCATGGATTGTGATTATTGGGGGATTTTTGTTTTCTATCATTTATTCAATTTCTGTTTATGGAATGTAGCATGAAGAAAATTACTGTTATCCTTTTTATTATGATTTCTCTATTAGGAATGATAAGTCTCTTATATTCAGGAATACAATTTAATATTTTACATAGAAATTCAGGTATGATAGCTGTTGTAGCTGGGAGTAACGGAATCTCAACTCTTTCAATTGATTTAAAGGATTATCTTCCATTTGACAAGAACTCAAAAACAAATTATGTAAAATCAGATTTTCAAATAGATGACACCATTCCTGTACTTGATGGAGCAAGTGCGCTATATCCGGTCTTTTCTGCGATTGCATCTGCAACTTATCCTGAAAAATCAGTTTGTTTCGATGGTGAAAAGTTCACCAAAGAAAGCAAAGTTCAAATGCGAAACACGAGAGGCGCTTACAAAGCCGTTGTTGATGGCGTTGCAGATATAATTTTTTGTGCCTCACCTTCAGAAGGGCAACTATTGTATGCAAAACAAAATAATATAGAATTAGAGTTTGTTCCAATTGGCTTAGAAGCATTTGTATTTATTGAGAATATAACGAATCCTGTCAATGATTTATCAATTGAACAAATAAAAGGAATATATTCCGGTAAAATTAAAAATTGGAAAAAAGTTGGTGGAACAAATACTTTAATTGCAGCATGGCAAAGAAAAGAAGGAAGCGGCAGTCAAACCGCATTCTTAAAATTTATGAATGGAGAAAAGATACGATTAAATCCTTTTGGCATTTTCTTTGGAAGTCCTATTGGTTACTCATTTCGTTATTATGTAGAAGGAATAACACAAAATGCAAATGTAAAAATGATTTCTTTAAATGGAATTGCACCAACAAAAGAAAATATACAAAATGGCAGATATCCTCTATCTTCACATTTTTTTGCTGTTTACAGAAAGGATAACAAAAATGCAAATGTAAAAAAGCTGATAGATTGGATCCTTTCTCCTGAAGGTCAAAAAATCATTGATAACAATGGCTATGTACCGTTAAAAAATTGAAAAACGTCCGTTCAATGGGCGTTTTAAACTACAACGATCATGAACAAACCTGACACCTCTGCAAAACGAGCGACAATCATTATGAATACAATATATACCGCTGCACCATCTCAAACGCTTATAGACAATCTAAATGATTTTTACCGATGGCTTGACGGTTTTATCAACTTTGAAAAACGGCCGCATAACAAAGCATTTTCGCTTGAGGTTATCGGATACTATGCCGCGCTTTTTTCCAACCCGCAAACGACGTATAAGTGCGTCCATATAGCCGGTTCAAAGGGAAAGGGCTCCGTTGCGGCGATGCTTTCGGCCTTATTCTCCGAATCCGGTTATAAGACCGGCCTCTACACTTCTCCTCACGTAAACGACTTCCGCGAGCGGATAACGGAAAACGGCCGTTTTTTCAGCGATTCAGCCTACCTCAAAGCATTCCGTACCGTACGGGAGAGCATCATGCCGCATATCGGTAAAGAGACTGAACCCCAGCCGAGTTGGTTTGAGCTGGTGACACTGACCGCCTTTGTACTGTTCCGGCAGGAGCGGCTCGACTGGGCGGTGTTTGAAACCGGCATGGGGGGTAGGCTTGACGCTACCAATATCGTGCAGCCGGAAATAACCGTGCTGACGCCGATCGAGCTTGAACACTGTGAATATCTCGGCCATACCATTCCGCTCATCGCGGCGGAAAAAGCGGGCATCATTAAAGCGGGGATTCCCGTTTTTTGCTCGCGCCAGCCGAATTCCGCGCTTGAAGTATTCAGGGGGCGGGCTGAAGCGCTCAGTGCTCCGCTCTTTTATCTGCCCGATTTTATCGAAACGATTGAACACCGGCTGATACCGCAAGGCCGCGAAGTTACCATCCGCTTTTCCGCCGCGCATCCGGTAGGGGCGCTCTTTAAACGTCCGCTGCACGCAATACTCCCACTTTTTACGCCCGTACAGGCGGAGAACGCTGCGCTCGCCGCCGCCGCTTTTAAATACCGTTTTTCCGATGTGCCGGAAGCGTTAATCGAAAGCGGGCTTTCAAAGGCATGGCTCCCCGCGCGATTCCAGCTTTTAAGTACGAAGCCGCTGATTGTCCTCGACGGTGCGCATACGCATAACAGCATACAGACTTGTGCAGACACGTTTTTTTCTCTCCTCAACAACGGATCTGGCACACCGATCGGATCTGATGTGCCACCGAACGCCAAGCCCATGCTGGTGTTCGCCTGTGCGGCCGACAAAAACCCCGCCGATTTTGCGCCGATATTCTACGATAAAGTTGGTTATCTCTACTTAACCGTGCCGGGCGCGTTTAAAAAGGGGAATTTAGAAAAAACCGTCGGCGCATTTACACAGGTTTTCGAGAATGAAACCAACGTTGTAATGGAATCAAGTGAAGATTTTAACGCGGTATTAAAGAAGGCCTTTACCCAAAGTGTCGCCGAAAACCGGCCGCTGTTGATTACGGGTTCATTCTATCTGGCAGCGGAAGCACAACGCGTATATTCTGCTGAGGGTTTTCAGGATCGGGGAACGCAAGGCTGACCGCGTAGAGCTGTAAGCTCACCTGTGCGGCTTCCGGTGGGGCTTCCGTTCCCTGTGGCGCATACAGGGGGTCACCAACAATCGGAAGTCCGGCTGCGGCCAGATGAGCACGCACTTGGTGCCGGTATCCGCGGGAAAGGCGGCAGCAAAGCCGAATGAGCGGCGGGGGCGAAAGGGATTCACAAACAGTTTCAGGGACGGTATCGTTTCCATCAATTGGGGATGGCAAAATATCGATCGTCTCGATCACCGTCGTATACAGCCGCCCGTCTTTCTTGTAATGCCGCGAACCGGAAACAACCGGAGCAACCCTTTTTGCGCCGGGGCCGAAATTCCTAAACTGACTTTCCAGCGTAAGCGGTAATTGTGCTGCTATCCGTTCCTGTACTACTACCTGTTCCTGTGCCGCTATCCCCCTCTGTACGGCAGACAGCTCTTTCAGCGTAGACAACTCCGTTGCATTGAAACCATATCCGTCATCTATCTCCGGGGCTCGGGTCGGTTCTACGAAAGCGCAATAGGTTTTTATTATCTGCCCCGCTTCCTGCTGAGCAGCAAGAAAATCGTATACCGCCTGCTCCTTTGCAAAAAGCACAAGCCCCCGCGTATCCGTATCGAGCCGGTGCAGCAACCCCGCCTCAATCGCCTTTTTGCCGCGTACCTGCGCCTCCCGAATACGTCGTCCTGTCGGCCGTATCGCTGGTTTATTGCCGACCTGAACTTCCTGAATATCCCGCCCGTATTCGGCGGGCGGCTCCTGTGGATCTATCTGCGTAGCATCGAGTAGCGCATCTGTTTGCATATCATCGAATAGAACATCGCCCTCTGCCTCAGGGCTATGCAAAAACCAGTATACCAGCGTATTGCGTTCATCCGCTCGGAGCGGTGCAGTGGGGAGATGCGGCGGCTTATACACAACCGCCCAATGATCGGTTTCCCGTACAATACAGGGTTCCGCTCTATTATAATCGAAAGCCGCCATTACCATATCAATATTTTTTTGCATAGGCGCCTCTATGGCAATCACACCAGACGTTTTTTTAACACCCCGCAGAATAAATAGACTGTTCAACCAGAATTTCGCCACTTCGTGGCTCAAATGGTCTCACAGTCTATTTATTCTGCGATTTTTATCTGCATATTATCTGATGTGATTGCCTTTTTTAAAATAAACTGCACGAAATTTTAGATAAAATTTCGTGCAAAAGGAAAACAATCGCTTAAAATATTTGTGATGCGATTGCCTTGTTAATACCTCAGCCATTCCCCTGCGTCTGCAAAAGGCGCAGGACAGTTTGGAATTTTCGGGGCGGCGGGGCGGTAAATACGGCTTTTTTTTGTGTTGAAGGGAGCGTAATACCGAGCCGATACGCGTGGAGCATCAAGCCGTATTCCTTCCATTCAGTTTCTTTTTTCCCATAGAGCGGATCTCCAACAATCGGACAGCCGATAAACCGCGCATGGAGCCTAATTTGGTGGGTTCTGCCGGTATCGATTTTAAAGAGCACCAGCGCATACCGCCCATACACCCGCAGCACTTTATAGCGTGAGCAGGCATATTTTCCTTTAGACAGATCTGCCGAGGCGGCAAATCGAATACGACTATGCCCGTCGCGGAATACCGACGTTTCGATAATACCGGCCAGTTTTTCCGGTATGCCGTTCAGAATTGCGAGATAATATTTTTCTGTGCGCCTCAGCTTAAATTCGTTTTTTAAAAAGGCTTCCGCCTCGGCACTACGGGCGGTGATAAGGATGCCGGAGGTATCCTTATCAAGCCGGTGAACGATACCTGCACGCAATAGCTCGGCAAAATTCCCCCTCCCCTGCTCCGCTTCGAGCAGGCAGGCGAAGGCATCATGAATAGGCGACGTGTGCAAGCGGTAATACGCAAGCGCCTGCACCAGCGTCCCCGTCCAATTGCCTGCCGCAGGATGCGTAACCATACCAGCTCGTTTATTCACCACGATGACATCATTATCTTCATACAAGACACGGAGCGGAATAGGTTCGGGTATAAGAACATCGGGAAGCGGATTTTCCCATATCAGTGTGATACGGTCGCCCGCTTGCACCATGCTTGAAAGTTTTGCCTGCCGCTCGTTGAGCTGCACAGCTTGTATCCCTGTTTTCAGCTGTGAGCGGGTCATACCGGTAAGCACACTGCAGCAAAACGCATCAAGCCGCAGCTTACCGATCCCATTCGGTACTGTAAGCTCAAATACTTCAGACATATTATTGTGCAACCGTATCGGAGCCGCTGCCCTGTCCGGCAGGAGCTGCTGCAGTATTATTTTTAAATAATGAAGCAATTCCTCCAATAGAACCCGCAGCCAATGCTGCATCGGTCATAAGTTTCAGAGTCTGAGATTCAGCTTTAGCGGATTGCGTTATTGATATAAATTGAATAGGAGCTTCGGTAAGGGTATTCTCCCTCTCCAAACGTTTTTTTGCTGCAGAACGTTTAATCGCACGATACGTTATATCGATTAACGCGATCGTTATTGATATACCGGCAGCAGTAAGGAATACGCCGAGCTGTTCTTTTTCGGTAAGAGGGATCGCTTTGTCAACCTGTTTGAGCGGCCACGGATAATAGGCAGGATCTTT
>ERZ773083.2473-NODE-2473-length-11421-cov-4.416153_pt1 | contig 11421 bp, 19 predicted proteins | sample MGYA00511465_ERZ773083 | MGnify/ENA primary metagenome ERZ773083 (study PRJEB29015, sample SAMEA2738001) | human oral metagenome | biome: human oral; feature: human-associated habitat; material: dental | place: China | collected 2060 ... | reverse complement strand
AAATTCTTGTTTAGAAATTCTACAGAAAATGAATTAAGCTTGATTTTTATTTCTTTCCATTTCTCTTTTGTGAGTAGTTCTTCATCTACTTTGTAAGAAGTAATCTTTTCAACTTTGAATTTAGGTTGTGGCAATGAAGGTTCAGCAATTAAAGTAGGATTTGCTAGTTGATAATTTTTAGAATCATTGCTCAAAACAAAACTAAGAAAAAGATACAGATAAGAAGCTAAAAATATAGAGCTGCCAATTACAACGTTTTGTACATTATTAGTACCCAACAAATATAGAGCAAGTACATTTAGAAAAATTATTATAAGTTTTTTCATTTTATATTTAAGTAATCCTTTCTATCGTTTTACAATGTAATAGCTTTTAACACTCTTAAAATAAAAATATTCTTTTAAGAAAGTAAAAGCAATATATTCAAAGAAGTTTCTTTTTTCTTTGTTTTGTAATTTGTAGTATTTGGTTATAAACTTTGGATTTAGAGTTGTATTTTTGAAATGATAACATCGCCAAGGAAAGATAAGTGTAATGTTTTCTGATTTAGAGATAGAATTAGACTCATTAGTACTATTTTCTACTTTATATTCAGAAGTTCCTCTATCAGAAGCATTTGCCATAACAATCATTGGTAAACTTACTAATAAATTCAAAATAAATATACTCATTCCCAATATAAATACAATTTCAGAATTAAGATTGGCTGTCATAAGAGTAGCCAATAAAAGAATAGCATTAACCAAGATTTGAAAATTAGTGTTATCTTTATTAGGAGAGCTTAAAAATAAACTCCAATCTAATACAACCCAAAGAAGATTTAGTAATAAAAACATTAGTAATCCTTTCTATTCTTTTTCTCTTTTGAAACGAGATAAAAGCTCATCACACTCTTAAAATAGAAATATTCCTTTAATAGAGTAAAAATTAAAAATTCCAAAAAGCTTCTTCTCTTATTTTGTAGTTCATAATACTTAATAATAAATTTCTGATTGAGAGCAACTTTTGAAAAATCATATTTTCCCCAAGGGAAATTAAGCACAACATATGGCTCAGAAATGAAATTAAATTTATTATCTATTTTATAAGAAGCTGACTCTTGAGAATCAGAACTCACACCAATAAAAAGCCAAAGAAGAATATTACAGCCAATTAAAATTTGAACCCAAGCAGTGCTTAGATATGCTGGATTATAAGTAGCTTCTACTATGTTATCTATAACTATAACAATTGATGGAAGCATAAATTGAAAAGATGTAATACCTTTGTTAGGAGATTTCACCAAGAAAAGAAGAAAAACAAATGCTAATATATTAAATGTTATAACCATTGAAAAACCTTTCTAATCGTTTAGATGCCAAGCCGCACAATACAACGCATCTTTTTTAAGTGTTACCAAATCTTTCCACTTTTCTTCGACTTCTGCTGTTTTAAAACGTTCTTCTAAAATAACTGCATAATAGTTAGGCGTAGTTCGTACTTCTACTTTAAATTCACCTAATTTCTTGTTTACTTTCTTTGTTTCTTCATGAGCTAATGCTAAATCAGAAATAAATTCTTTTAACTTCTCAGCATCACAGTCAAAGTCATAAAAATATTTACTTTCTAAAGCATGTTCAGGTTGAGCTGCAATCATAGCAATTCGTGAGTCAAGACTTCCTAAGTTCAAATCTTGATGGTCTAACAAGTAGTGCATAAGACTATGTTGAACTGTTTTGTGGTTGCGCTTGTTTAAAGAGATGTACATACGACTAAATTCGTTTTTCTTTCCTTGTTTAGCCCAAGCTTCAAAGATAGGAACTAATTCTTCATCAGTCATTGTACTTACAAATGAAGTTTTGCGGCTTGAAAAATCTTCAACTTCAATATTATCCTTTGGTCGTGATACAAAAGAAATTACTCTCAAGTCAGTTTTTTCTTCAGCTGTTTTATACCATTTGTTTAAGTTACTCATTGTTTATTCCTCTTTCATTTCTTTATAGTTATATAATACAATAAAAATAACTTTTTGTCAATATTAAAATAAAAAAGAAAGAGAAAATTTTCCCTTTCTTAGTAGATTTAAACCGAACCTAGCTCAATTTAAAAGCCCTGACTGCGAATCTTAGCTATTGTAACAAAAATAGCTCATAAAGTCAACATTTACTTGCGATATAAAAATTAAAAAAGGAGTAAGTTAATGGCTAAATATCATATAACTCCAAGAGGCGAAGTTAAAAAGTGTAATGCTAAAGTACATTGTCGCTATGGAGATTACAACCCTCATTTTGATGACCCAGAAACAGCTCAACTATTTGCTGATAATTGCTTTGATAGACTTAAATTTGATAATACAATCAGAACTTTAGATACAAGCGGCTTTGATTTGAGAATGAAAAATAAAAATAGTCTACCTAGTAGAGTAAAAGATATAACTGGAGTAAAACAAAGAGGATTTGATTATGAATGTTATATGAGCGCTTGCTATGCTGAATCATTAGGATTGAGAAATGTTTTAGTTCAAGATAAGAATGGTTCATGGCATGCAATCAATCAAAAAGGTGCTATACCTGATGTTGATGAAAATAGAATGAAAGAGTTAATCGGTAATGCTAGACAAAGTTTAGAAAGTGCTTATGACATTGCTAATGAAAACAACTCAGAAAAATTCTGTCGTGCTATTTATTACAGTGACGATTCTGATTCAATGTTTATTCAAACTGGTGCTCCAGAGCTTCTTGATGCAGCTGTTGTTGAAAATGGAGAAACACAATTACTAGAGATTAAGAAAACTCACTCTAGTGGTGCTCAAACTTTTGAAAGAACTTTAGGAATTGGTCACGATAGTGCTTTTGAATTAAGAGATGAAGATTATGACACACTTCACCCAGAAATTCTAGCAGAAGTAGAGAAATTTAGAAATGACAATAGTACTAATCAATATAATCTAAAAGTTTCTAATTTTGTTGCTACTGAGCAATTCGTAATAGATTATCAAAGAAGTGGAAGCTCTGAATTTGTTTGTACAGATAAAAGAGGTAGAGCTATTTCAATAGATATGACTCGTGACCCACAAATAGTTGCAAAAGAATTAGTAAATAATGGATTTGTTACTACTCTTAAAATCAGAACTAATCTAAATACTCGTAAATTAGACAGCAATGCTATATATAGATTAAGAGAAAATAAAGACAAAATCTATACAGGTGATTATGTACGAACTACAACTGGAGAGAGAGCTATTCCTTTTGAGAACTTTGATAAATCTAAAATGAAAAAAGTAAGAAATAAAGTTAGAATTGGTGAATATATGTTACCAGTAAAATGGGATGATAAAGATAGTTATACAGGCCCAATTACACTTGATAGAATGGAATACTTTGCTCCAGTTATGGGTGGGGACATTAAAAAAGTTCAAGATGTTTAAACAAAAATAACAAATTGCAAATGAAATAACTAAATAGAAAAAGATAGCTAAATATTTAGCTATCTTTTTTAGTTAGATTTTTAATTCGTAAGTGATTTCATCATTATTGATTGTTTTAGTGTCATTGAATTTATCATAAAATCTAATTCCATTTTTATTTTGGATAGTGCAATTCAATTTCAAAGTCTTGTTTTCTTTTAGTAAATACTCAATGACAGTTCTGCCATAATTCATTTTACGACAAACCAATAGTAATGAAATGTGTGGAATATTGATATATTAGATATACGATATTCTACATATTTTTATTTAACTTTCTGATATTATTTATATATAATATACAAGAAGAGGTAAATATGACTTTTACAAGAGAAAATATTAACAAAAATTATTATACAACTGGAGAAGTTGCTGATTTATTTCAAGTATCAACTAAAACTATTCAAAAATGGGATAATAAGGGTATTCTTAAATTTGAGAGAAGTCCTACTAATAGAAGAGTTCTTCCAAAAGAAACACTTATTGAATATTTGAAATCCAAAAATATGTTCTATGAAGATGAATCACTTTCTAAAAGAGATGTCATTTATGCTAGAGTATCAACCTATAGTCAACAAAAACAAGGTGATTTAGATAGGCAGGTTGATTATATTCTATCTAACAGAAATGATTTGAAAAATGTTTTGGTTTTAAAGGAATTAGGAAGTGGCTTAAATAGCAAAAGAAAGAAACTTCTAAAACTTATAGATATGATTTTAAATGATGAAGTAAATAGAATCTTTATAACTCACAAAGGGGTACTGACTGAATTTGGCTTTGAGTATATAGAAGCAATTTGTAATCATCATGATGTAGAAATAATTGTAATGCAATCAGAACAAGATAATAAATTAGTTGAACAAGAATTAGAAAAAGATATAAAGAGTTTATTAGCTACATTGAATAAGGAGAAATTGTCAAATAATGAGTAATGTATTTACGATAACAACTGAATTAAAATTGAATAGAGAATATAATCAGTTGGTTGGTAAATACATTTCTGATTATGTTGAACTGTTTAATAAAGTTCAGAGATTAACATTTCATAGAATGAAAAATTATCATATTAAAAATGGTAAAATAACTCAAGAAGATAGAAATATTATTCATGCTCAATTAAAAGAAGAATTTAATCTAACTAGTCGAGCTATTGATGCAATATTAAGTAATATGTTAGGTCGTTATGAATCAATCAAAGAATTAAAAGAGTTTGAGAGAAAAAGTTTAGAAAGAAAAATTTCTACTCTTGAAAAAGAATTAACTAAATTAAAAGACGAAAGAACTTTACAAAGAATAAATTTAAATAACAATTTAAAAGATTTTAACTTTGTTAAATACAAAAATCTAAAAATAAAAATCTATTGGAAGCAAAATAAGTTAAATATTAAAAAGCAAAAACTTAAAAATCTTGAAAAAGAAATTGAGACTGGTAAATATAAAGTATGTTTTGGAACAAAGAATTTACTACAAAAAGATTATAGCAAATTTATTAAGAAAAGAGATAGTGAAATCTATTTCTTAGGTAGAGCTGGTGATAAAACTTGTAATAACAATTTTCAAGTGGAATACAACTCTAAAATAAATCAATTCTATTTTAGAATTAGAAAAGAAATTGATTTAGACAATGATAAATTTGTTTATGGCCAATTTCATTTCAATAATAAAAATTATACTAACTTATTAAAAAATCTACTTAGAACTAAAGAAAGTGCTTTGACTTATAGAATTAAGATTAAAGACAATAAAGTATTTCTTCAAATTATATATAATTTTGAACACAATAAAGATTTATGTGTAACTAGAAATAGTAATGGAGTAGTAGGAATAGATTTTAATAAAGGTTTTGTGTCAGTAAGTGAAACAGATAAATATGGTAATTTAATAAATACTTTTAATATAAATTATCAATACAGCAAAGGTAATCAAACAACAAATGATTTCCAATGTATAGCAACAAAGTTAAAAGATTATTGCTTAAATACTGGAAAAGATTTAGTTATAGAGAAACTTGATTTTACTAAAAAGAAAGATAATTTAATTAGTAAAAGAGGTAAGAAATATAATGAAATGTTATCTACACTTGCTTATTCTAAATTTGGTTCTATTATAACTTCCAAATGTGCTAAAAATAGAATTTTCTTACATAAAGTTAATCCAGCATGGACGAGTTGGATTGCGAAGCGAAAATATTGTCCTAAAATGAAATTAAACATACACTCTGGAGCTTCTTATGTTATTGCTCGTAGAGGCATGTTTCTAAAAGATTAAATAAAATAACATAGTATTTCTACTTAACCAGAATAAGACCAAGTGATTGATGTCTGGCTCTGTGTGGAAATTCAAATTAAAATAACTTTTCATTATCTTTGAAGTTGTAATTCCTCCGAGGTGAAACTAAAAAGATAATGAAATTAAAATGTTCATCTGATTTAAGGTGAAATAGTCATTGTGGTCACGGACGAAAAACAATCTTGAATTATAGACACTATTCTACAATTCTTGTACCACGAAAGTGAGAGGCAAAGTTAGAGATGAAGAATACTAAAAAAGATAGCTCAATGCTATCTTTTTTTATTTATAGTTCAAGTTCGTAAGTGACTTCATCATTGTTTACTATTTTTATTCCATTGAATTTATCATACAATTTAATTCCATTTTTATTTTTGATAGAGCAATTCAATTTCAAAGTTTTATTTTCTGTTAGCAATTGTTTAATGATAGAAGTACTATAATTCATTTTACGGTATTCTCGCTTGATATACAAGTATCGTAAAATTTGAGAATTACAAGGAGATAAGGTATAAAAACCTATAATAGAGTTATCATCAAGAATGAAGTAAGAAGAATCATCTAGTATCAAATCTTCAGCATAATTCATGAATAAGTCACTGTAATAATCTTGCAACTCACTATAAAAATCGCCCAACAAATCATCAAATAAAAATATATTAGCTTGACTTAAATCAATTTTTTGGATATTCATAAGCACTCACCTTATAGGAAACGTTCGTAGTTACCGTCATGAAGTACGCTTGATTCATAATGGAAATTGCAATAAGTAAGCAAATCTTCGATTCGTTTTTTAACAATTCGTTTAGTAGTTGTTTTATGAAGCAAAGTCAACTCTTTTAATTCATCTTGTGAGAATGAATAGTTCAAATCTTTTGCCATTTTTTCAACTTGCATACCACGTAAAGCTTTTTCAAAATTATCTGTAATGTGTAGTCGAGTCATAGCTGGTTGGAAGTTTTCGTCAGTCAAAGTGAAAGCTTCTTTAAACAAGTTTTTGATTTCTTCAATTGTTTCAAGTCGTTCTTTTGGAGTTTTGCTTTTGAGAATAACATCAAATTCATTTTGTAAATGGTAAATGAAACGAGCTTCATCATCAATTTCCATAGCATTAAGCAATGACTCAATTTCATCATCTGAGTCATTAAAATAAACTTTTGAGTAAAGACTATATTTCTCTTTGATAAGTTCTGCTTTCTTCAAAATAGCTTGTTCTTTTTGATAAGCTTCAATAACAGAAGCAATAGTTCGTAAATCAGTAACGTCCATATTTTCAAAATCTTTGAATGATAAGATTGTTTCAATATGTTGAGCTTTTTCACTTTTCTTCATTTCTGCAATTTTCTTTGTCAAGTCGATAATCATTTTTAGTTCCTCTTTTCATATTTCCTTTATAGTTATATTGTACAATAAAAATTTAACTTTGTCAACAATAAAATAAAAAAGAAAGTAACTTTTTTGTTACTTTCTTTATTTGTTCCAATCTCTAATTAAGAGTTTTGTAATATTGGCTTTGTGTTGTTGAAGTAAAGCCATTTTTTCGGTGTCAGCAGTCTTTTCCAATTCTTTAATTTTAAGACTTCCTACTAAGCAAAGCCATTCCAAAGTTTTTTGTTCATCTTTTGTTAATTTACTCATCTTCTTTTACATCGAAAATTTTTGAAGTACCCAAAAAGTAAGGAGTGATAGCTTCAAATTCTTCATCATTCATAAGAACAATAGCTTTGTGGTACAAGAATCATAGAATAGTGTATATTCCATAATTCAAGACTATTTTTCGTCAGTGGCCACAATGACTATTCCATCTTAAAACAGATGAACATTTAATTTCATTCTCTTTTCCATTTCACCACGTAGGAATTACAATTTCAAAGAAAATGAAAAGTTATTTTGTTTGAATTTCCACACAGAGCCAGACATCAATCGCTTGGTCTTATTCTGGTTAAGAAGAAATTATAGTTATATTATAAATCATTTCAAATCAAAAGTCAACAATAAAATTAAAAAAGATAACTAATTGTTAGTTATCTTTTTCTTTTTAATTTTTAAAGAGGAATGCCAAGTGAGAAGATTTCATTATCTGAGACAATAGTAAGTGTTTGATAAGTTAATCCATTTTCTTCTTGAGTAATTTCAATTTCAACCCATGTTTGTTTAAGTTCAAGCCTCTTAATCATTCGTGACTTAGAAAGGATATAAATTTCATTTTTCCACTCACCGATTTCATCTGACTTCATCTCCAACAGCTCGCCACAAAAGTTAATAAATTCTGCTTTATCAATTTTACCAAGTTTATAATCAATAATCTTTTGAATTGCTTCTGTTTTAAAATCCATTTTATTTGCCTTTCTTAAGTTCTTCTACCAATTTTGAAGTACCAAGGAAATAAGGTACAATTTCTTCAAATTCTTCATCATTCATAACAACAATAGCTTTATCAACAATCATAGATTGGATAGTAATGTTGTCAGTCTTTAAATCTACTGGACATTCAGTAGCGACATAACGGACAGCTTCAGCTAATACCCATGGGTCAAGATGATTAAGTAGCTTTGTAGAAAAACCTTGTATTAGTGCTCCATTTTCTTCAATGTTCTCACGAAGCTCTGCTAAACTTAATGCTTTTTTAGATTTCATATCTGGTTTCATCTTATTTCTCCTTAATTTCTTTGACTTGTTTACCTTCCAATTGAGCAATCAATTTGAAATATTCATCAGCCAAATATTTATCAGTTCCAATAGTTGATTTTTGAGTTCCATCAGTAAAAGTACAAGTAAAAGTTTTGATTTCGTTATTTAATACAGTGTTGTTCATTGTTAGTCATTCCTTTTCATTTCTTTATGGTTATATTATATAATAAAGGTTTTATTTTGTCAACACTTTTTATAAAATATTTTATTCAAAATTTTCAGCTGCTTTTTGTATCGCTTCTAAGTTTTTGTAGTAACTATAGTTCCAGTCATTGCCCGATTTACTAATATGAATTTCAAATAGCACTGCTTCATTAAAAATATTATTTTCTTCATCAGCAACATAGAATAGACAAACTTTCGTACCATCTTTTCGGTTTACTTCTTTCAAGAATGATACTGGACAGTCACAAAGGGTATTTAAAATTTCCTCGGCACTTTGACTGTCTTTGATAAGTGAGTTTTCCTCAATCAAATACTTATATAATACTTTAGCTTTTTCCCAGCGAAATTTTCTTTTAAGCATATTTTTACCTCATTTAATATCTAGCTCTTCTCATGAAAGTTTCAACACCATAACCAGTTTTGGTTTTTCCAGCACGATAGTCATAGTACTCAACTTTACAATAAACAATCAAGTACCCATTTGAGTCAATATATTCTCTAGGTACAGAAGTAATCATATAAATATTACCGCAATAATTGAAAGTGTCACCTAAAGAATAATAATCTGATTTATGACCTTGTCTTTCTGGCTTGAAATATTCACTGGCAAGTCTCATAATTTATAAATCCTTTCTTTTTAAGCTGCAATTTCAACATAAGTTACTTCTACTGGGCAACCTTGTTTTTCTTCCAAAGCTTTTTCATAGTTGGAAATAAAGCTTTTAATTGTTTTTGGAGCAAGATTGATTTTGCGGTTATAACTTTGTCCAACTTCAAAAGTGTAACGAGTATCATCAATCAATTCTTCGAGTGTTCCTTTTAGTGTATAAGTACGAGTACGAGCCATACCGTAAATAGTTTTTGTTACTTCATAAATTTTTTGTTTAGCCATTTTGCTATCCTCTTTTCATTTTATAGCATTATTGTATAATAAAAATTTTATATTGTCAACAATAAAACACAAAAAATAAAAAATATTTTCAAGTTCTAAAAATATTGATTTTGAGAATTGCTTAGACTGAATTTGAATGTCGTTATATCGTCACTAACTGTACGCTAAAACTGAAAAACTGCAATTTCGATAAATGTATCGACTTTGCAGTAAAACAGCTTAGAATCGCTCATTTTAACATTTTGATAGACTGATTGTTTGTAATAATCATAGTAAAAAGTTTATCAGCTAAATCTTGATGTAAAATATTGCCATCATCTAATAACGATGGTATTTTGAGTCTGAAATCACAAGTAATTGAATCAGTGAGTTCCCCCTTTGGATTTTTTACAATAAATTCATCAGAGTCCTCTTTATAAAAATGAATGTAAAGATTTAAGTCTCCATCTTTTGATTTACATTCAAAATATTTAGAACTTTTTTCTTGTAACAAAAATTCTTTAAAGTGAGTTTCAATATTTTTTACATCTTCTTTGTTGAAATATAGAAAGCTATAAAATGTATTTGAATAGCGAGCAATCCAATCTAAGAATTTTTCAAAAATATATTCATCTGTAATATTCTCTGCAAATGTTACATATGCTTCACCATGATAAAACTCTTTAAAAGATACAAGTTTCGTTTTACTTCTAAATTCCATTTTCATAGAGCATCCTTTTCATTCTAAATAAATACTTGTTTTTCACACATTGTTCCATAGGCAGCTTTCTTGTTGTTGTAGATTTCTTTAGAGACATGGTAGAAACCGGACAAATCAAGCATTTTCTTTTCTGTATAAATATTAAGCCATAATGATTCGTAATATTTTTTCAAGTCTTTTTCAACAACTTTCAAATTCATAATGTTAGTAATATCTTCATCTTCAGTCCATTCAGAATGGTAGCCCAATTCTTCAACAGCTTTAAATAGTTCAATAAATTTTTGATAATTATCAAATTGAATAAAAATCATTTTGTAATTTTTTAGTTGTGCAATAATTTCTTCTTTTGTTAATTTGTTACCAAGATATTTTTTCATTTTTAGAAAACCTTTCTAATTCTTTTCAATTCCAATAGTTGTTTCAGACCAATTAGTAGGGTTCCAATAAGAAATTTCAAAGTAATTCTCTTTTTGGATTGTTTGATAAATTTCTTTAATCAATTGAGATTTATTCTCAACTGTTTCGTAAAAATTACCATTTAATTTCAATTTATAAAGTATTAAATGATTTAGAATGAGCCTTAAAATCTGAATACTGCTTCGTTCTTCATCTTGGATTAAATATTCTTCAGGCTGACCAGAATAATTCCAAGTTCCATAATGAGCAGATTGGATTGTTATAGTATATCTATTCATTTTTATATTCCCCTATATAGATTTATCCATAAATAATAGAAGTAAAAGACCTTTATTGATATTTATTGTATCATAATGTAACAAAATAATCAAGGAGTATTTATTATGGAATTAGAATATATTAAAGTTAGTGATTATGCCAAATTAAAAGGTAATCATTACAGAACTATTATGCGCCACTATAAAAATGGCTTGATTGAGGGTTATACTAATGAATATGGTAGAACTTATCTAAAAAATCCTAACTATAAACCAGCTGAAAATAAATCTCAATCTAATAAAGTTATTCTTTATGCAAGAGTATCAAGCACAAACAATGAAGCTTCATTAGATGAGCAAATTGAACGATTGAGAAATTATGCAGCTGCAAAAGGTTATGAGATTGTAGCTGAATATAAAGAAATAGACTCTGGATTAAATGACAATAGAAAATATTTTAATCAAATCTTAAATCGTGATGATTATGGGATTCTATTAGCAGAACATAAAGATAGAATAACAAGATTTGGTTATCATTATATAGAAAATCTATTAAATCGTTTAA
>ERZ773083.2472-NODE-2472-length-11423-cov-36.062632_pt1 | contig 11423 bp, 7 predicted proteins | sample MGYA00511465_ERZ773083 | MGnify/ENA primary metagenome ERZ773083 (study PRJEB29015, sample SAMEA2738001) | human oral metagenome | biome: human oral; feature: human-associated habitat; material: dental | place: China | collected 2060 ... | reverse complement strand
TGGCGCTCACCGCCTGTAGTAAGACTGTTGATGCTGCGACGTTTCCCACGGCGTCGATAAGCAATGTGACCTACAGCGAGCAGGAAGCGAAACAGCTGCCCAGCGATGGCACCATCACCGAGGCGGGTGTGTACAAGGTGAGCGGGAACATTACCACGCCAATTACCGTCAACGCCCCCAAGGATGCTTCCGTGGTGCTGAGACTCGACGGGGCCACCATAAACTCCACGGTGAGCATCAAGCAGGCGAGGGATGCGGTGCTGTATGTGGCCGGGGACTCCAGTATTAGCAGCACCGACGGGCATGGGGTGGATTCGAAGAGTAACCTCACGATTGATGGGCCCGGCAAGCTCACCGTCACGTCGAAAGACAAGGACGCCATCCATTCGGACGAAAACCTGACCATCACCGGCGGCACCCTGGAGATTTCCGCGGGCGATGATGGCCTGAAAGCGGTGAAGAACCTCACGATTGATGGGGGCACCATAAACGTGAGCAAGTCGAATGAGGCCCTGGAGGCGCTCAATGTGACTATTAATAATGGTACGGTGACTACGCATTCTACTGATGATGGGGTGAATGCTTCGCTTGACGACGGCCTGGCGGATCAGAACGCTACTCCCTCGATCACTATTAATGGTGGCATTGTGAAGGTTTATGCGGATGCTGATGGCCTGGATTCTAACGGTGATCTGACTATCACCGGTGGCACTACCACGGTGGTCGGCCCGACCACCGTGGATAACGGTAGTTTCGACGCGGACGGCACGTTTACTATCACTGGTGGCACGGTGGTTGGTATTGGTAGTGGTGGTATGCCGCAGACTCCTACGGTTGGGCAGGGGTGGGTTCAGCAGAATGTGACGGTGAAGGCCCAGGACCAGGTGAAGGTCACCGATAGTAATGGTGCCGAGGTGGTGTCGTTGACTGCGGAGCAGGCTGCAACCTCGTTGTTTGTGTCTACACCAAAGATCACGGAGGGGCAAACTTATACGGTGACTAGTGGTTCGGCCACCACCTCGGTGGTGGCTGGGGAGAACGCTCAGGGTGGGTTCGGTCCTGGCCCTGGTGGGGTTGGTGGCCCGGGTTCTGGCGGTAGTAATGATCTTGGTGTGGTGCCCCCGGAGAATGGTGGTTTGCGGGCGCCTGCTCTTACTGGTAGCAGCCGCCGTGGTGAGACGAATCAGCCGACGGGTGACTCATCCTCATAGTCCTTGTAAAGGTGGGGGAGTAACAGGCTTCTTCGGCCCTTGGTTTACGCACCTAGGGGTCGGGGATTTTTTGTGTGGTGTGGGTGGGAGTTCTTCAACTTTTACTTGATCTAACTTCGCTATGTGAAGGCGCAAATCTTTTGCCGTAGCTACTGTTTTGTGGGGGTTATTCAATGAGTTGATCATTATCATAATATTCTCTGTTAGTTAATGACTTGGTATCCGTAGTCTTAACTAGCAGGGAGCAGTTTATTAACTATCACACATAACCCTGGGCCGTGTTCATTATCGAAAATATGGTTCGTCATGGTACACTCGCATTCCTCGTAGCGATTCCAAATCGACTACTGGGTCCATGGCCGCGAATTTGCGTACATTCGCTTGGTCGATAGCGATCAAAGGGTCATTCCAATCAGGGAAATCGAAGTCTTCGTCATTGACCCATAATGCTAAAAAGGCCTTTTGAGTTCCAGATCAAGCCATGCGTTAGCCAAACCCAATTTTCCCAGCAACTGAATAAGCTTTCGGGGTGGATCAAAATGAAATCACTGGAGAAGTAGAATGCGTTGAGGTTGCCTCACTTTTTCATGGTGACACATTCGAAGGCATTAATCTCACCAATATGCCCGCCGGATCTTTTGCCCAAGAGCTAGCAAAGATTGGTTCCACGCCTGTTGTAGAAAGTGATAACGTGTGGTGGCCTAAGGAATGCATGGGATATTATGTGTATGAGAATACTTCTAGCACAGTTTGCTGGGGGAAACACCACTGATGCCGGGGTACAGGAAATTTTTACCAGGGGTAATAAGATTTCCAACATAAGGCATGGTTTGTCTTGGATACGCTGCATATAGTTTAAAAGTTTGACTTGGGTTTGTTTCAGATTAAACACCCGAGATACAGAACATTCCTATAACCTTACTCTAATAAATCCACTGTTTGCTGTCGCTGTGCCAAAGTGGGTTTCCATAAACATCTAACCTGTATCGATTTCCTTCCCATTATCGCAGTAGTTTTACCTGGGGAGGAAAACAACTGTTCAAAACCGACAACGCTTCGGAACGATTCACCTCACAGCAAAGACCCTGAACCCATATTGGAACCCGACCCCATCGACCTCCTCCCACGCGAATTCTCTCTGCTTGAAGTTTGATATATCACAGTAGTCCCCACCCTGGACCACGTACTCTAGCCCCAAAACCGAGATGAAGCGTAAGAAAGCCGCATTTCTATCAACTTCACCGATAATTTATGGCCTAAATCACTTTCTTAAGTTTCCCTGAAGCTATTTTCCCTGCATGACACTACTTTTATCCGTTTTGTTATAACAGGAAAATATTGGAAATATGAAAACACCTACCCAAACAGGTGAGCAATTATGAAGCATATAATATAGCGAGGCTATGGTTTATGATTCCCCGATAAGAGTTGTAGGATAACCATTCCACTTGGAGCGTTCATCGAGTAGCATACAGTGCTAATTGTTGAATTCACCCGACCTCTGACCAAAAGGGAATAAATGATAATGCGTTACCCAACCATGCCCTATCCTAGATTTTCTTGTGGTTTGACCAGTATGGGTGTTCGAAGGCCGGTGGGGTAGAATCTCCTGCCCCCTGGTTTGATCCTTTCCCCTCTTTATTTTCTTCTTCGAACTTTAAAGGTGTGTTGTTATGCCTGTTTTACCTCTAAAGCCTTTCCTTGCTTATAAGCAGAATGAGTTTCGGATTGGTGGGAATCCGGCTGAGGTGTTCGAGTTCGCCCGGAGGTGGCGGGTGTTCGCCGAAAACGCGTTAACAACTGCCGCATCGTTGCGTGCGATGAATGATGGTGGGTTCTTGGGTGATGAGGGGGATCGGTATCGGGAGCTGATCCATGGGGAGTTCCCGAACCACCTGACGATCACTGGTGAGGCGCATCGTGGGGTAAGTACCGCTGTCACCCAATACGCGGAGGCGCTCACTTCGGCGCAAACCCAGATGAATGCCCTGACAGCTATAGCTATGGTGGATCATACTGCGGTGCAGACCGCGGTGGCGAATTATAACCTGTGTGAAGCAAACGTTATCAGGGCCGCGGCCACAGCGAAGGTAGCAACAGCAACAGCGGTAGCAACTGCTGCCCTGCCTGGGGTGAATGCGATTACCGCGAGTACTGCTACCGCGGCCCAGTCGGAGTTGGCTGCGGCCCAGGCAGCATTCGAAGCCGCGAAAGCGGAGCATTTGCGGGCGACTACTGTGTTTGATGCGGATGTTGCTAAGGGTGCGGGGATTAAGGCCACGCTCAGTATGGAGGTTGATACCGCGGTAGCTTGGATTAAAACCCAGGCAAGAAGGCGGTTCGAGGAAAACCCGAGCTGGCTACAGGAAAAATGGGAGGCGTTTAAGGATTGGGTGACGAAACACTCGGAAGAGCTCAGTGATATTTCAGACGCGTTGCAGCTGATCGGTGCGTTGCTGGCGTTTACCCCACTAGCACCCTTGGGGGTGTTTTTAGAGCTTGTAGGGGTAGCACTGAAGGGTTTGTTATGGGCGACGGGAAATTGTTCCTGGCAGGAATTCGGGTTCGACCTCGTAACCTGTCTGCCTGGGGGGGAAGATATTCAAGGCGTTAAAAGGCACAAGACCGGGGAAAGCGTTGTCGAAAGCGGCGAAAGCTGCGAAAGCAAAAGCAGGGAAAAACGGGGCGAAACTCGCCTCCCGGGGGAGCAGGTGTAAACATCCAGGCATGGAGCCGGTGGATATGGCAACAGGGGCCATGATTGATTTCACCACCGATATCCACATTGACGGCATGTTGCCGATGGTAGTAGCTAGGAACACTGACTCGGATATGGATACCAGTAGGGTGTTCGGCCCTGGGTGGAACACAACATTGGATTGCAGGATCGAAATCCTTCCAGACCAAATCCTGATGATGACCCCGGACGGGGCACTCTTGGAGTTCCCGCCAGCCCCCATGGATGGCACAGAGGTGGGAGACAAGGGGTCCCCGTGGCGGCTGTGTTTCGTAGACGGGGCATACCGAGTCCGCAACATCCAAGAAGACGTTACCTATGTGTTTGGTGTAGCCGGCAGTGAAGCACAAGGCGGGGAGCCGTGTTACCGGCCCGAGGGTCCCGTGCCGGATTATACGATCACAGGGGATGCGCCAAAGAATTATGTGTACTGCCTGGATGAGGAGACCGGGGAGCTGATCCGTCGGGAACGGGCCATCGAAGATGATACGTCACATGATGATGCGCAACACAGTAATGCTGTGGTGGACGAAGACCATCATGATGGCGAAGCAGGTTGTGATCATGGTGATGTGAGTAAAAACCACCCAGCTAGTGATGCTTCCATTCGTGATGATGTTGTTTCCAATGCCCACGATTCCACTGCGATTGTGAGTGATTCTGCTGTCTCACAGAATAGCTCTGATAAGGATCGAGCCAATACTGATAAGGCCCAATCTAATGCTGCTAACCCCCAGGATGATTCCGGTACTGCTGATAACGCTGATACTAACACCGGTGGTTCTGGTGTGTGGGAGGCATCGAACTCGTTCGTGAATATGTTGTCCCCGGGTTCGGTAGCTGACACGTTTAACCTGGGTGTTGAGGTTCAATTGTCTACGGTTATTCATCATTCTGGTGCATGGATCGAATACGACTACGAACAAGAAACCGGCCACCTGGTATCCATGCGCAGGAGCGATGGTACTGTCCTGGAGTTGAAGTGGCATAACCGGATCAGCAGGCTTTTATCCATCTGGGTGCGGAATGAGGACACCCACCCAGGCGAGGAACCCTTCCGGCTCGCATCCTATAACTATGATGGCAAGGGCCGCCTGCTGAAAGTGATTAACTCGGCTGCTGGGGCACTACGGTATTTTTATGATGACCAGCATCGTCCGTTTAGGTGGACAGACCGGAACGGGTATTCGTATTATTACCGATTCGACGATAAGGGTAGAGTTGTTGCCCAGGTGGGGTCCGGGGGTATGTTCCCCAATGTGGCCGTGTGGCTGAAAGATACTGGTGATGACGCCCCGGAAGACGGCATGGTGTGCGTCGCCCTAGAATGCGCAGGCGACTTCCACGGTAACCCGGCAGAAATCGGCGACTCGTGTGTGAATGAGTATTTTGATCGGTTGGATAAACTCCCCTTAGCGAATCTTCTACGGGAGAAAGGCCTGGTTGGTGCTGGTTTGACGGGCCGGGGCAGGACAAGTACCAGGGATGATGCATCCTGGTCGCTTTCTGACGAGTTGCTGCGTGATGAGTTCTTGGGGGATATTCGGCCCACGGTGTACCGGTCGACACCGGCTGGTGATGTGTGGCGGGTTATTACCCCGGAAGGCGTGGTCACGGATCGGGAATTTGACGAGCACCACCAAATCATTCGGGAAACATCGAACACTGGTGTGGTGACCACTATTGACCGGGATGAGTACGGGACTGTTACCTGCGTGGATTACGGGGATGGAACCACAGAGACGATCACCCCCGGTGCGTGGGGCGAACCCGCCCAAGTCACCAGCCGTGATGGGTTAACTACTGAGTACGAGGTGGATGCTGCCGGTATGGTCACTGCTGTGACCGACCCTTTGGGGGTGGTGACCCGGTTTGAGTATGAGTGGCGGGTAACCGGTATCGTACCCAAGGCCACGATCACACCCAGCGGATTGGTACGCAGTATGGAGTGTGATAACGCTGGTAGGCCTATTGCGTCCACGGACCCCGCGGGTAGGCGCAGTAGCGTGACCCGGGATGTGCGGGGGTTGGTGACAGAGGTGATCGACCCCGTAGGAAATGTGACCACAATCGAGTACTCCCCGGAGGGGTGGGTGACTAGGGTTGTGAACCCTGATGGGAGTTGGTGGTCCGGCACCTATGACGGGGAAGGAAACCTCACCCAAACGGTGAACGAAACTAGTGCTACCACCACAACCCGATACACAGTGTTCGACAAAGTAAGTAGCGTCACCTTGCCGAATGGTGGCATCACACGGTATGTGTATAACACGCAGATGGAGCCCATCATGGTGACGAACGCGGATGGGCACACCTGGCAGCTGCACTATGACCTAGACGGTTCCATTATCAAAGAAATCGACTACAACGGTCTTATCACCCAGTCACATGCCACCCCGGATAAGTTACGGCTTGATGTTACTACTGGTGCGGGGACTGTGACCACCATGTTCGACCCGTATGGCCGTATGACAGAAACCTTTGATGGTCAGGGGAACACTACAACCTACCAGCGGGATGCGTTAGGGAAAATCACGAAAGTCACGAACCGGTGGTGCACGACTGACTATTCGTATGACGAGTACGGCAGATCTTTGGCCGAAACTACTACCTTGTATTCGGGTGAATCGCACACCATGATGTTCACCTACGGGAGGTTAGGTGGCGTAGAAGCCATTACCCACACACTCCCGGACGGGAAACAGGTGTCAGAAATCCCCATGTTTGATGAGGAAGGCGTACTCCGGAACAGCACCTACACGCTAGGAGATGTGGAGGTAGCATCCTTATCGTTCGGTGTAGACGATACGGGCAGACGCTCCTGGGCGCATGTGGGGTCTCTTGTCCGGTCGTTTGATTATGACCGCAATCACCGCCTGGTCAGGGACCAAGTGCATGCTCTCACACCAGGAAACAACAGCAATAACAATAGTTATGGGCCCGTGAATACTGCCACTGGCTTGAATGATGCTGGATCTGCTGGTTCTTCGCAGCATCAGGATGAGTACCATGCTGTGGGTGTGATCGACCGGGTATTCACATGGCGGGCCGATGATGTCATCACCCAGATCACGGACCAGATTCGGGGCGTGGAAACCTCCTACGATGTGGACCCGATGGGCAGAGTCACACGCGTTACCCACCAACAAGCCGGTGGGAACACCTCCCAAGGGAATCATGCTGGATCATCATCACAAGCACAGTATTCACAGGCTAGTTCCAGCCAGTCTAACCAGTGTGGTATGCCTGGTGGGGAGGAGTTGTATTCGTACAGCCAAGCCGGTGTGCTCACGAAACTCCACCCCGATATGACCAAACGGTGGGCGGATGATGTAGATACCTACGGGGGCACCATGCCCCGCCAAGTGGGTCGCACCAGGTTTACTTATGATAAAGCGGGCAGGGTGACGCAGACGGTGACGAAGCGGTTGTCGAAAAAACCCCTGGTGAAGCATTTCTACTATGACAATGGTACCCAACCCGTAGGCTATGAAGACTCCGACCACCCAGGTGTAGGTTGGCGATACCTGTATGACGGTGCATGCCGCAGGGTTGGGAAAGAACAAATCAACACCACAACAGGGGAAGTCATAAGCCGGGTCATGTTCCTGCACGAAGGGGACGTGCTCTTCGGCGAATACCACACGGTCAACACCATGGATCCGCATGTGGTGGGGTCAGCTCGGTTGTGGCCTGCTGACCCGGGTACCGGGGAGATCCTGGGGCAGATCACCATCAACACCAACACCGATACCGACACGACTGGTTCCATGACTCATCAAGATGGTGGGAATGGTTATTACCCTGGCGGCTACAGTGGAGACACTGGTGGGAACAACAATGCTGATGATCCCTACAACCAGCACAATAATCCCAATAATGGTGGTTATAGCGATGGTCCTTATCACCGCGATGATTCCGCTACTGGTGCTGGTGCTGGTGGTGTGTTGGGGTGGCCGCAGCAGCGTGTGGATGCGGTGTTTTACTCCATGGTGTGCGACCTGGCGGGTGCCCCGAAAGAACTCATCGACCCTATGACGGGCGAGGTGGTCGGCTATGCCACCTACACTCTGTTCGGGAAACGACATTGGGCAGGCACAGTCAACACACCGTTGTTGTTTACCGGCCAGTATGAAGACGCAGAATCGGGGTGGGTGTATAACCGGTTCCGCTACTATGACCCGCATGCTGGGGTGTATAACGCCCAAGACCCACTCGGACTACTCGCAAACCTCGGCACAGCACAAGGCTACGTCACCAACCCCGTTATCTGGGTTGATGTCCTAGGGCTTTATGGGTGCAATATTTCAAACTACATGCAGTGGTATACGGATCCATTTCAGAAAAAACTACTTGATGTTGTTGATAAAGTAGCTAGTAGATGGACTGCGAATAGTGTTACGCTAGCAATGGCTAAGATAGAAGTCACCTTTAAAAATGGAGCAAGCGAAATACTGACCGTTGCAGCCACCAGCGGGGATAATGGTGCAGGTTTAGCAAATACCTTTGCTCAGCATCTTCCTGATGATGTTTTCCATTTAAAAACTATGGTGACCGACCGACTATTACCGAATGGAGAAAAAGCTACGAGGGGTCATGCTGAAGAAAGTATTATTAATTGGTTCTATGATGCGAAGGATAGGCTGTTAAACGAGAAAAGTGTAACACTGGAAAGGGGAATATTTAATGATAAAGGCGTAAAAATTGGTATTGAGAAATATGTTTTAGATCACGAGAAAGTTGCTGGTATTAGAGTGAAAGAATTAGCTGCCTCACGAGCGATATGTGATGATGTTTGCACGCAAAAGGTGATAGATTTGGATGCCGATATGTTTAAGGAGTTGAGCCAGGCAGATTCAACAGGGGTGGCTGAAGGGGCGGAGAAAATTCAAAAAATGGAGAGTGCGGCTGAACGGGCGGAGAAAATTCAAAAAATGGAGAGTGCGGCTGAACGGGCGGAGAAAATTCAAAAAATGGAGAAGATCGCGGAACAAGAATCTCAAAATGCTGCTAAAGATATAAAGAAGACCACTCATCGTAGGCCACCGTATGTTCAGGAAGGGATAAATGGGCTTAAAGCAGTGCATACCCCGACGCCGTTTGAGAGATTAGTAAATCCCAAACTAAAGTGATGCTTACTTAGAGGGTTATTCAAACACTGGGAAAACTCATCTACACCAACAGGTGGAAAATCAAAGAGAACATACTATCTAACTTGGTTTTTCTTACTTACAGAGACTAGTGATGTTTAGAGCAGCTGAATAAGCTTCCTAGTTTCCCAGTAGTTAAATATGCCTCGATAATCCACATAATTATCCAAAATATCTCTGGATAATCTTTAATGATAGAAAGTTGTTGACTTATGTATTTTGGTTTTTCTCCCGAGCTGAATGCTGCCATTGATGCTGGGTTGGCTAAGTATGGCCCAGTAGAGTTAGCGAAGCGGTTTATGTTTCACTACATGCGGGAAAACGGTGTGACTTATGGTGACGCATGGCAGTGTGTAATAGAGTTGTCGGAATCTTCTTTCGAGGATCCTGTATATATTCGTAAGGTTGAACAGTTTTATGCGAAGTACGCGAAAATCATGGACAAAGAGTCAGCAGCTACCGTAGAGGAGAACATTAGGTGCTCTGCAAAAAACAATGTATTAAGTAGTATTGTAAATGGTTCAGAGTTTCCTATCTCAGAATTACCCTACAATGCTATTTGTAGTGTACAGGGTTTGTATTGGGATGAGGAGCGGATACAAAACAGCTTCGCAGAGCTAGACAATGAAACGGGGATACCTGATTTTCACCCACCTGCTATTACGTTTTCCACACCTATTGCGTCGTTAGATGATGCCCGTAAAGCCGTGGCCGCCAGGAAGGATTTAGATCGCCCGTTAGCATTATTTGATACGTGGGGGTTTGAATCACCAACACAGTTCCTGGTGGTAGCAATACCCTTTCAGGATTATTCAGAAACAGGGGAATACACGGTGCCTGATCAACCATTCTATAACTGCATTGTTGATAAAACCGATGGCAAGGCATACACAACCGATCTGAAAAACACAGATATATTTGCGCATTTCGGGAAAAACGGTGTACGGGTAGTGAGTATGACGGGTAGGGATAAGGTTTTATGGCATGAGTGGTCACGTACAATGTTGGAGACGTTGCCGCCGTATCCGGGAGAAAGCTACTAAAATCTGTAATCATAGGAATATCGCGGACTGAAGTTTATTCAGTTGCTGGGGAAATAGGGTTCGGCTGGTGGTTGGTAGAACATTATCTTTCGTATCACGTTAATTGCACGGATGGTTGTGGGTAAAGGGAGCCTGCTAGGGGTGGATAGTATTCGCCATACTTTCAGGTGGGCTATGGATCATTCGACAACATACCGGATCTGGTTGATTCTTTTGTTGAATCGTTTCTGCCAGCCTAGCAGGGGTTTCCCGGGTCTTCTCTTGAAGGGTGTGTCGCACCCTAAACCCACATAGCCTTATGTCCGCGGTTATATGCCAGGGCTGCATATGGCCGAATAAGCCAGTACTTCTTATAGCTGTGATGTCATGCGTTGATCCTGGTAGTGGCTCGGAAATATAGAATATTTCACCCGCCTGATCCGTCAAAACTTGAAGGTTATACCCTGCCTTATGGTGTTTCCCGCTATACAAAGTTTCTAGCGTTTTCCACCACTAGCATGGTACGAGCGTGCCATCAAGTACGTATAGCCGTTGAGGCCTGAGATCTTTCGGTTGTGGTGGGGATGGTGGCACTACATCAAGGATATTTAACACAGCATTAATCGCCCCGGAGATAGTGGGTTGGGATGTACCAAAAACACCAGCTAGGGCTTGTTGCCGCAGGTTTTCTTGCAGGTAAAGCATAGTGATCTGCACATTAGTGAACACTCCCAGGCTTGGTGGGTGGTGGTGTGGTATCTCTGATGTGGTGATGATATTCACCAGGGTGAGGAGATTATCTGTGGTGAGTGTGCAAGTCATCAGCGGTGCGGGGTCGATAGAGTATTTTATTATTTTTCACACTTACTATAAGTACACTATCGGCCTCGTTTTCCTATGCTTTCGGGGGTGATCAGTTACCGGGTAGTGGGAGTTGTAATTTAAAACACTGAATAAGCTTCAAGACTTTTTAGGGTTTATTTGGTCACTGGGGCATGTGACTTGTCGTATGTTGGTGTGGCCCCTTCCTATGCTTCGTTGAGGTTTTGGGGCCAGAGCACGTGGTCCAGGATGGGGGCTAATCACAATGTTATTGTGTCCGGCCCGGTGGTGCAGATTTCCTGATGCAGTGCGTGAGAGGCTACTGAGCGCAATGTCGGCGTTGTATAAAAGGTATGTGCGCATGCTGGCGCACGGGGGAGCGTCGTAAAGCAAAACCCCAACCTGCAACAGTTGGGGTCATCATTTGTGCCCGAGGGGGGACTTGAACCCCCACGTCCATTAGTAGGACACTAGCACCTCA
>ERZ773083.2470-NODE-2470-length-11425-cov-23.351715_pt1 | contig 11425 bp, 7 predicted proteins | sample MGYA00511465_ERZ773083 | MGnify/ENA primary metagenome ERZ773083 (study PRJEB29015, sample SAMEA2738001) | human oral metagenome | biome: human oral; feature: human-associated habitat; material: dental | place: China | collected 2060 ... | reverse complement strand
TCGTATTTGCCGAGGAGGTCACGCGCAGCATGGTATCATCTGTGGTCATGCCTGCGGGTATGTAGAACGCGAGCCGCTGGAAATCCGCGATGCTCTGCGTCGTGATGTTCTTTGTCTCACGCACGATGAGGGCGTTGTCCGCGCGGGTCACGTTTGCTGCTGCAGCAACGCCGCCATAAAGCCCGATGCGGGAAAGGTCGGGCGCGCCCGTAATTTCAAGCGTGTTGCCCCGTACAGTCGCCGTCGTATGCGCGGTGCCGTCCGTAACTGCACGTGCGGCATAGATCGGCGTTTCGTAGGTGCCGCCGCCGATGTGCACCGCATTGTTCTCTGCGACGGCATTTGCTGCATCATCGCTCGACCTTGCCTCAGCATAGCCGCCGTAGATGTTGGTTTCCGTGGTGACGCCCTCGGCGATTTCCTCTTTTACGAAACTTCCTGCGGTCAGTGTGACGGTGTTGTTGCTCGCCGTTGCCGTCGCCGCTCCCGCAAGTGCGGTTGCTGTGGCAGTGCCGCCGTTGATACCCTCCCAGATGGAGTGTTCGGTCGGGCGCAGGGTGACGCGGTTCCCGTTTGCCGTTGCCGTCACGCCGCTTGTGCCCATGATGAGCTGCGCTGTGCCGCCCGTGACATCGCGTCCGTCTTCATAGCTGCCGCCCTCGACCGTGACTGCGTTCTCGTTTGCTGTCGCGCTGCCCGTCGTGCCGATTGGGTCGGCATAGGCAGAGCCGCCGATGAGCGAACCGTTGATTTCGCCCGTATTGTTGCGCAGTGTGACCGTGTTGTTGTTCGCGGCAGCGTCCGCCCTGCCCCAGTAGTTTATGATGGCACGCGCGCTGCCGCCGTCGGCGGAGAATCCCTCTCCGAGCGTACCGTTTGTGATGCTGATGTCGTTGTTTGTGACCGTTGCCGTGGCGGCGGTGTTTGCCGCTGTGACCATGCTCGTGCCGCCCTGCGTAATCCACGTATACCTGCCGCCTGTGCCGATGACATCGTTGTTGTCCGCTGTTGCCGTCGCCGTGCCGACGGCATTTGTTGTGAGTTCGATGCGGGCGGCGGTGGCACCATTCACGGAGCCGCCGTTTACCGTCACTGTATTTCCGTTCGCCTCGGCAGTAAAGGTCGTGCCCGTTTGCGCCGCTCTTTGCTCGATGGTCGCCGCATAGAGCTGACCCTCCTGACTGCCCTGCGCACTGACCGTGATGCTGTTCCCGTTCGCACGGTATGTGCCGAAGCCCTCCTGCGCCTCCTGAACGAGAATTCTGCCGCCGTATACGTTGGTTTTATTACTCGTGACGGCTATGGTATGATGATCCTCCGTGACCGTTTCCGCATGTGCCGATGCGCCCCCGAGCGCCAGCCCTGCCGCAATCAGTGCGCCAAGCGTGCGCTGTCCCCTGCTCCGTTTCATAAAATGACTCCTTTCACTCATTTCGTTCACCAAAACACGAATCCGATGAACGAAATCCTGCCCTTTCTTTTGAGGAACCACTGATAAATTCAGCACCATCATCTTGGCGCATCTTTTTTGCCCGTTTTTCGTCGGCAAATCCTCCACAGAGCACCACTCTGCGTCCGGTTTGCCTCCTCAATCGGACGAAAAATCTACGCCAATCTGACGGACTTCATTTTATCAGTGGTTCCTTGATAACACATTTCATATGATACGTAAATAGGATAAAAGACATTACGATATGGGACTGACGAAAAAATTTACGGATATTGTGGGAGTGATATTAAAAGGAAGATGGCGCATGATCTATACGCAGCAGGGATGTTCCGCGCCTGTACGACGTGCGTACATTTCTTCAAGGTTCACACACACAAATAGGACTGTAGTATTGGGTGCATACTACAGTCCTATGTTGACGCATGAGAAGTTGCTGAGGAACGATGATTTTTCTTGAACGTTGAGGAGCGCCGTTATAGGCTGTCTGTCGTAACCTGATGCGTGCGTACCTCGGCGTAGGCGGGCGGGATAACGACCGTGCCCGTCTTGTCGATAAAGCCCCACTTGTCCCCGATCTTCACGGGCGCAAATCCATCGCGAAACATGCCGATGTCCGTGATGTTATTCGGCAGGAGGAAGGGGACGCGTCCCGTCTTGTCGATGAAGAAGGATTTTCCGCCTTGCTGAACGGCGGCAATCCCATCGGTAAAGTCGTGCACCTCATCGTATTTCGGCTCGATTACGATTTTGCCGTCACGTCCGACAAAGCCCCATTTATCGCCGTCCTGCACCGCAGCGAGGTCGTCGTAGAAGAAGTGGATGCCCTTGTATTTCGGCTCGACGACGTAGGCGCCCTTCCGATCGATGATGCCCCATTTGCTCTTCACGCGGACGAGTGCGACGCCGCCCATGAAGAAGGAGTTGTAGTCATTCTTGGTTGAGATGATCTCAGCGCCCGTCTTGTCGATGTAGCCGCGTTTGACCTTTTCGCCGATGAGATCGGTGCCGACCCCGAATGTCGGTATCCCCGTAGCAAAGGAGACGGCACTGGTGAGAAATCCGCCGAGAAGCCCGACCTTGACCTCGCGGCGCACCTCGGCGAGCCCGTTCTCGAACGAGTCGACGTCCTCATAGCGCGTCTGGATTACCTTCTTGCCGGTCTTGTCGATGAATGCCCAGTGCTTCTTTTCCTTTATCATCGCAAGCCCGTCGGAAAAGCCGCCAATGGATTTGGCACGGAACTGCGATTGTATCACCATTGTGCCACTCTTGTCAATAAAACCCCATTTCTTTTTGACTGCGACGGGAGCAAGCCCCTCCTGAAAGATCATGGCATTTTCAAACTGTACGGGGATTGCCTCGCTGCCGTTCGTGTCGATGTAGCCCATTTTGTTTTTCGTCGGCTCAACGACCGCCAGTCCCTCTGAGAACCGGGATGCCCACAGATAAGCATCGCTCGTCAGCAGACTGCCATCGCGGCGGTAGAAGACAAACTTTTTATCCTTGCGCTCGACACGGGAGATGCCGTCATAAAACGGGGTGACGGAGCGGTATTCGACCGGCAGGAGAACATTTCCCGCCGTATCGTATGCACCATACATATCCTTTGTGTTCTGCACGATGATCGTATCTGCCGCAAGCGGATGGATTGCCTTGTAGATGGCAGGGACGATGACCGTACCGTCAAGGCGGACGATGCCCCAGTTCTTGCCCTGACGGACGGCGACCGCGTCGGCTGAGTAGGAGGCGATCTCATCGTACTCCGCCGGGATGACGAGGCTGCCCGAGGGAGCGACTGCGCCCCACTTCTTGCCCACGCGGACAGTGGCGAACGGCTTGGACGTCTGCTGTGCAGGGGCGGCGGTCGCCGTCTGCTCTGCGGGCTGTGCCGCTGCGGTGGGCGTTGCCTCTGCCGCAAATCCTGCGGGCATCGCGCAGAGCACGCCCATCGTCATCATTGTTGCGATTGTGGCGCGTAGCTTCTTGTACGTTGTCATTTGGTCATCTCCTTTGAAAATGTATTGCTGGTTCATGATTCTATGTGCATTATTTCGGCAAGGGCACGGCTTTGACTGCGTTTCCCGTATATGACCGCAATAATCTGTACGGATGAAGATACTTCATCAATCCAAAAGTATATGAGGTAGCTCTGTATCACGGCACACATCTTCATTGGTCAGGGAAATTCGTTGCGGAAACTCTTGTAGTGACTGTATCGTTTGGTCAAAGAGGTCCAACATATGCAGTGCTGCATCGGGGTTTTGCAGGTCGAACGCAATATAGCGTGTGATGTTCCACATTTGCTGTTCTGCCTGCGGCGTGATGTGTATACGGTATCGTTTTATCTCCATGTGGGAACTTCTTTTCGGAGATCGTGTAGGACGGCTTCGGCAGAGCGGGACTCACCTGCCTTTGCCTGAGCAAGTCCCTTCGCGATGATTGCATCGAACTCCGCCGTTGACAGTTCATCTCTTGCACGTGGAAATAGGGGGCTTCCTGTGTTTATTTCGCGATGTGCGAGCGTTGTTTTTACTGCCATGTACATCACCTCCTATGACAATATCATAATGTTATTTCGCTCAGCAGTTCCCGCGATGGACATGCCGCAGATGCTGCCGTGCGATGGCAGTGAGTCTGTCGATCGTTACGATCGGTGTCGGCGGCGTGCTCATGCGGTGGCGCGGGAAGTAGCGGCTGATGTGCAGGGGAAGGTCGGGCGAGAGGGCGGCAAGCCAGCGCGCCTCCTCGTCCATATCCTCGGCGCTGTCGTTCATCGCGGTGATGATGAGCGTCGTCACCTCGACGTGGACGCCGCTGCGGACGGCGCGGGCAATCGTCTCCTTCACCGTCGCAAAATCGCCGCCGAGGCGTCGATAGGTGTCCGTGCGCCACGCCTTCAGATCGATGTTCATCGCGTCGACATGCGGCAGGAGCTGCGCGAGCGGCTCCGCAGAGATCGTTCCGTTCGTGACGAGCACGACGCTGAGTCCCGCCGCGTGCAGGAGCGGCGCACTGTCCATGATGTACTCGTAGCCGACGAGCGGCTCGTTGTAGGTAAAGGCAACGCCGAGATTGCCGCGCGGCTGATGCCGCAGATCGTCCGCGAGTGCAGCGAGGCGCGCGGGCGCGACATACTCCGTCGGGGTGGAGTCGTCTGCCATCGCAATGCCGGCGTTCTGACAGAAGGGACACGCGAGATTGCAGCCGAAGCTGCCGACGGAGAGGATGAAGCTCTCGGGGTGAAAGTGGTAGAGCGGCTTCTTCTCGATCGGGTCGAGCGCGAGTGCGGTCAGCCGCCCATAGTTCACCGCACGAATCGTACCGTCGACGTTTGCGCGCGCACGGCAGAATCCCGTCTCTCCCGTGCGCAGACGGCAGAAATGAGGGCAGAGGGGGCAGGTAATACACCCCTCGGTATCCCCGTGCGGATGCGTTGCGTTCATGTCTGCCGCAGTATGTATGTGCGTCTCGGCGCTCATCTCAGTGATGCCGCTCGACGGTAAAGCGCCAGATGCGGACGGCGGCATCGGCGGGAATCCCGCCCTTCTGCCGCGCGATGTGCAGCTGCTCCTCCACCGTATCAACGCCCGGGAGATCAGGCAGCAGCAGTCCCTTGCGCGCGCGGTACTCGACGATGACGCCGTACTTCTTTGCATCGAGGTCATCTACGTTCGCGACGAGCTCTGGCTCCGTCAGCACATCGACCGAGTAGACGAGGGCATCCAGCTCCTCCTCCCGAACGGGCGGGAAGCGGGGATCGCGGAGCGCCGCACTGGCGGCGTTCTGCATGATCTCGGCGGCGATGTTCTTCGTCGTCGGCTCGAACGTGCCGATGCAGCCGCGCAGCTCGCCGTCCTTCTTGAGCGAGACGAAGACGCCCGCGCGCTCTGTCATCTCGGACGGGAGCCCTGTGGGGCGCTCTGCCGGTTCCCCCGTACGCACGATCGTCTCAATCGCGCGCCGCGCGAGCCGCACATAGTCGTCCTCAGCGGCGCGCCGCTCCTCCAGAGCCCGCCGTTCGAGCATTTCATAGCGCTCGGCGAAGCTGCGGCGCGGGTCCTCGCGCATCACCCGCAGCGACACAACGCCGTAGCCGACGCCGAACGGCCCCTGATAGGAGAGCTTCTTGATCTTGAGCGCCTGCCCGTCGAGCGCGCCCGCCATCATCCAGAACGTGCGCAGGCCGCACTCCGCCGCCGGTTCATAGAGCGCGCGGTCCATGCGCAGCAGCTTCAGGAAGTCGCCCTCCTCGAGGTACTTCATGCACGCCTTGTCAAAGCGCGGTCCCTCGGGCGCGAAGCCGTACGGCCCCTCGGGCGTCAGCTTGTGCGAGAGGTCGCCGCTCGCGATAAAGACCGCGCGCCGCCCGAGCGTGTGCACCGCGCGCGCGATGCATTTGCCGAAGTTGTAGTGATCGAGCGGGGAGAGCCCCGAAATGCCGAGCCGCACGATGCGGAAGTCACGCGTATGCGCGTGCAGAAAGTGCAACGGGATCATGATGGCGTGGTCGAGCGCGGCATTTCGCCCGCCGACCGGTCCCGCCTCGATGCCCGCCTCCCCCGCCTCCATCGCGATCTCCTTCGCGAGGACTGCGTCGTACTGCGTCGTTACCGCGACCTCGGGCGCGCCGAACTGGGCAAAGCTGCCCGAGCCCTCCTCGCCGGGCGCGATGTGGAAGTAGTCGGCATACATGACCGTGTGCGGGCTGGCGATGATGACCGTACCGGGCTGGAACTCTGCCGCCTCCTTCATGGCGCGCTCATACGCATGGATCGTGAGCTGGATCTTCCTCTCCTCGCCCCGCCCGACCTCGGGTATGATGAGCGGCGGATGCGGCAGGACATAGGCTGCAAGTATGGACATGGTACGACCTCCTTACGAAATACTATTGTATTTATTCGATGTGCAGAGAAAAAGCCCTGCATGATTTTGCGGCGGCATTCGCAAACAACGCAACGAAAGATGCAACATCCCAACTACTTTGCAAGTTTAATTGTAGGTCTATGTCAAGTGTTACGGACTCCGATGGAACAGAGAAACACGGGGCTGCTGCACGAAGTCGATGAACTTCATGCAGCAGCCCCTTCGTTGTGCGTTCATGTGGGGAACAGGCTTCTGGGGTAGGTTTGGAGCAGATGGCGCCGATAGAATTCATAGACGAACGTCAAGAGGAGCGCCGTGAGCGCCCAGCTGATCGGATAGACGAGCATCAGCAGGCCAAAATCATGCGTCGCGTCGAATACGTTGTAGACCCAGACCACGCGACTGCCGCAGATCGTAACGAGGGAGATCACCGCCGGCGGCATTGACGAACCGAACCCGCGCAGCGCGCCGGACAGCACCTCCAAAAAGCCGCTCGGCAGCACGAGGCCGGACACGTACAAGATGCGAACAGTACCAAGCGCGATCACGGATTCCTCTGCGGTGAAAAGGCGCAGGAGCTGGCGGTCCAAGAGCACGGCGGCAGTACCGGAGGCGATGGCGAAGCAGGCGCCGATGATCATCCCCACGCGCGTGACGTGGCAGCAGCGCGGAATGTTCCGCGCGCCGAAGTTCTGACCGACGAAGGTTGTGACGGTCTGACCGATCGCGTTTGTAAAGCTGTAGATCAGCGCCTCGATGATGAACCCTGCCGAGGAGGCCGCCATCGCGTCTGCGCCGAGCGAATTGATGGACGTCTGGATGAGGAGGTTCGACAGGGAGAAGAGAGCGCCTTGGATGCCCGCCGGCAGACCGATCCGGATGATTTCGCGCAGCTCCTGCGCGGTGAACACCAGCAGCTTTCGTTCCACCTTGACCACGCCGTGATCCTGCCGGAGGAAATGCCAGAGCACGAGTGCGGCAACGAAATTCGACAGCGTCGTCGCCGCGGCGACGCCCGCCGTTCCAAGATCGAGCAGCAGCACGGCGGCGAGGTTTAGGATGATGTTCAGCAGGCTGGCGGCGATCAGCGCGAGGAGCGGCTTTTTTGTATCGCCGTACCCGCGAAGAACCGCCGCCTCGAAGTTATAGAGGGCCATGGCAGGGATACCGAGCAGATAGATGCGCAGATACGTTTCTGCATCCGGCAGAACCTCTGCGGGGACGAGCAGCGCCGTGAGAAGCCTGTCCGCGAGCAGCTCGCTCGCCAGCATCAGCAGGACGCCGATCACGGCAGCGAGCATGATGCCGGAGTGGACGGCACGCCGCGCGTGCTTCGCATTCCCGCCGCCCAGCCGCTGTGCGATGACCACGTTGGCACCGAGGGCGAGCCCGACCAGCAGGGCGACCAAGAGGGATACGATGGGCGTATTGTTGCCCACCGCCGCCATCGCGTTCATGCTGACGAGCTGACCCAGAACGACGACATCCGCCGCATTAAAAAGCTGCTGAAATACGCTCGTGAACGCCAGAGGCAGCGCGAACCATATCATCTTTCCGACGAGCGGACCATGCAGCATATCCGTCGCCTGTTGTTTTTGTTTCTCTTTTTGCATATTGCGCCTCACGATTCAGAGCGTGCTTCCATATATCCTCCTCGGTTGAGAGGGAAAACCCTTGTCCATAGTATAGCAGAGATTGGCATGTGTGCAAAACAAAAGGGGCGTTGCACGAAGCTAAAACTTCGTACAACGCCCCTTCTTTGTACCCCTTCCACCGCTTGCGCGGTCCCCCTTCCCCGTCAAACGGGGAAGGCTAGAATTATGGCATCTTAGCTTCCCCCGCCAGAGCGGGGGAGCGGTCAACGTCATCCGCGCGTCTGCATCCTTCGGATTTGACTTGCGGGACGTTTTCCCATACGACCTGTTACCCGATCAGCTGCGCCCTATGGGCTTGCTTCTCGGACAGGTCAGTAAGTGGCGAGCGTAGCGAGCCGATAGGGGCGCTCGTAGAGCAGCCCCTCGATGTATTTCTGTCGTCCGACTAGCGTGTGGGCAGCGCGGCCTGCATCTTCTGCACAATTTTGCGGCAGATATCGGCAATGCCCGCCCAGTCCCGCGCCGCGACGAGTTTGTCGGGCGTCATAAAGCTGCCGCCGATCGCCGCGACGTTCGGCAGCGCGAGATAGTCGATCATATTGTCGAGATTTACGCCGCCCGTCGGCAGGAACTTCACATCGGCAAACGGCCCCGCGAGCGCCTTGAGCGTCGTCGTACCGCCGTATGCCGCAGCGGGGAAGAACTTGCACAGGCGGATGCCGTACGCGCGCGATCCCTCGATCTCGCCCGGCGTGACGGTGCCGGGGATCACATCGACATCGTGCGCCAGGCACCATTCGATGACAGAGGGGTTGTAGGCGGGCGTCACAATGTAGGTCGCACCCGCATCGACCGCCGCCGCCGCCTGCTTTGCCGTGTGCACCGTGCCCGCACCGACGATGAGATCCGGGATCTCCTTCATCGCGCGGATCGTATCGAGGCACGCCTCCGTACGGAACGTGACCTCGGCGACGGGGATGCCGCCCGCGACGAGCGCCTCGCCGAGCGGCTTCGCGCACGCCGCGTCCGCAAGCACGACGAGCGGCACCAGACCAATCCCCGCGATTCTCTGCAGCTGTTCACTCATCGGTGGAATCCGCCTCCTTCATAAATCTCTCAAGTTCGGCAGAGGTTGGCAGCCCCTCGCTCTGCGCGATGAGCAGCCCCATCGGCTCCCCCGCGAGAATCAGACCTTGTTTCATGCGCAGACCTCCTTTTTAGGAATCGCTGAATTTATCGGTGCTTCTTTTATTTTACCATAGATATGCAATAGTCATGCATACGTTAGGGAAGCACTGATAAATTCAGCCACGCCATCTTGGCGCATCTTTTTGCCCGCTTTTCGCCCTCGATCCTCCACATAACTTTGGCTATGCGTCGGACTCTCTTCTTGTTTGGGCGAAAAAATCTACGCCCATCGTAAGGTCTATTTTATCAGCGGTTCCCTTAGAGAAACGGCCACAGCACCGCAATCACGAGTGCAGGCAGAAAGTTCGCGACGCGAATGTAGGGGAGGGTGAAGAGGTTGGTGCCGACGCAGAAAATTAAAATGCTGCCGACGTAGCTGAGATTTGCAAGGGCGGCAGGCGTCATGAATGGCTCCACCACACCTGCCGCAAGGAAGATCGCACCCTCGAAGATGCCGACGGAGATGGCGGAGAAGATGCAGCCGCGTCCGAGCGTTGCGGTGAGCAGCATGATGACGATGCCGTCGAGGACGCTTTTCGCAAAGAGGACCGAGGGATCGGCGAGCAGACGGTCATTCACTGCACCGATGACCGACATCGCGCCGACGCAGATCGTGAGTGAGGCGGAGACAAAGCCGTCGATAAAATGCGTGTCGCCCGTGCTGCCTGACACGCGTTTCAGCCACGCGCCGAAGGCAGTCATGCGATCCTCGATGTTGAGGATCTCGCCGATGATCGCTCCACCGATGAGGGCGGCGAGCATCATGTCGATACCGATGAAGGAAAGCCGCCCGTCTGTGTCGACCGAGAGCATCTTGCTGAGCGCTCCGCCGAGCCCAAGGAAGATCACCGCGAGTGCACACGCCCGCATGATGGTCTCTTGGAATCGCTCCGCGAGGAAGCGCCCGCACCCGAGTCCCAGGAGGCCGCCAAGTACAACAGCAATCACATTGACAATGACACCAATTCCGGGCATATTCCCACATCCTTTCCATAATAGGGTTCTCATTGTACTTCATTTCGATGATTATGTAAAATCAAGGGAATCGCTGATAAAATGAAGTCCGTCAGATTGGCGTAGATTTTTTCGTCCGAACAAGGAGGCAAACCGGACGCATAGCAAGGGCTATGTGGAGGATTTGCCGACAAAGTTCGGGCAAAAAAGATGCGTCAAGATGGCGCGGCTGAATTTATCAGTGCTTCCCAAGCATTTCATGTATACATGGACATTTAATACTTTATCATGGTAAAATACCACCATATTTTCATTTTTGGAGGTATGTGCCATGGAATCATTTCTTCCTATGCTGAATGTGATCGACTCATTTCTCTGGGGCATTCCGCTCATCACGCTGCTTGTGGGGACGGGCATCCTGCTGACGATCCGGCTCTCGCTGCTGCAGGTCGTGCAGCTGCCGCGTGCGCTCGGGCTGATCCTACGCGCAAAGAACAAGGGCGCGGGCGACATCTCAAGCTTCAAGGCGCTCTGCGTCGCGCTTGCCGCGACGATCGGCACGGGCAACATCGTCGGCGTTGCGACGGCGGTCAAGGTCGGCGGCCCCGGTGCGATCTTCTGGATGTGGATGGCGGCGTTCTTCGGCATGGCGACGAAGTACGCCGAGGGCCTGCTCGCCGTGAAATACCGCACGACAGACGAGCGCGGCGAGATCGCGGGCGGCCCGATGTACTACATCCGGCACGGCATGGGCGAGAAATATCGTCCGCTCGCGGGCTTCTTTGCGGCGGCGACCGTACTCGTCGCGTTCTTTGGCATCGGTACATTCCCGCAGGTCAACGCCATCGTCGACTCGGTGGAGCTGTCCTTCGGCGTCCCGCGCATCGCGACGGACATCGCGCTCACGGCACTGATTGCGGCGATCACGATCGGCGGACTTCGGAGCATCGCCGAGGTTTCTGCGCGCATCATCCCCTTTATGGCAGTGCTCTACATCGTCATCTGCGCGGGGATCATCCTGATGCACGCCGCTGAGATCCCTGCGGCGATTGCGCTGATTTTGGACAGCGCGTTCACCGGCACGGCGGCGGCGGGCGGCTTTGCCGGCTCGACCGTCATGATGGCGATGCAGAACGGCATCGCGCGCGGCGTCTTCTCGAACGAGTCGGGTCTCGGCTCGGCGCCGATTGCGGCAGCGGCGGCAAAGACGAAAGAACCCGCCGAGCAGGGGCTGATCTCCATGACGGGCACGTTCATTGATACCATTATTATCTGCTCCATGACGGGACTCGTGCTCGTCCTCACGGGCGCATGGCACGGTGATACGGCGGGCGCGGCAATGACGGGCGCGGCGTTTACGAGCCTCTACGGCTCC
>ERZ773083.2468-NODE-2468-length-11428-cov-32.345204_pt1 | contig 11428 bp, 10 predicted proteins | sample MGYA00511465_ERZ773083 | MGnify/ENA primary metagenome ERZ773083 (study PRJEB29015, sample SAMEA2738001) | human oral metagenome | biome: human oral; feature: human-associated habitat; material: dental | place: China | collected 2060 ... | reverse complement strand
TTGGGCGTTCACCTTGAAGAACGTGGATATCAACGGCTGGTTGGTTGTCTGCTGCAGTTGAGAAGACTTGTGATTTAGATGTTGGAATAGTAGTGTTGCGGTCAATAAGTTTTGTGAACACTCCACCCATTGTTTCGATACCAAGTGACAATGGAGTTACATCAAGAAGGACAACGTCTTTGACATCACCAGTGATAACACCACCTTGGATAGCGGCACCCATGGCAACTACTTCATCAGGGTTAACTGATTTGTTTGGTTCTTTACCAGTTTCAGCTTTAACAGCTTCTACAACGGCAGGGATACGAGTTGAACCACCGACAAGAATAACTTCGTCAATATCTGACAAGCTCAAACCTGCATCTGAAAGGGCTTGACGAACTGGAGTTTTCGTACGTTCGACAAGGTCACGAGTCAAATCATCAAATTTCGCACGAGTCAATGTCATTTCCAAGTGAAGAGGTCCAGCATCACCAGCAGTGATGAATGGCAAGCTGATTTGTGTTGAAGTGACACCAGAAAGGTCTTTCTTAGCTTTTTCAGCTGCATCTTTCAAACGTTGAAGAGCCATCTTGTCTGTTGACAAGTCGATACCATTTTCTTTCTTAAATTCTTCAACCATGTGGTCGATGATTTTTTGGTCAAAGTCATCACCACCGAGTTTGTTATCCCCTGCAGTTGCCAATACGTCAAAGACACCGTCACCAAGTTCAAGGATAGATACGTCGAATGTACCACCACCAAGGTCGAATACCAAGATTTTTTCTTCTTTGTCAGTCTTGTCCAAACCATAAGCAAGAGCTGCTGCAGTTGGTTCGTTGACGATACGTTCTACTTCAAGACCAGCGATTTTACCAGCGTCTTTTGTTGCTTGACGTTGTGCATCGTTGAAGTAAGCAGGAACTGTGATAACTGCTTTAGTTACTTTTTCACCAAGATAATCTTCAGCATAACCTTTCAAGTATTGAAGAATCATAGCTGAAATCTCTTGTGGTGTGTATTCTTTACCGTTTGCAGAAACTTTTTCAGAAGTACCCATCTTAGATTTGATAGAGATAATTGTATCTGGGTTTGTTACTGCTTGACGTTTTGCAGCGTCACCAACGATGATTTCACCGTTTTTGAATGACACAACAGATGGAGTTGTGCGGTTACCTTCTGGGTTTGCGATAATTTTTGATTCAGTTCCTTCAAGAACTGCTACTGCTGAGTTTGTTGTACCTAAGTCAATACCAATGATTTTAGACATATGTTTTCCCCTTTTTACTTTAATTTCTATTTTGCTTTTTTTATCTTTCATTCATAGTTTTCTGTCATTTCGGACAAGTTTTCAATTAATTATATACAACTACCATAGCTGGGCGTAAAACGCGTTCGTGGAGTTTATAACCTTTTTGGAAAACTTGTGCAATCGTGTCTGCTGGATGTTCATCATCTGCAGGCATTGTTTGAATCGCCATGTGGAAGTTATGATCGAAATCACTATCAGCTGGAATTTCTTCGATTCCTTCCTCTTTAAGAGCATGCACTAAACTTTCTTGCACCATTTCCAAACCTTTTTTGACATCATCAGTCAAACCCTCAACAGCAAGAGCACGTTCAAGGTTATCAAGTGATGGCAAGATTGCTTTTGCTAAATCTTGGCTACGATACTTTTGTAATTGTTGACGTTCTTCATTAGCACGGCGTTGAATATTTTGCATCTCTGCATGGGCACGAAGGTATTTATTTTCAAATTCCTCCGCACGCGCTTGTGCTTCTTCAAGCTCAGAAGTTTCCCTTGTTTCTTCTACAACTTCTTCAGTTGTCTCGGTAGCTTCCTCTTCTTTTACTTCTTCTTTTTTAATATCTTCTGTCAAGGCATTCACCTCTTTCTATACTTTTTAAAACGTTATAGCTTAATTAACTTCATAATGGTTACTATTGAGATAACGGTAATAATCCGTCAACTTCATAACCAAAACTCTACTAATAACATTGACCAAACTAACCATGCGACGATAATCCATTTCAACTGGACCAATCACATGCATGAGTGCCATCCCACGATAAGGAATCAGGAATTTATGACTCATAACTGTGACATTTTCAAGCACTTCTTCAGTTGATTCTGCAACCGAAATCTTGGTCACTTCATCATCGGAGATAGCTGATCGAAGCTCAAGTGCCACATGTTGTGGATTGTCCAAAAATTGATAGGTTTTTAAGTCGGCATAAGTCAGTGATGCAACCTTACCTTCGATGAAAATCAATTCCTTAAAAAGTTGTGAAAAGATATAATCAAACAAATCTAGAACATTATCTGTTATTTTGAAATACTTTTGCACAATCTGAGGAATCTCAGTTCTCAATCGGTAATGGATATCTAAGACAGTGTTTCCCAAAAAACGTTCTTGAACAAGCTTATGAAGAGTTTCCAAATCACTAGACAAGAAATTTTTTGGAATAGCAAATTGAACTGTCACCGGCTTAGATTCATCTAGAGTAAGAACCGCTAAAGCATCGTGATTGGATAGATGAACAATGTCAAATCCAGTCAGACGTTGTCGTGTCGGTTCCACATCTTGAATCACTGCTGTACATCCTGTCATTTCTGCCAGCAGCTTCGCCGCTGCATCCAAGATATCTTCAAGTTTAAAGGCTTCAAAATCAAAGGCCTTGACCACTTGATAAATATCTTGTTCATCAATCGTATCAAGATTCAAAGAATTAGCAACGAAATACTGGAAACCTGCTCGGCTTGGCATACGCCCACTAGAGGTATGAGCTTTTTCAAGATAGCCCATCTTTTCAAGCTTGGCCATGTCATTACGAATGGTCGCTGAACTCGAATCAATTGATTCTTGTAACGCTTTAGAACCAACCGGTTCATGTGTACGAGTGAACATCTCAACTATCAAATTCAAAATAGCGTTTTGCCTTTGCGTAATCACGATGTCACCTCATTTCTATTTATTAGCACTCTAACACATTGACTGCTAACTTATGATTCTATTATACACCTAAACTTGAACATGTCAACCCAAAAAACCAAAAAATTAGCACTCTTTTTGTAAGAGTGCTAAAAATACATCTTAAGACCTAGAAAAGCAAAAAAAGAGCACCTCAGAGGTACTCTAATCTTATCAATCATATTTTGACAAATGAGAGGTCTCAATAATAGATATGAGGTGTTTGGCATAATCCGGATCACTGCTAAAACCCGCAGCTTGTAGTTTTTCTGCTGCAACTTTATAACTAGTCGTTCCTGCCACCTCTTTATAGGTCGACTCGCCCCACGTTCCTTGGCGAAGTTCTTCTAAATAAGTCATCATAGAACTTGACCAATCCTTAAAAACTGCAAAATCCACCTTTTGGTATTGCCATTCCCCTTTACTGTAGATACTATCCTTTAAACGAATACGTTCTTGACCTGGCTGAGCAGGGAGACTGTAGATGTTATGATATTTAACAGATAAGAGACTACTACCATAATTCGATTCATATGCAGCTTGGCTAAGGAGAATTGACGCAGGGACACCATAGTTTTTAGACATTTTTTGTGCTGTTGGTGCTAAGTTTTCAATAAACCCTTTCTGCGTATAAGCAACCTTTACCGAACGAGCATTATCATCTGTAGAGGCATGAAGAATCAAAGGCAAGAGAATACCTAAAGCGAAAAGAGCAACTAAGCTTATGAAGGCTGTTAGTTTAAAACGTCGTCTCACTTAGTTTTCTCCTTTAATAATGCCAAATATTCTTCCAAAGTAATATTATGTTCAGTCATGTACTCTGCTGATTCTTTACCAACGTAGCGGAAATGCCAATCCTCATAACCCACACCTGTTGACGATGTCTTACCATCTGGGAAACGAAGAACAAAGCCATACTTTGGCGCTAACTTTTTGACCTTAGCCACAGTATCTGGATCTGCTTCATTTAAGCTGTCTACAGTACTCATGTCAATCGCAAGACCTGTCTGATGCTCACTAGCACCTGGTGGCTGTGAATAAGTCTGAACCTTCTTCTCTGCCTGAGACTCTGTCAAAGTCGGATCAGCAGCCATTTCCTGCTGAACATAACTGTTATAAAGTTCTGTCTGATAAGCAACACTACGATAACCTGATATCAAGTGATAACTTGGATCAATTTCTTGAGCAGCTGCTAAAAACTGCTTAACGTTCTTAGCAATTCTTGCATCTACAGAAACACCATCGACATTAGCAAGCTCAGGATTAAGTTCTTTAGACTTATTATCTCGATTTACCAAAAGCAATTCCCAGTCTTTAGGAGATACGTCAGGTAGTCCCTTTGTATCCTTGCTTTGAGTCGCATCGGTAGCTTGCTTACTACTTTTTGTTACTGATAATCCATTGGTTTGTTGGACCGTACGACTGACACCAAATACTGAATAAAGTCCTGCTGCAACTAAAAGAACTGTAATCAAGACACCACTGATAACCAAAAACCAGTTAGTTTGCTTTTTCGCCTTACGGCGACTTGGATAGTTATTTTTTACCATTTTCTTTTTCTATTATCTCTCGCCCAACCTGACGATAGGTCATATCGCCAAGCGCTTCTAATGTAAATTTACCATTTTCATAAGCAACAACAGTAACCGAACCGTTGTCCAATGAAGGATGCTCTACAGAAGGATCAATTAACCAAGCAAAGGTTGCAATGGTCATACCGTGACTAACAACGATAGCATTACCACCACCAGACCTCTCAAGATTTTCTGCAATAGCTGTAAACCCTTCTATAATACGTTTTCTGAGTACTTCCCAAGACTCTGCCCAACCAGCCGTGTCCACATCAAGGATACCTTGTGCAAGCTCAGGATAAGTTACCTCATGCAAATCCTTACCTTGAAAAGCATCTGTTCTCGGTAGCACACCGTAGAAAAGTTCATCGTCATAGCCACCATCTAAACTACCAAAACACCACTCACGGATACGTTTGTCACGTTTATAAGGAATGGTTTCCAAACCCGTCTCACGTAAAATGATATCCATGGTTTGAATCGTTCGACCTGAATCACTAGAATATGCGGCCTTGAAAGAAATACCTGCTGCTTTCAGACCTACCCCCAATTCACGAATACCTTCTTCACCGAACGGAGTCAAAGGGCTATCAGACCAACCTTGTGCACGACCAATGGTGTTAAACATGGTTTTGCCGTGTCTCGCAATATACAACTTAACCTTACTCATAACCCCTCCTTCTTTCCGTCATTTTGAATTCATTATAGCACAAATCCACCCGACTATCTAGCTAGCAAAATCATCAGAAAATGCCTTACCAATTCGGTAAAGCACTTATCATCCGCTTAGTTTTTAAAGCTGTGAACAGGGGCTGGGATTTGGCCACCACGCGCAATGAAGTCAGCCGATGAAGCTTTGTTCACCTTCATTACTGGTGCATAGCCAAGAAGACCTCCAAGTTCCAACATGTCCCCTTCCTTACCATAAGGAATAATACGAACGGCTGTTGTTTTCTGGTTAATGACACCAATAGCTGCTTCATCAGCAATCATGGCAGCAATTGTTGTATCTGGCGTATCAGCAGGAATGGCAATCATATCTAGACCAACAGAACAGATAGCCGTCATGGCTTCTAATTTTTCAAGGTTAATATGCCCAGATTGAACCGCTGCAATCATTCCCTCATCTTCAGAAACTGGGATAAAGGCACCTGACAAACCACCAACCTGATTACATGCCATGATACCACCTTTTTTAACTTGGTCATTAAGAAGAGCTAGAGCCGCAGTAGTACCATGCGTCCCAACAACTTCAAGCCCCATCGCTTCAAGTACACGAGCTACCGAATCACCCACTGCCGGAGTTGGCGCAAGAGACAAGTCTACTATACCAAACTCGACACCTAGACGTTCGCTAGCCATTTGACCAACCAACTGCCCTACACGTGTAATTTTAAAAGCGGTTTTCTTAACTGTTTCAGCTAAAATATCAAAACTTTCACCTGGAACCTTCTCAATAGCACGTTGCACAACACCAGGACCTGAAACCCCAACATTGATTACAACATCAGCCTCGCCAACACCGTGGAAGGCACCTGCCATAAAGGGATTATCTTCAACTGCATTGGCAAAGACAACCAATTTACCTGGACCCATTGGATCTGCCTCAGAAGCCTCTTTGATGATACGTCCCATGTCACGTACCGCTGTCATGTTAATACCAGTCTTTGTTGAACCAATGTTGACAGATGAGCAGACAAAATCAGTCTCAGCAAGCGCACGTGGGATAGAATTAATAAGAATCTCATCACCTTTTTGGTAGCCCTTTTGAACTAATGCAGAGAAACCACCAATAAAGTTAATGCCAATTTCCTTAGCTGCTCGGTCTAGTGCCTTGGCAAAAGGTACATAATCTGTCGCATCTGTCGCCGCACCGATAATTGAAATCGGAGTAACAGAAACACGTTTATTAACAATCGGAATACCAAGTTCAGCTGCAATTTCGTCACCAACAGCTACCAAATTCTTAGCCTTAGATACAATCTTGTTGTATACCTTTTCTGCCGCCTTATCGATATCTGAATCAATACAATCAAGGAGTGAAATTCCCATGGTGATAGTACGAACATCAAAGTTCTGTTCCTCAATCATGGCAATGGTTTCTGTGACCTGTTTAATATCCATTTCAAGCTACTCCTATCTTACAAGTTGTGCATAGCATCAAAAATGGCTGAGCTTTGGATGTTGATTTTGACGTTTAATGATTCACCAAAGGCTTCCAATTCAGCACGTAGGTGTGTAAAATCTTTCTTATCTTCCGATGATACAACCGCCATCATGGTGAAGAATTCATCAAGGACTGTTTGAGTGATATCGTCAATATTCAAACCAAGTTCTGCCACCTTAGTCGCAACACCTGCAACAATACCTGCTTTGTCCTTACCTACAACTGTAATAATCGCTTTCATGAGAAGCCTCCATCATTTTATTTTGTATAATTTTAGCATATTTTGATTAAAAATGCTATTTTTTATGAAAATTGCCTCTTTTTTCTTGAAAAAGACGAATGTTTCCGAGAAATTTAACTAATATCGTTTATAAAAATATACTCTCTCTGACCCAACTACTTGTGGATAAACTTGTTCACAACCTAAATAATTTCCTTCTTTTAAAACCTTGAAAAATCAACATTCAACACTACCCACAGACTTATCCACAGCTGTGGATAAGTCTGTGGGTAACTTGTCGATAAAGAAAAATATCGCCAAATTTCAGCGATATCTTAGCTTTATTTCCATTTTAGATTAACATGAGCATTCATTTCTTTATAGGCAGTATCTATACGCTCTTTGGTTTCTTCGTCCAGTTTATTTCTGTATTTTCCACCTTTAATGAAATCCTCTAAAATATAGGTTTGATAAGTATATAAAGGATATCCCTCTGGCGAAGTTGTTCCCTTAGGTGTACGGTTAACCCAGGTTGGATGTGCTTGAGCTGTCTTAATCGTGGTTTGACCATTCTTTTTCTCCAGAGTAACATCCATTAAGACACCCCTCTCTGTCCACTCTGCACTATCCACACCCTCCATAGTCTCTATGCGCTGGTTAGAGATGAAATTTCCCATTGAGTAAATAATGAGTTTCTGCTGTCCATCCTTTTTAACCACCTCAGACGGCTCAACCACATGAGGGTGACCTCCAAAGATAATATCTGCACCCCAATCAATCATCTTATGGTAAAGTGTTATCTGTTCATCTGTCGGTTCCAAACGATATTCCACGCCCATCTGTGGCATGATAACCGTAACATCAGCCTCTTTTTCTGCACGCTTAATCTCGGCTTTCATACGTTTTTCATCCAAATTCGATAAGTGGTCTGCAACCTCTTTATCCGTCAAGTTCGACTCTAAGCCATTGTAACCATAAGCATAGGAAAGTATTGCAACCTTGATCCCATTAACATTCTTGATGAGGAGTGGCGCCTTATCACGCACAGGATTTTCATAAACACCAACAGGGTCAATGCCCACCTCTTTAAAAGCATCAGCCGTTGTAAAAGCTCCCTCTAAACCAGAATCCAAGATATGATTATGAGCCAAATCCATAACATCATAGCCAGCATCCTTAATAGCTGTGGTCACTGATTGAGGAGCATTAAACAAAGGGTAGCCTGACAAAGGATAATCAGGATTGATAGTTCCCTCAAAATCACCCAAGACCAAATCAGCCTGCTTTAACCATGGCTTCACATATGTAAAATTCTCCGTGAAATCATAGCTACCATCTGCCTGTAAGGCACTCATATAGAGACCGTCATGATAAAGTAAGTCCCCATTAGCCATGATACGTGCTGTCTGTACTTGATTCGAAGCACTCTTTTGCTGCTCATTTTTACTATGAATAATCAAAATTTCAAGAAAAAGCAAACCTAAGACAAGAGTAATCAACCCCATCAAAATCTTATTAGTCATCGCATTGTCCTGCTTTTTAGCTTGGCTCTGTTTCATCATAATCTCCTTTTTCATACTCCTAGTGTAACAAAAAATGTTATCCATAGATGATCAAAAAGATTAATAAAAGGTTACATCTCAATTCCACGACGATTGAAAAGATCAGTTTTCTTAGACAAGATAAAAACTCTACTTCATAAGAAGTAGAGTTCCCTTAATTATTAACGTGTTGGTTTATATTCCAAATCTTTGCCATGCTTAGCAACAAAATCTGTCATTTCAGAATCTGGAATTTGACGCAAGTAGAGATTAGCACGAATCGTTGCATCCTCCTCACGACAAGTGGACAGAACGAGGTATTTATCTGAAGCACTAACCTTCAAATCCTTGTTTTTAACATCAGCTGTATTATAAATAATATCCAATTGTTCCTTAAAGTCTTTATCATCTTTAAAGGATGTACGATAAAATGCTGTATCCTCCGGCACGATAACCATAGCCAGCGCTTCATAATAATACTTACGTTGAGGGGTTTCTATAACAACATATTTGTGGTTATCAAAGAACGACTGATCACTGTAATAGTTAACATCATTAAACATACGGTGGTCTTCTACCTGACTTCCTCGAGCATGACCAAAGAGCCAAGTCAAACGGTCACTAAAGTCTTTCTTATTGTCCATATCCATAAACACAGTACCAAACAGAGGTTCATTACCTCCTTCAAATGTTTTATCTAAATATGTAGAATTATCTTTAGTTTGTACAACCGGCTCATCCAACTGTGTACCAGGAGCATAAATATAGGCTATGGCGTCAGGGTTAGTTGCAGTAAGACCATCAAATTTGTTCTTTAAATAAGATTTTTCCTCATCTGAAATCTTATAAGTGCTTGCTTTTTTTGTAGTCAAAGCACTCTTAACGCCATTAGAAGATGACGCCTTTGGCGACATATACTGGAATCCAAGGAAAATCGCCAAAGCAGCAATCACTAAGGCTGAAATCCCAACAATCAGTTTTTTGAGAGATCCAGTAGATTTACGATTATGACTACCCATGAAATATGAAATCCTTTTCTTTATCTATAGAAAAATATCACCGAAGCCTAAGCCCCAGTGATATTCTTTTCAGCAATAACGATTAATTATTTAACAGCTGCTGTGTTTGGAAGAGTTTTAGCTTCTGCTTTAGAACCAGCTTTGTTTTCTTTAGCTGCTTTAGATTTTGCTTCTGCTTTTTTAACTTTTTCTGCTGAAGTTTGAGCTTTTTTCATATCTTCTTTTGATGGAGCAGTTTTAGCTTCTGCTTTATCATTTGCAGCTTTTTTACCATTAGCAATCAAATCATCTTCAATACGTTGATCATTAGTACGGTTAGCTTCTACACCACTCTCATCATAGTAACGTCCTTCGGCTTTAGCTGCATCAACGTAAGTTTTTTGAAGTTGTTGAATGTACTTATTACGAACAGCGTTAGTTGCATTAGATAGAGCTTCATCATATTTAGATTGAGCAGCTGCCACATCTGACTCGTGGTTGTGACCTACAGTATCTTGTGCTTGAGCCAATGCATTGGCTGCCGCTTTAACTGTAGGATCATTTTGAGCTTCTGCTGCGATATCCGCTGAATGAGCATCTACTTGAGCATTAGCCTCTGCTGCCGCATCAGCCCAAGAAACATATGATTTTTGAGTTAGTTGGTTTGAGTTCTTTGGATTTTCACCTTGTGCAAAAACTTGAGTTCCTGCTGCAAAAACCGCAAGAACTGCTGCTGATGTAAGCAATACTTTTTTCATAATTATTTCTCCCCTATTGGATATTATATTCTTTATCAGGACTCCTGATATCTCCTGATATCTCCTGATATCTCCTGATATCTCCTGATATCTCCTGATATCTATAGATTATAACACTATTTATAAATCTGTCAACATTTCTTTAAAACTTTTTTAATATATTCTATAATTCGTATATATAAAGATGAAATACCATCCTATTCTCACTATTCCTAAACACGAGAGTAAGAAACCTCCCCAAAGCTTAGGCACAAATAGATGAGATTAGTTTACTTTGAGTGATTAACCTCAAAGAGTAAAACTAAACCTATGGTCAAATATTTTAAAAAATTGATATTACCGTAGTTATTAGACTTTGAGTAAACAGCTTCTCCACACAAACTTAGACATACCTGTGCCACACTCGCAAAACAAGATAAGGTTTCACTATAAATAATTTCAGAAGCTCTAACTCATAGCGATAAAGAAATTACAAAGACTTATAACAACACTAATGATCCCGTCAATCAGACTGTAGGTGACATCGCATTTCGTAGCAAAAAAATGATGGTGTGAATTTTGTTAAAAAACGTCAAAAAAAACACCCCATGGTGTGAACCATGAAGTGTTGTAAATACTGGATTGTAGCTGGTTCTTAACGTTTTGAGAACTGGCTAGCTTTACGAGCTTTCTTAAGACCTGGTTTGGAAAGTATGGGTTTCAGTTGGACTAAAAATAGCGTAATATCAAGGATTTTCAGAACGATATCTACTGATTAATTTCATAAAATTTGAATCAATATTTCTTAAATAGGGGAATATACTACCCTCTTTTATACGATCACTTCCATTATCCCGTCAATCAGCCCTGTAAAACTTTTTGCCACATAGATAATTTCATCAGGGTCATGACTGTAGCAAATAATCTTCCCATCTTGCCCCTCCTGGTCTGGATTAAAATCAAGCATGAGATAACAAGAATCGCAATATTCCGCAAAAGGAAGCCATTTTTTATTAAGTTGTTTTTTTATAAATTGAATTTGCAGTAAAATACTTTAATGTACTTTCTTTCATCCAAAGAAAAATCTCGTATTCATCAATTTTATTTTGTTATAGGTAAGAAAGAAGAACAAAGAAGAACAAACAAGAAAAATACGGCATAAAAACCTATTCAGTTCATCATCCTCACTCCTTGTCTGCTTCATTTTCTTTTACGAGATCGTTTTGTGAATCTTTTTCAGAGA
>ERZ773083.2465-NODE-2465-length-11434-cov-4.264171_pt1 | contig 11434 bp, 9 predicted proteins | sample MGYA00511465_ERZ773083 | MGnify/ENA primary metagenome ERZ773083 (study PRJEB29015, sample SAMEA2738001) | human oral metagenome | biome: human oral; feature: human-associated habitat; material: dental | place: China | collected 2060 ... | reverse complement strand
ATATTTCATCGGATACATATATCTTTTCACCTTTTACATAGATATATTTTCTATCGTCTGCCATTTGTGAAATCCTCCTTTTATTCAAAATCTCAAGTCCGATTTTTTGAACAAAAAAAAGGAGGACTTCTGCATTTTGACACGCAAAGTCCTCTGTGAAATATAAAGTATAGTTTAGATATATGTAATTTAAACACCGGAATAAAACTTATAACAACAAACTTCTTCTATCCTTAAATTAGACATATCCTATTTCCTTTTAGTGCTAAAATATCCCAATATCAAAATAGTTTCATCAATATCTATCTATCCAAGCCCTATAATCCAATTATACAATATTTAATTGATTTATGTGAATAGTCCCCAAAGATAGATCTAACTGTCCTGCTTTTTTTTCATTAAGCACGAAATGAATTTCTCTTTAATTTTCCTTTGGTTCATCTCCTTCTCATAACTTAACTTCACGGCACGCAACACTAATTTGCAGTACCTATCAGACTTATGCATGGCTGTCTTTTAATTTATGGAAGAGGATTGCCCCATTAGAGTTCATCTCCGTTCTTAGTTAAATATATTCCCTTTCGCTTATATACCCATTTAAGTACATAAAAAATCCTAATTTTCAAGAAATCTTAAGAAACAAAAAACACTTGAAAAGCATTTCTACTTTCCAAGTGTTTTTCTAAAATTTTTTATATTCTTTTTTACAAACCATGATACCAATATATTTCATAATAGTACCAATTCCCAACTTTATGCTCAGTATGGTAATTATAATTTCCCAAATAACCATTTCCGTCCTTATAAATGTCATTCGGTGTATCATTATAATTTGCAAATTCAAATAATACATCTTTATTTTTCCAATTCGCCGGATTAAATGCCTCACTGCTACCTACTACAACAGGTATACTTCCAAGTGCCACCTGGTCTATATATGCTTTCACCACTTCTTCTTTTGTTCCTTTTACATTTCCGATAGAAGGAATAGATCCCAATGTGGTTTGCCACAGCTTACTCATATTTACTTTTTTAAGACTATTAGCTTGTTGTATAGCATATTCTCCTGTATCTTTGCCTATAAAAGTTGTTGTCTTACTTTTTATATCTATATTTCTTTTTATTCTGAATGATGTCTTTCCTCTCCATATAATCAAGTGTTTTTTTCAATAAATTCAATACTTTTTTTATACCTGTTATTGAATGAAACTAAGGTTATAGAGTGATCTTTACCTCATATAGAGCAGATATATAGTAATAATGGGTGCACCAAATAAAACGTCATCACTATTCGCTATAAATGGCCTCGATGTGTACCCATCCCTATATGGCAGCTCACCTCTCATGTCCAACAGGATCATCCTCCTTGCGGTGGGTCCTCACTTCCTTCGTTCTGCCTATCCATAACCGGGGTGCCGGCTTAGCTATTTATCAGGGTCATGCCCTCTGTAGACAATTCCTGCCGACTACCGGCTCATTCTTTGTACTTTTATTACTGATCCAAACACTCCGACTACAGCACCCTTCGGTGGACGCTTCCTGTAATCATTATGGTTGTTTTTATTTTATTACGCAGCATTTAACTGCTCTTTCGGATGTCGGATATCTTTCAACATCTTTGATGCATCATAGCTGATTCCCTTTGTAAGAATCACATGAAATACTCTTATCAGCTTACATGCTACTGCTATAAGTGCCTGCTTCTTTTTTAATGGATTCTTTTCCCTAGTGGTGTAATACCTGTGGATTTCTTTGAATTCTTCATTCTTTCCAACTACCGATATCGCCGCTTCAAAAAGAAGATAACGAAGACGCTTGCGCCCTCTTTTGCTTATCTTTGTCTTTCCGTTGTGTTTACCAGAACTATCTGCCACCAGTTCCAATCCTGCCGGTTTCTGAAGTTCTTTCGTGCTGTCAAAGCGTGTGATATCTCCAACTTCTGCTATGAAACCTGCTACTGTTGTTATTCCTATGCCTTTTATTTCAAGCAACTTATCCGCATACCTGATCTGCCTGCACAGTTCTTTGATCATCTCATTAACCCGTTCAAGGCGTTTTGTCTGAAGTTCATAATCCTCTATCAGATCCTTTATCTCCATACGGGCTTGTTTAAGACCTGCTTTTAATCCTATACTTTTCATTGCCGCATTTAGAATCAGCGTAGCCCTTTTTTCATACCCATTTCCTCGAAGTTTAGCGTCTTTCCATATCTTTACGATACCTTCTACTCCAAGTCTTACTATCTCTTCAGGAGTTGGTGCCTGTTTTAACACTAGCAGCCCTCCCTTAGCATCTATACGTGCATAAATCCCCTTATATTCCGGGAAATACACTGCAATCCATTTCTGCAGACGGTTCTTCGCCCTTGTCTGTTCTTCTACAAGCAAAAAACGGCGATTTGACGCATTCCGCAGTTCTGCATATACACCTGTAGGCATATATGAATAAAAATATCGTCCATCCTTTACAAGCCCGGCAATAACACGCGGATCTTTTCTGTCATTTTTAGATGGACTGTTGTCATCTAACTCTTTGGTCTTATGCACATGGTGCGGATTTACCATCACAAACTTTATGTTATTTTCGCCCATAAATTGCCCAAGATCAAACCAGTAATGACCGGTTGGCTCTATTCCTACCGGCACCTCTTCCAGTTCACTTTTCTTCATCAGCTCCATAATAGTGTTGTAAAAGCTGTTGAATCCCTCCATGGAGTTTGAAAATGCTACAGGCTTTTTAGTAAGCTCGATACCTCTCCAGTTAAAAGCTCTAAAATAATGCTTTTCACTGCCAACATCAATACCAACAACCATTGTTGTTTCTTTTACTTGCTCAATCTTCTTATTTTGTGTAGAATTCATTTGTAGATACCTTCCTTATCCTGTTCATTTGCCAACTTCCCGGTCAGCAATGACAGTTTAACTTAGGTATCTATTTTTGTAAAATCATTTACCCTCTACACTTTAAATTATACAGGAAGCTATTTATCGCTCGTTTTCTTTTTTCCTCGGAACTTGCCGGTATTTATTTAAACCGAATATTTTCAGCAGAAAAGTCATTGCGTAGGTCATAACTTCTAAACAAACGGATAATGTCCCACCTTGGTCTATTCAGTTTTCATGGTACGCTTGACTCTTAGTCTTGTAGGAATTTTGCCTGTATGTGAAATAGATTTTTCTTCTACCTGAAAAAGCAAAAAAGGATAAATTCCCCCTACACTTTAATAGTGAAAATTTATCCTTAGCGGTAACCTGAAATATGAAATTTTTAGGATACATCATGCTTTAAAAACTAATTCATCACAGGAACATCTACAACTATGATATTAACTTTATGTTATATAAGGTTGGATATATTCCTTTACATCATCATACTTTCCCTTAATAATTACTTTACCATCATCAAAAATTATTATTTCATCGTAAGATTTCAAGATTTCTGAATTCACCTTATGACTTATGGCTATAACCATACACTTCAAATCATTAATAAGCGTATCTACGTCCATGGAATTTTTCTTATCTAACGAACTGGTGCCTTCGTCTATCAATATTATATCAGGGTCTCTTACTAAAGCACGAGCAAAGGAAATACGCTGTTTTTCTCCTCCTGACAAATTATTTCCATTCTCTTCTAACACCATTTCTAAATTAATTTCAAAATTTCCACCTAATGACTTTAAATTAAGCTTTTCAGCTATTAGAAGTTAGGTTCTGTAAAATTGATACAACCTTTTTCTAAAACTTTAAATCTCATACTTTCGTTCCCTACATCCTTCAAATTTTTTTGTATTATCTTCTCTGCTTGAGAGCTTATAAACAACTAAACATTTGTTCGTTATTCTTTTTGCCGAATAATTTTAACAGGTGTTTCATTTTTCAACTTCCACAATGTCAAAATTGATATCATATACGAAACTGTACATATTAAACCTACAAACCCCAAAATGTATATATCCGGTGATGAAAAATCAACTTTGTATACCCCCATTCTGCTAAGCATTATGGCGATTATAGTATTAGTACAAATATTCGATAACAAGTATCCTATAAAGCTTCCAAGTATTACTATCGGAAACATGCTCATCACAATTTGATATACTATCTGGGTGGTTGTAAATCCTACAGCTTTTAAAATTCCGAACATATATGTATTATTTAAAAGTATTGTCTGAGCAACTAAAAATACTATCGCTGAAATAATACATATGCTTAAAATCAGTACCAATAAAACCAAATCGGAAATATTTCTTGTGACTGATTCAAATTGCTTGTTAAAAACATTTTGAAAATTATCTATATATACTATGCTTTTTCCACAAACTTGCTTTATATCATCAATAACTCTATTTATATTTCTATTGTTAAGTGTATATATATAAATAGTTTGCCATTTTGCATTTTTATCAATTTGTTTAAGTCCGTCAAATGTCAATGAAACATCCATTCCACCTGTATAACTTCCCTGAGTTATTCCTGTTATCACATATTCTCCCAAATTAGAACTATCCTGTAATTCATTTTTTAAAGTTATGAAATCACCTTCACCTTTTTTTAAAATGGAAGACAATGTTGCTGAGATTGCAACTTCATTTTCATGAAGAGGATACCTTCCTTTATATAATCCTACCTTATCTGTTTTCTCATAGTCATCATAAATTGTTGTTCTTACATCACATTTAGAGTCACAAAAAAGCGCCGAACCTCCGGGACCTATAGCCTTTACGATTTGTTTTACTCCCTCTACTCCTTTTATCTTTTCAATCCATTGTTCCGTATCTTCATTTTCTTTTAATTGCAAAACTATTGAAAAGTTTTCCATTCCGCTTATTTGCTGTAATCCTAATCTGTTTTTACCAAGTACAACATTGTAATATAAAGTCAGAAAAAATGAAGCGGCAAGCATGGATAATGAAATAATCAATATCAACAGTATATTTTGCTTCCTTCTGTTATAGAAAAGTTTCCATGCAATTATAAAGTTAGGATATAATATACCCCTCGTTACTGATACCTTGGAACTTGAGGAGTCATCAATCTCACCCCTTAATGCTCTCACAGGCGATATCTTTCTCGTTTTTATAGTAGATAAAAATGTCAAAGCACCTATCACACATATACTGATTACAAAAAATAGTATCAAATTCTTGAAATTTACACTACTTTCCCATTGGAAGCCTATTTCTGCCGTTATATTTTTGAACAAACCACTATAAAATTTAGAAGATAAGGCTATTCCAATAATATATCCTAAAATACTTAAAAGCAGATACTGCAACATATATGCCGCACTTATTTCGCCTGATTTATATCCTAAAGCTTTTAGAACACCTATATTCTTATATCCTTTTAAAATGCTGCTTTTAATTTTGTATTTTATTACTAATGCAACTATTATTGTGTTGATAATCGCAAAGAAAACCATAATATATCTATAAACCGCTATTGAGGAATTCATTGATAAAGTCGCACTGTTACGATCAACATAATTGATATAGGCAATGTCCTTAAATAAGCTCACCAGCTTTTTATGAATTGATAAATTTGGAGATTTTATCAAAATTATCTTACTTATTTCATCTTCTGTTACAAATTCGGTTCTCATAGCTTTAAATGCCGGGTCAGGTAATTCAAAGGCTATTGTTCCTCGGTTTCCAAAGAGAATACTCTCCGTAAAACCTGCAACATGATAACTTAAGACCTTATTATTATGTCTGAAAGAAATCTTATCCCCAAGATTGAATCCGAAAAAGCTTTTGCAAATAAAAGGTACATATATAGGATCATCATATATCTCTTCTGATTTTTCAACAAAACTAATTGTCGACAATTCCACATCTCTATCTGAACTCCTAATCATCCAAGAGCCGGAAAGTTCTTTTTTTTCTCTTTCATGAACTAAAGGAGTTTTCAAAAGAAGTAACGCATCCTCTACCTGATATTCACTTACATCAGTATCTTCAGTTAATATTTTTTTTATATCAGCCTCTTTAGCCTTGTAGTAGCTATCCGGTATCACTTCCGCACAGTCGGCACTCTCAGTCCTATTAAATGCCTTGGCAAACGATGCGTTGAAGCTGTCTTCAAGAGAAAAGACTGTATTGCATAAAAATGCTAATATTATTGATAAAATTACATAAACCACTGATGAATATATATTCCTTAAAATTCTAGAACGAGCCAAAATCCAAATTTTTTTCATACCAAATCACCAACCCATTTTTTCCAAAAACTCTTCCAACTTTATTGTCCTTTCATCGTTTTTTTCCTCTGTGTACTCGCTTAAAATACACTCACCCTTTATAGCTCCATCCTTTATGTATAATATCCGGTTCCCTCTAAGTGCGGCATGCACATCATGCGTAACCAAAACTATACTGCGACCCTCTCTGTTTAATCTTGTCAACAAATCCAAAACTTGTTTTCCCGCTTTTGAATTCAAGGCTCCGGTAGGTTCATCTGCAAATATTACTTTTGGAGAATTAATTACTGAACGAACAACCGAAATTCTTTGTGCTTCTCCACCTGATATTTTTAGAACTTCTTTGTCGTAAAGCTCCTTCGAAATCCCAACATCAGACAATATTTTCCTTGCTTTTTCATCCACATTAACAATATTCTTATCTTTAAGCAATCCTGTTATAACTATATTTTCAAACACTGTTAAATTGTCTATTAAGTTATTTTGTTGAAAAACAAATCCACAATTATTTCTCCTAAAAACTGCTAATCTCTCATCATTTTTCTTGCTTATATCTTCTCCCGAAAAATATACACTTCCTAATGTGGGTCTATCCATTCCCGATAACACATATAACAATGTAGATTTTCCCGAGCCGGAAGCTCCCATAATTACAGTAAAATCTTCATCGTATATCTCCATATCAATATTTTTCAAAATATTTTCTTGGCAATCTCCTTGGATAAATGTTTTGCATAATTTATTTGTTTTTATCAAAGCAGTTTTCTCTTTGTTCATACTTGCATCACCTTTCCTTATATAATGGCAATATTAAAAATTTCTCATTTAAATTTAATTCTATGTTGATTTTCGCTATTTATCTTTGACTATATGATAGCATAATAATCCTTAATGTACTTTTTCTATCCCTTATTTAACCTTAGACATTTCTTAATTATCCTTAACTGCATTTAACATTGGAAAAGAATTTACATGTTTTTATTTGAAAAATCAGATATATGAAGATTTTTAGATTTGAGTATTAAGATGTGTTGTATCTATAGATAATTTAATAACAAACGTAATTGTTTACATATCTCTATGAAAAACATTCAGTTTCATTGCAACTCCTTTAGGTATATCAAAACCTGTTAAAGATAATCCTAAACAAGAAGAATATATACTTTTATACAAAACTTATCAGCTTCTTTTTTTGCAAAAAGCTCTCCACCCATCTTCTTTATGAGGCTCTTGCTAATGTATAAACCCAGCCCTGTGCCAATATATCCTTCGGAATTTTTTCCTCTATAGAATTTTTGAGTTATGAGCTCTATATCTTCATCACTTATGCTGTCCCCAAAATCAGCGATACTGATTTCAAGGTACTTATCAACACACCTTGTATTAATTTCAATAGGTGTATCAGCATACTTATATGAGTTATTAATAATATTGTCAAATACTTGTACAGCCTTATTTTTATCCAATCTTATAAGACACGGCTCTATCGAAAAAGGTAACACATAATTTTTATAGTCGGCATTTTTTATAATATTCGATATAATTTCGCTTGCTTCTTCATTTACAGATACTTCCCATTCATTTAACTCTTCGAGCGTTGTCTGTAGCAAATTATCTGCCAGTAAATTTATTTGTTCCGCTTTCATAATAATACTGGATAATTTATTTCTTTTAATATCATCTTCTTCTTGTACAGATAGTAATTCAGCAACTGCTTTTATAGAAGCAACGGGGGTTTTTATATCATGACTCAATGAAGCTATAATTTCTTTGTTTTTCTTTTTTAAAAGTATTTCCTCATTTTTAGAAATCAACAGACTTTCCCTTAATATATTAAAGCTGTCAGCAAAATCTCCAATGACGCCCTTACATTCAACGATAAGTGGCATTTCTAGGTTCCCTTGAGCAATATGTTCCACATTCTTTTTTATTTTATTTATGGGCTTTAATAATGTTTTCCAAAGCACAAACATAAATATGCTCATCATTATTCCTGCTATTATCATAGCTATAGAACAAAATACCTTTACTTGCCGGTACTTATTTTGATATATCATCTTATCATTATTTTCAATTACAACCTTACCTACAACTACGTTATTTTTAACCATCTCGATAATAGTATCTTTATTTTTTATATGCGAGTGTATATTTGTATCTAACTTAAAAGTATCTGAGGATTTTAATAGCACATTATTGTCATTGCCTACTACAAGAAAATTGCTTTTCACATTTTCTATTTTTTTGAATCTGCCTTCTTGTATTTCTTTCCAATTATCCTGAACCGTTTTTACAATATGATTAGTTTCAACATAGCTTTTTGAAGTGTCAACACTTGTAGGTATAAGTAATATTATAATACAGACAAATAAATACACTATGTAAAAAAGTATAATTTTCCTCATATCCTATCCTTTCTCACAGAGCAAGTATCCTACACCCCATACGGTTTTAAATAATTTAGGGTTATTAGGATCTTCTTCAAATTTATCTCTTAGGTAGTGTATATGGACATTTAATGTATTATCTCCTGTTAATGTGTCAGTCCAAACATTCTGAAACAACTCTTCTTTCGAAATAGTTCTCCCTCTGTTTTTGAGGAAATAAAACAGTAGTTTTTTCTCCATGCTCTTCAATTTGACTTCTGTATTTTCCTTATATACTGTTTCATTTTTTAAGTTTACAGTACAGATCCCAAGACTTATAACTTCTCCAACTGTTTCAGGGTAATATCTTTTTAAAACGGCTTTAATTTTAGCGAGTAAATAGCTTAAGGAATATGGCTTTTGTATATAATCATCACCACCTATATGTAATGCTAATATCATATCATCATCACTATTTCTGGCACTGATAAATATAATTGGTACGTTACTTACTTCTCTTATTTTTTTACATAGCTCAAATCCTGAATCTTTATTCAAATTAATATCTAATAAGATTAATCTGATCGGATATTTGTTCAGTATATCCATACACTCTTTTGCTGTTTCAGCGGTGATAGTTTTGACCCCAAATAAGTTCAGATATTCACTTGTACTGTCTAACAATGTTTTTTCATCATCTACAACTAAACAATCAAATGTCATAATCAGTCATCCTTTTTTATAAATTTAAAAACAAAAAACAGAAACTTATTGTAAGTAAATTATACCATTTATTTAATATGTGGTCAATTTTTCGTAGCTTTGGCAGGCGGGGGACTTTACCCCGCCTGCTCCTACATTAAACTTCTATCTAAAGTCTTTCAGTAACCTTTTAAGCTTTTCCAATATCTTATTCCTCTTTTTAATAAGTGCAGGATGAGAGATATTATTTTTCTTTGCCACTGAGCGAGCCGACTCATCATCATAGTAAATCTTTTCAATTATTTCTCTTTCCTCGACATTGAGTTTTGACAAGGCTGCTCTTACAGCATCTATCATAATTTGAGTTTGAACTATTTTTTCCACATCTATTTCTTCATCGACAACACTTTCTTCAAAATGTCCGTCATGGTCAAAAGACGAAAATAAAAGCAGATGGTTTTTCCTATCCACCTGCTTTAAATAATTCTCATGATTTTTTTCTTGCCAATAAGCCTTATACACCTTTGCACTTACCTTAACTTTTTTACCGTCTACAAATAAAAAATACTCTTTTTGCATTGTTTTTTCCTCCATTAATTTTCGTTGTTTAAGTTAAAAAACAAAAAAATAGGAGGACTTCAGCATCTGAAAATACCGAATCCTCCGTAATGGGCGAAAAATATTAAGTTGATATAGCTGCAATCATTCAATGAAAAAAAGTTGATAAGAAGTCTCCTTTTTATACTTAAAGTCAAATAGTAAATATTGATACTTCTATATAAAAGCCTTACTTACTCATCATATGATGCCAAGTTTACCGACAGTAACCTCTATTTTTCTAAAATATATATAAACACACCGCTAATAGTGTCTTATCTTTTATAGTTCAACCTTTCTTACTAAGATTATACCACATTAACTTAATATAACCTTTTATTTTGTTAAATCTATTATTAAATTTATGGTTCTTCCGCATAAATTCGTATTCGATTAGCTGATATTGGGAAGATTCTTTATTTATCAATATTTGTAAAAAGAATTTATTGTAATTTACGAAGATAAGCGGAAGAGCCAAATTTATTTTTCAAATCACGCTGACAAAATCATATTTTATTTGATATAATTGAAAGTACAAACTAATAAATTGCTTAACGCTACATTTACAAATCATTCTTTTGTAGTTATACCGACTTTGTAAATGAAATCCTTACATTTAGCGGCTTTCCATAAAGAAAAGTCGGTATAACTAAAATTATCCAGAATTCCGGATAATTTTAGCAAGCACAGTAAGTGCATATGCACTTACGAAAAAATTGACTTACTCCTTGCATTCGCATCGGGCTCCTTTAGTCAATTTTTGCTTGTTGGGGAAATCCCCAAACCCCTGCATAGATACCTTTCTCGCATTTCATTGCCCAAATAACTTCTGAAAAAATTCTATCCACTCCAATTGAATCTTATTTTCAACAATGATATAATTCTCTTGTATTTCAGATAACCTTTTCCCATACAGGAGATTTCTGATTAGAAAACACACTCAAAGCAAAACCTGTAAGTCAAGCCCGGTGCTTGATTCTACAGGTTTTTTATTTTTATCATATATGGATTTGGAGGTTTTTATATGGCAAACAGAGTAAGGACTAATGGCATTTATTTAATGCTTTCAGATGATGAACTAAAGATTTTAGAAAACAAATATAGGCTCTCCGGCTGTAGGTCTTTGCGTCAGTTTATTATGAAATGTATCTTAGGCAAGGATATTTTCGTACTGGATATGACGGTTTTTAGGGAGCTTTCCGCAAGTATCGGCAGGATAACAGGCAGCATAAATCAGATTGCAAAGCGGGTGAACTCCACTGCTGTGATTTATAAGGAAGACATTCTTGATATAAAAGAACTACTAAAAAAACAGGGAAAGGATATTTATTCCTTACGAAAAAAGCTATATGACCTTGGAAATTTAGAAACCGTAAATACGGAGAAAATCTGATGGCTGTTACAAAGATTCATCCCATAGAAAAAACTTTGCACTTAGCCCTAAACTACATAATGAATAGTGATAAGACCGATGAAAAAGTCCTTATCTCCTCTTTTAACTGCAATCCTAAGCTGGCTCATCTTGAGTTTGAACAGACAAAAAGAGAATGTAATTCTAAGGCAAAAAT
>ERZ773083.2463-NODE-2463-length-11437-cov-45.829380_pt1 | contig 11437 bp, 9 predicted proteins | sample MGYA00511465_ERZ773083 | MGnify/ENA primary metagenome ERZ773083 (study PRJEB29015, sample SAMEA2738001) | human oral metagenome | biome: human oral; feature: human-associated habitat; material: dental | place: China | collected 2060 ... | reverse complement strand
ATAATTTTTAGGAGAAGAATCCATGGAAGACCCTGGCAGTCAGAGTATTTTATTGCAAGCAATACTGCTATTCGTTTTAACCTTACTAAATGCCTTTTTCTCAGCTTCTGAGATGGCGATGGTGTCACTCAATCGAGCTCGCGTCGAGCAGAAAGCCGAGGAAGGCGATGCCAAATACGTTCGTTTATTAAAAGTTCTTGAAAGCCCCAATAACTTTCTGTCAACGATTCAGGTCGGTATTACCGTTATCAATATCCTGTCGGGGGCAAGCTTTGCGGATAATCTAGGGAAAATCTTTGCTTCTTGGATGGGTGATTCCAAGACGGCACATGCAGTTGCTAGTTTCTTGGCTCTTGCCCTCCTCACCTATATTTCTATTGTTTTAGGGGAGCTTTATCCTAAGAGAATCGCTATGAATCTTAAGGATAGTTTGGCTATTCGGACTGCACCAGTGATTATCTTTCTTGGGAAAATTGTCAGTCCTTTCGTCTGGTTGCTTTCAGCTTCTACTAATCTTCTCAGTCAGATGACGCCGATGAAGTTTGATGATGCGGATGAAAAAATGACCCGAGATGAGATTGAGTACATGCTGACCAATAGTGAGGAGACGCTGGATGCAGATGAAATCGAAATGCTACAGGGGATTTTCTCGCTGGATGAAATGGTGGCGCGTGAACTCATGGTGCCGCGGACAGATGCCTTTATGGTTGATATTCAGGATGACACCAAGGAAATCATCGAAAGTATCCTCAAGCAAAATTTCTCACGAATTCCTGTCTATGATGGAGACAAGGACAATGTGATCGGTTTGATTCATACCAAGCGCTTGCTAAATGAAGCCTTCGCTAATGGATTCGACAATCTAAACCTCCGCAAGATTCTGCAAGAGCCACTCTTTGTCCCTGAAACGATTTTTGTGGATGATTTGCTCAAATCTCTCCGGAATACCCAAAATCAAATGGCGATTCTGTTGGATGAGTATGGTGGTATGGCAGGTCTCGTGACGCTTGAAGACTTGCTGGAAGAAATCGTCGGTGAAATCGAAGATGAAACAGACAAGGTTGCTATCGAGGTTCATGAAATCGGTGAGAACACCTACATTGTTTTAGGAACGATGACCCTCAATGACTTCAATGAATACTTTGAAGTTGAAATCGATAGTGATGATGTGGATACTATTGCTGGTTATTATCTGACTGGTGTTGGAACCATACCAAATCCAACAGAACGGCTCAGCTATGAAGTGGAAAGCCAGAATAAAAAACTGATTTTGACCAATGACAAGGTTAAAAATGGCCGTGTCACTAAGGTTAAGGTTGAAATTTCAGAACAAGTGGAAATCGATGAGGAAACTAATTAATAGTTGACTCTTTGTAAATCAAACAGGCTTTCTTATAAAGAAGGTCTGTTTTTGGTTATCGCAATAGGGAAGGTGTTTCATTGAGGTAGAAATGATTCAATAGTAAAATTGCAGAAAAGGTTTTAAGATTCCGATTACACAATTTTTATGGTAAACTACATTTAGAAAGACACGGTATTTTGTATGACTAAACGATTAAAATCTATTATTTTATCTCTACTTTGCATTTTCGTACTTGTAATAGGAGGTAAATTTTATATGGATCGAATGAAAGTGGATAATCTCTACTGGCATGGTTTTCAGCTCTATGAAGAACAAATCGCAACCTACCTAAAAGAGCATTACAGCGGTATCAGTAAAATAGAGTTTTCCCCTATTTTTATTACAGGAGGAAATGGGGAAAGTTTTTTACAAGGCCGTGTAGTTCCAGTGGTTTATGATACTGATGGAAATAAAGTCTATCTCAGAAATGATGGTTTTGTTGATGAGGTTCTTGTGGATTATTGTATGGTATTTGGAACTGATTTGGATTTTAATGTTAATGATGGCTCGGAAATTATTAATCTAAGAGATGATAAAAGAAGACACAATAGTGTTATTTGGGGGCAACCTCTACCTGAAAATTTGAAATGGGTAGACCACGAGACAACAGATGAATCGATGGAAGCTTTTTCTCATGAGGGATATCTTAAAGGTGTAGAAAAGAATGACCAAGGTAGTCCCAAAGTTGAGATTAGTTATAATTTAGAAATTCAACGAATTGATGAAAGAGACTTGGATAAATGGAAGTAACTGCTAAGTATCGGAAAGATTTAGAACGATTGGAGGAAGAATATTATAAAAGAAAGAAAGCTGAAAACTCTCAAATTTAGACTGTAAAAATATCATATATCAATTCACTATGAAAAAGTGATAAATAGTGATATTTTAAGTTTTCCACAAGATTTTTATAAGGAATGCTTAAGCTGAAAGTCTTATACTAGTCTCAACAAATAAGAAATGAGGGCAGTCCAATGACATATAAAGTAAAAGTAACCTATCAGAAATCATTTATCCGCTCCAAGCTAGACGAAGTAGCCTAACCAGTACTAGCAATAGAAGCAAGAAATGGATTCTCGTATCAACATTTCATAAATTTTTCATATCATCTCCTAAATATAAAAAACTAAAAAATAAACCAAAGAACAGGAAAACTCCTCTGATCGCTAGATTTTAGCTGACAGAGGAGTTTTTTTATGCTTGCTGAATGAAGCCCTCATTCTTTTTGCCGTGTGGCAAAATCCACAAAGCGAAATTTATCTAGTTTGTGCCGGCTTTCCGTGTATTGAAACTGGCGGCCGTCGGAGAGATAGAAGATAGAGCATTTTTAGATATTATCAAATTAGGCAGGTGCTGATTTCGAATTACGAGGAGACAGCAGTAGCCGCGACCATGACTTTGAAATCCTATGAAACATTAGCTATTCTAGTAAATAATGATTAAAACCAGCTTAAGCTTCTTTTAAGTATGGTGCAGTATACTAGAAGCATCAAATGAAGCCCTCTTAACTTTATTTGATAGAAGGAGTCCTTTAGTTTAACAGATGAGCAGCTGTTATAGCTATAGTTCCGCACCTTTTTTTCATAACAATCTCCGAAAAGGTCGCCCTCTAGGGCGGCTTTTTTTATGGAAAAAGCTGGAAACGGAGAGAGGCAATTTCAAGAAAAACTGAAAAACTCTATCTGTTGTAACACAATGAAAATGAAATTGAAAAACAGTTTATTTTCTAAAAAATAGGCAGAATCTATCTATTTTCACTAGAATCGTGATATAATGTAATTATAGTAAAACGTTTTCAGGTACAAGAGGATTATTATGGTTGAAGAAGCGATTGATTATGGGAAAGTAACGGGAATGGTTCACTCTACGGAGAGTTTTGGAGCAGTGGATGGACCAGGTATCCGCTTCATCGTCTTTTTACAAGGCTGTCATATGCGTTGTCAATATTGCCACAATCCAGATACTTGGGAGATGGAGACCAACAAATCTCAGCTGCGGACAGTGGATGATATCCTACAAGAAGCTCTTCGTTACAAAGGTTTCTGGGGCAGTAAAGGCGGCATTACAGTCAGCGGGGGAGAAGCACTTCTGCAGATTGACTTTTTGATTGCCTTCTTTACTAAGGCCAAAGAGCTGGGGATTCATTGTACACTGGATACTTGTGCCCTGCCTTTTAGAAATACGCCTCGTTATCTAGAAAAGTTTAATAAACTGATGGCGGTGACGGATTTGGTCTTGCTGGATATCAAGGAAATTGATGATGCACAGCATAGAATCGTAACCAGCCAGACGAATAAAAACATCTTGGCCTGTGCAAAATACCTCTCAGATATTGGGAAGCCAGTGTGGATTCGACACGTTCTGGTGCCAGGTTTGACGGACCGTGATGAGGACTTGATTGAGCTAGGTAAGTTTGTGAAAACACTCAAGAACGTTGATAAGTTTGAAATCCTTCCTTACCATACTATGGGAGAATTCAAGTGGCGGGAGTTGGGCATTCCTTATTCACTGGAAGGGGTGAAGCCACCGACTGCTGATCGGGTCAAGAATGCCAAGGAACTGATGCATACAGAATCTTACACCGAATACATGAATCGGGTGCATAATAACTAAGTGACATAAATAGGGGAAATGGACTGGAGAGAAACCAGTCCACTTTTCTTAATAAAATACCTGCTAATCCTCCGGTATGGCCTACTTTTATAAGATTTGATAGCATGAAAGCACACATTTAAGTACATTGCAGGTAGTGGTTGTCTGATTTTAAAAGGATGGATATATTAGAAGCGCTTATAGCAAGCTTTCTTCTTTTTGTGTGAGTAGCTTTTATCTCTATTGTAAGGCTAGAAAAGTTAGTTCTAGCTTTCAAGAAGGTGTTTGAATAAAGGCGGAATTTATGGTATAATAAGGCCTAATAGCGATTTTTTTAGAGAATAGAATAAGCGTAGTGGGAGTAGTGTTTTGGGAAATAAAAAAGCCATTGTGGTTTCGGGAGATTATGGGTATATCAGACAGATTGAAACGACAATAAAATCTCTTTGCTGTCATCATAAAAATTTAGATATTTATGTTTTCAATCAGGACATTCCTCAAGAATGGTTTTACTATACGCGTCAGAAGGTAGAAGCAGCTGGTAGTCAGTTGAACGATGTGAAATTGTTTAATAATCAGATTGACGATCAGGTGAAATCGAAATGGGAAGCTGGAACTTATGCTCACATCAACTACATGGCTTACGGGCGCTATTTTATACCGAACTATGTTGAAGCAGATAGAGTCTTATATTTAGATTGTGATATTGTTGTGACACGAAATCTGGATCATCTTTTTGAGATGGATATGGAGGATTATTATGTAGCAACGATTCGTGCGACGTATGGAGTAGGCTTGGGCTTTAATTCTGGAGTGATGCTCATCAATAATAAGCGTTGGCGTGAAGAAAACATGGCTCAGCAATTGGTTGAGTTGACAGATAGAGAATTAGCCAATTTTACTGAAGGTGATCAGTCTATCTTGAATTTGATGTTTGAGGGCAAAAAACTTGATTTGGAAGATACTTACAATTTTCAAATCGGTTTTGACATGGGAGCTGCGCTAGATAAGCATGACTGGATTTTCGAAATCCCACTTTCCCCACTACCTGCTGTTTTGCATTATATTTCTGGTCAAAAACCATGGAACACTGTTTCCAACATGCGTCTGCGTGAAGTATGGTGGTTTTACAATTCTCTTGATTGGTCTACAATTATTGAGACAGATGAATTTGATGTCGAGAAAGCTATTAAACAGAGGGATGAAGGCTTTGCTCTCCACTGTGTAACCCTGACAAACTCAGATAGACTAGAGGGAATTGAAGATTTGGCGAGTGCATTACCAAACTGTCTATTTCATATTGCTGCCTACACACAGATGTCTGATAAGTTACTCAAACTGATGGCTTATGAAAATGTTCGCTTGCACGCTGCAATTTTGCCATATCCTTTGAGAGATTTACTGGCGAGCAGCGACATTTATCTTGATATCAATCACGATCAGAAATTCGATACTGTGATTAGGGAGTTTCAAGAGTCTGGTAAGCCTGTTTACGCCTTTGATAATGTTCAAACCGAAGGGATTTCAGAGCAAGTATTCTCACATGAGAATTATCAAGAAATGGTGGAAAAAATTCGATCAGATTTTAATTAAATGACGAATTGCCCCACATTTTGTAATCAAAATAGAGAAAGCAAGTTGATTCCTTATCTATAATTCTATGGAATGGGCTTGCTTTCTTAAGTCTTTGACTTAAAAGACAAGTTTATGTATGAAAAGAGGGCTCTGGGCAAGTCCAAAATACAAATAAAGGATAATAAATGGAGCACTTTGGTCTTAAGAAAAAGAAGCGTCAGAATATTTTTAGAAAGAGAATCTTCTTTACACTGTTCATTATTGCTATTTATATATTAGGAAGACATATCTTGCTTCCAGGCTACAATAGCAGTATGGAAGCTTTTCGGATAAAGGAAGACAATCCCTTGGCCGCTTTGTATTTGCTGGCAGGAATTGATGTTTCTCAGATTTCAGTATTTTCTTTGGGCTTAGGACCTTGGATTACGACGATGATTGTATGGCAAGTCATGAACCTAAAGAAAAGCTGGAATATACAATCTTGGTCCCTTAAAAAAACGGATTTCTTTCAAAAGATCCTAACCTTGTTTTTTGCGATTGTGCAGGGACTCGCCATTATGTACACGGCTTATAGAGGAAATGGTCGCTTTCTACTTCTCGTGGATGACTGGCTCTATAATGCAGCAGTTTTAACTACAGTTGTGACAGGTAGTTTTATCATTATCTGGTTATCAAGTCTCAATACTCGTAAGGGAGTGGGAGGATCAACCATCATCATTATCTCAGGGATTTTGCTCCAGTTTGCTGACCAATTAATAGTCTTGCTTGGGAAATCCTTGTCTTCTGTCCGAGGAGGAATGATTTTAGTTGTGGCTCTATTGGCCTATCTTCTCTTGACCTTTGTTGCTGTCGTATGTGAGAAAGCCGAGATACGTCTGCCTCTTAATCGGATCATGTTAAGCAGTCGCTACTATGATAAATCTTATTTGCCAATTAAGTTCATTCCTTCTGGTGGAATGCCCATTATGTATGCAACAAGTGTCTTGATGTTGTTCCAATTATTACTAGACTGGACAGGGAAAGGATTTTCAGTAAAATTTGGGAATTTGTTTGACTTTACAAAGCCCTTGGGGCTCCTTGTTTATCTAGTTGCGATTTACTTGTTAGGTATTTTGTTTGCCTATATCAATTTGGAACCGGAAGAGACAGCGAAACGCTTGCAGCGTCAGGGAGAATATTTTGACTATATTCAGCCTGGGAAAGAAACCTTAAAAGTGTTAAAACACTATATTTCTTTGCAATCAAATATAGGCGCTATCTATCTCATCTTGTATGTCGGCCTGCCCTATCTTATTAATTTCTTCTTGCCTTTGCCAAGTTTCTTTTTGACCTTGCCAAGCACACTAGTCATTTTGATCAGCATGCTCTTGCCCTTGCGTGAAGAAATACGAATCTTAAGAATCGGGACTTATTATCATAAAGAACTAGAAGCAAAAGGAGAATAGAGGGATATGTTTTACTTTGTACCTTCTTGGTATAAACAAGATCGAAAATGGTATTCTACTGCCCTACCTTTCTATCTGCAACCGAAAAATATGATGTTTGATGATGCCGTAAATTTATTGCGGATGTTTCAACAATCAGGAGAAGCCAACTCTATCCTGATTTTGAATTATTCACCTCATATTCGGACCTTCTTTTATCAACAGAGAATCTCGTCAGAAGACATGTGGAATCTATTTGATAGCATACAAGGTCTAACAGATGTGCCTGCACGAAAAATTCGTTTGGATGATTTGAAATGGCCGCAAGGAGCAGAAATCTTTTATACTCCTTTTATTGTCGATGTTCACGTTGATCACCTACCTCATGCTCAGATTAATTTTTCACAAATAGGTAATATTTTTGATATTACCTATTTTGAAAATAATCAGATAGATTATCAGCTTGTTTTTGATGACCGTGGCTTTGTCTCCAGTATTATCTATTTTGAGCATAATCAGCCTTATTATCAGGACTATCTGAATGCACAAGGGATATGGCAATTCAGAGAATTTTTGACAGCTGATAACCAGCAGGTCATTATCAATCCTGAGGCACAGGGCACATTTGCCAAGGGTGTCTATCAGAATATTGAGGAGCTTGTTAAAGAAAAGCTAGAGCAGCATTTGGCTTCTGTTTTAACCAAGGATGATTCGATTATTGTTTCAGCAGATGTGCAGCATAATCATTTTTTCCAACAGATTAAGAAGGACCATCTTGTTGTTCTGTCCTTCTTTGGCAATCGTTATCCGATTACGAATACAGAACAATTATTCTCTGATTTAAAAGATACCCCATTTTTTGTGGTAGATAGCTTAGACAAAATCGAGAAGATTGCAGCACAAGTAGAGGAAGTAGAAGAAGAGCAACTTCCTGCTTATTATGAGATTCCCCCTTATGACACTCAGTTGAATCTTGGGCATAGTCAGCGGAAAAAAGAGTTGATCATCTATGTCAATTTCGATACTTTACCAGAACATCATCTTCAATATGTCTTTACTTCCTTGTTTGATATGATGTTGCAACATGAGTGGATTGACTTATTGGTTGGGACGCAGAGTCAGGATTTTGGTCGAGAAGCTTCTATTCGACAGTTTCTTGAGGAATCTTTATCATCAACAAAGTATGCAGAAAAATTGCTCCTTGTTGACAAAGATAAGGTTGCTAAGAGTGGTGATCCACGTTTAGAAGATGATGATAGCCTCAGAGAGCGAATTGATACTGTGGTGATTCATAGTGATACCGATTTGGCGAAGGCTCTGAAGTATGTTCGCGTCATCTTGGATTTGGGAAGTCCAGCCGATATCCGAACCCAAATTGCAGGTATCAGCGGAGGGATTCCTCAAGTGAATTTGTATAATTCTTCCTATGTGAAGCATGGCGAAAATGGTTGGATCATGAATGATATTTCTAACCTGAAAGAGGCACTCTTGTATTACCTCACAGATTTGGAACACTGGAATCAATCTTTGGTGCATTCGGTTAAGAGGATTGAGCTGTATACAAGGGGAGAAATTGTCGAAATGTGGAAAAATACGATAAAGGAATTAAAGCTAAATGAACAGAATTAGTGTCCTACAGATTGCCAATGAGAATTGGCAGCACCAATATGAGATTCCTAGTAATATCGCATGGACATTTGTTAAACCAGAAGATATCATGTCTCTCTTGCCAGAAGATATTGGTATTTTAAAAAAGGATGGTAAGAAACCGAAGGCTGCTAAGCCTTATGATGTTGTCTTAGTAGATACTGTTGAGCATTTTGAGTACATCACAGTATTGGACAGCTTAATTCAGGTTTATCGCTTGTTTTATCATGAACGTTGTCAAATCACTACAAAAACTTTGGAAAGATTCCTTTTACGTAAAAGGGCCGTTCAGTCTACTTTTGAAGATCCAGCTCAGATGCTGTATCTATTTTCACGGGGCTTTTCTTCCAAGCAAAGTGGTACCAAGCTCAGTGTTAATCATCTAGCTGTCAATCCCTCCTTCTCAGGTCAGATTAACTATGAAGGAACTAACTATCTCCGTCTGTGTGGTCAATATGGTGAGGATTACCAAACTGTAGCAACCTATCAGTACAATATTTTTTTGAATGGAGATACTCCTTTGGATTTGTGGCCAGAATTCAGGCACTCGGACGATTGCTTGATTCGTTATGTCATCAAAGGCTACCCAGTTGGAAGCTCTCCCATGCAAGAGTGGATTTATGATAAAGAAACTTTTGATAAGCCTCTTGTTTTGGATACCAGCGATTCTTATTACCTAAGCGTCAGCGTCCAAGCAAAAGGGCAAGGCATTGTGAAAATTGGACCTTTCCACCATCGCCAGTCACATTTGGGATATGGGGACTTGTTGGTTGGTGGAAATCGTGTTGTGGATAAAAATCGGGAGGAGTTGATTTACTATTTCCATCCTGGTGATTTGAAGCCACCTCTCAATATTTATTTCTCTGGTTATCGCCCAGCAGAAGGTTTTGAGGGCTACTGGATGATGAACAATTTGGGATCGCCTTTCTTGCTGATTGGAGATCCGCGTTCTGAGGGTGGTGCTTTCTATCTAGGCTCAGAAGAGCTTGAGCAAAAGCTGATTCAAGTCATCCGTCATTGTTTAGATGAATTGGGCTTTACAAGTGACCAGTTAATCTTGTCGGGCTTATCAATGGGGACCTTTGGAGCCCTGTATTATGCTTCCAAGTTAGAGCCTCATGCAGTGATTGTCGGCAAGCCCTTAGTAAATTTAGGCGATATTGCAGAGAATGAATCCACGATTCGTCCTGGAGGTTTTCCTACTTCTTTAGATTTAGTGCTTCGTACAATAGGAGAATTATCAGAGGAAGGAATAGCTCAACTTAATGAGCACTTCTGGACAGCATTCAAAGAGGCTGATTTTTCAAGGACGAAATTTATTGTGTCTTATATGTATCATGATGACTACGATGGTATGGCCTACCCTGATATGCTAGAAGAGCTAGGAAAGCGAGCTTATCGCGTTAATATCATTAGTAAAGGATTGACAGGACGACACAATGATGATACGCAAGGAATTGTCGAATGGTTCTTTAATCAATATAAAACTTTGTTAGTGAATAGTTTTGAAAGGAAGTTTGATTCGTGAGATACAAGGAAGAAATCTATTTTGCTTATTGGGATATGCAAAGTGTATCACAGTATCTATATGGATCGTCTGTGAAGCTACTAGCAGATGGGCATGTTTTATATGAGAATCAGTTCATGCCGTCTGGTACAGTCATTCATGAATGGCATTCGCAAGCAAACTATCAGGCTTTACGAAATACGAGCCAGCTTCCTGAATTGAAGCGAGGAGAAAACTATATCTTTGGCAGCCATCTGGAGACTCTTCCTGAAAATTCGACCTACTTGAAGATTGAATTTATGAATGCGCGTGATGAGGAGATTTTTAATCAAATCATTAAGCAGGGTGAGACGATGAGCGTTCGTGTTCCGAACAATACCCATCATTATAAAATTCAATTAGTGAGTTCAGGTTGCCATCGTTTCTTGTTTGAAAGCATCTATATTGCCGAAGAAGGTGTGGCAGATTATACCGTCGATCGCTATTGGATTTCGAAATTGTTGCATAAGGACGTCAATCAAGAGACGATTTACGTTTGCTTTACGGAGCCTGATTTCAATCGGACGGGCTACATTCCAGAAATTGTTCGGGAACATTTTCCAAATTTGCTGGTAGTCAATTCTTCCTATAAAGACGCTCTTTTGTATATGGAAAAAGAGTTTTTCGAAATCTTGCTTGGAACAATTGAAAAGCTGTCTCGAGAATATTCTTTTGAGAAGGTCGCTTTCGCTGGCTATGGACCGATTTCAAATATCGCAGCCTTACTTTACTCTCAGCAATTTGAAAATGCCTATGCTTTAGTGACTGATGATTTCATGCCAGAATTAGATTATCAGCATGTTCTTGATCGCTATCGAAATAGGGTGAATTATCCTTTATTTAGAGATTTGCTACTGGAACGCTTCAACTCAGCTAGAGTAAAAGAATATGCCCATCTGAAAAATAGGCCACGGGTACTAACCAAAATTGATTATTTGTTGGATCAGTCCTTTTTGCTTCAAAAAATAGACTTGGAGAAAACGGAAGAGTGGATGAGAAAGAATGAAGCCTAAAAAATTACATTTAGCTAATTCCTTTAAACTAAGGCGATATAAAAAAATCTTAGTAAAGATTAATCAGCTTTCTGACGATTATGCAGCCATGTCAGATGAAGAATTGCAGTCTAAAACTCAATGGTTTAAAGGCCGTCTTTCTAAGGGAGAAAGGCTACAGGAAATTTTACCAGAAGCCTATGCCACCATTCGTGAAGCGGCTAAGCGCGTCTTGGGGCTCTACCCTTACGATGTACAAATC
>ERZ773083.2456-NODE-2456-length-11461-cov-5.983167_pt1 | contig 11461 bp, 12 predicted proteins | sample MGYA00511465_ERZ773083 | MGnify/ENA primary metagenome ERZ773083 (study PRJEB29015, sample SAMEA2738001) | human oral metagenome | biome: human oral; feature: human-associated habitat; material: dental | place: China | collected 2060 ... | reverse complement strand
CACGATAAATCATAATTGGTACTATAACATGGATATATGAATATTATATTATGAATTTTAATTTTATAAAACTAATAAAGGAGAAGGAGTAAATTTATCGATTTTATACCTAGGTTTGATTTAAAAATATATTTATGCTTAATTGTAGAATGAAATTGAACACATAAAAAGTCCATAGTGAACCTTGTGTTATGATTTAAGTGACCAAACATAATCTAACCGAGGTAATCACTATGGACTATACTAATCATAACACGACATTACGTACAAACAAACACTTAAAACTTGAAGAACGCTTTTATGTAGAAAAGAGAATCGCCGCAGGTGATTCTGTTACCGCTATTGCAACCGTATTAGGACGCTCAACCACTATTTATACAGAACTAAAACGTGGTTCAGTTGTCCAAATTCGACAAGGTAAGGCCTGTATTGTATATGTAGCAGATTCAGGGCAATTAACATATGAACAACAACGTCTTGGCTCATTTAATACAATGAAGTTAGGTTCCATAGAGTCCTTCATACTTTGGGTTGAAGAAAAAGTACTTAAAGAACATTGGTCTTTTGACGCTGCTGTCGGATATGCTAAACGTCAGTGTATATTTGCACGTAATGAAATAGTTTGTACAAAAACTTTATATAACTATCTTCATCAAGGTTTACTTGGGGTAAAAGCCATTGATCTGCCTTTGGTAATACGTCGTTCTATGAGAAAATCCATTGTCAGAAAACATAAGCGCGAACTGGGGCAATCCATAGAACTTCGTGATGCTACAATTGAAACTCGTAAAGAATTTGGTCATTGAGAATTAGATACTGTTCGTGGAACAAAGGATAAAACAGATAACGTATTAGTGACGTTATTAGAGCGTAAAAGCAGACTATATGTAGCGTTACGTTATCCGTCAGCACGTGCCTGTGATGTAAAAGAGACATTAGAAGCGTGGTTAACTACCTTTAGGAAGAATGTTGAATTAGGCACAATATGTAAGACAATAACCGCTGATAATAGATTAGAATTTGCAGACATATCTGAACTTGAAGATGAAATGCTATTAATCTATTTTGCGCATCCCTATTCGGCTTGGGAACGAGGTTCTAATGAACGGCATAATGGTCTATTTCGTCGCTTTATTCCAAAAGGGAAGCGAATAGAAAGTATCTTAGAACATACACTACGCCGAACTCTTCACTGGTGTAATAACTTACCACGTAAGATATTACATTACAAAACACCACAAGAGGCCTTTTTAGAAGAAGTTAATAAAATAGTGGATTTAAGTACTGTTCAATTTTATATTGCAATTTAAGATCATTTTAAATCATTAGAAGGCAAATAATCAAAAGATAGATTGCTTTCTGCCATTGGTGAAGCAAAGCAAATTGTTGATAGAAGCTATAATGGCCAAATGAGAACTATTGACTCACAATTGGAGCGTATCAATACTGATATAGCTAGTACGCTAGCAACAGACACGACTAAGTTAGCAGAGCTCAAGGCTAAACAAGAGCTTTTATTGAAAAAACGAACTACTTTAGAAGAGAATAAAGGAATTGTTGATAAAGCTACTGATAGAGCAGTAGATAGAGCTGTTAATATACAAGTTGGCATTGGATCAAGTAAAAGTGTAGCTGAATCGAAATTAGAACGCTATACATATTCTAGTGGTGCTATTGATTCTGATGGAACTATTTTACTTCATGCTAATAGTGCAGATTCAATTAAAGGTAATATTACTGCAATTGGCGAGCAAATCAAAGGGGAGAATGTACAATTAGCTGCTTCCAATACTATTAATCTAGAGGCAGGTTCAAATACGCAACGTGTTGAAACGAATAGTAAGTCTAGTGGCTGGAATGTCTCTGCTAATATTGGTATGAGAACTGGTGGACTCGTAGGCTGGTCGGCTTCCGCTTATAAAGGAGCAGAAAATGGCATAGAAGATACTACGACTCATACTGGTACACATGTTGTAGGCACTAATAACGTATCTATTGAAAGTGGTAGTAATACGAACCTTATTGGTGCTACTATTTCTGGACGAGGTGTAACGGCGAAAGTAGGTAATAATCTAACTGTACAAAGCTTGCAAGACAGTCAAAACTATCATGAAATATCCAAGAACAAGGGGATATCCATATCTGGTGCAAACTTTACGTCTCAACCTACGATTAATGGTGTTAATGTAAAAGGTAATATTGATAGTACTTATAAAAGTGTTACAGAGCAGTCTGGAATTCATGCCGGTAGTGATGGTATAAATATTTCTGTTGGCAATACGACAACAGTAAAAGGTGCTACTATAACTAGTAAGGCTACACCTGAAAAAAATAAGATATCTACCAAATCACTAGTTATGGAAGACATTCAAAATGAAGCTTCGTATAAAGCTAAGAAATCTGGTATAGCCATGAATACATCTGGATTGACAGCAAAGGGTGTTCTCGGTAAAATCAACCCATTAGGACTATCTCCGGTAGTTTCTATTCCAGTATCAGATGAGGCCCAATCTACTACAAAATCTGCTATTAGTGATGCTATATTGGTAGAAGTAGAGGGTAAACCTCTTACTACTATTAACAGAGATACTGAACATGCACTCAATAGTATTAAACCTATATTTGATAAAGCCGATGTAAAAGAACGTATGGAATACGTTAATGCTGTATCTGATGAAGGCTTCAAGTTAATTGGGGATATTGCAATGAAGCAAGCTCAGAAGTATGAGGAAAAAGCAGCTAACACTTCTGATGAAGCTCTAAAAAAACGATATCAAAAAGAAGCTGATAAATGGAAAGATGGCGGTATTTATAAAGTTGCCTTACATGGCGGTTTTGGTGCAGTAGTTTCTAATATGGCTGGTGGTTCTAGCTTAGAAGGATTTACAGTAGCTAGTGCTAACGAGGTGATGATAGGAGCTATTGCTAAAGAATTAGCTAAACACCCTAATAGTACAGTAGATGCTAACGGTAAATATGTTGATAACTCTGATGTATATAAAATTGCTAGTGCAATATTAGGTAATACAGTTTCACACTCTTCATTGGGTTCTGGTATTTCATTATCTGCTACACAAAATAATTATTTGACACATAAGCAAATTATTATGTATTTAAAAGAACTTAAGGAGGCATCAACGGAGATTGAAAAATTAAAAGTTCGTGAGAAGTGGGAAAAAATTGATAATGAACAAGAAGCTGAATTAGAAGTGTTAAGAAATAAAATATTTGTAAGTGAATCAGATAAATTAGACTTTAATAAATATTTAATGTTTGTAAAAGCAGCTTCTGCTTTAATTGGTGAAGAAATTCTAATTGGTAAAGGCTTAGAAGGGGTATCCATAGAGAATAAAAATTATTATGCAATTTTGGATCAAGATAATAAGCATATTGTGTCTTCAGATCCTATAAATTTTAATTTTAGAAAGATTAGTGATAGACGTGAGGTTGAACATAATGAATGGCTACTAAATGAGCTATCAGATAAAATACAAAGAAAGAATTATAGTACGTATGATGAATATCTAAATGCTATCAAAACGTATTATCTTGATTTGTATCAAACATTTGATTTATCTAATAATCTTGATGATTCAATAGGATATACTTTGTTAGATAAGTCTACAGGAGTTAAGTATTATACTAGTTTTAGTCAGGCTAAATCTAGACGAGAACTTTTTTTGCAGCCTAAATATAGTAATAGTAATTTAAAGCTAGCTGATCTTACAAAGCTTAATATAGCTATTTCTAAGGTTGAGAAAGGTGTAATTCAAGAATTAGCTGATCAAATTCAAGGAGGATCCATTGAGTCTTTATCAGCTAATATGCCTCAGATAATAGGCTATGAAACTATGGGGTTAGCATCTGATATTACAAAGCAGGCTAGTAAAGGTACCAAAAATATACTATATCAATATAATAGCTTAGGAAGTAAAAAAGTAGAGAACTCTGATATGGTGAAAGAGGCCATAATAAATGCTATAAAAAACAGTCCAATAACAAATCCTAAGACTGTTATAGCCACAATTCCTATTGAGTTTAATGAAACTAGAGCCTTTAATGATTTAAAGATTGGGAATTTGAGAAGCGGCTTGGCTACATTAGATTTAGCTTTAGGTGTTCATGGTGCTAGTATATCTTTTAAAGCGTTTAGATCTCATGATGATACATATTTTATCAATGGAATAGTTACAGATCGATATGATTTTAAGAAGGAACAAGATATATATAGTTCTATAGGAAACATGATTAATGGTATTGGTGTTCATATGCAGGAAATGAGGACTCTGACTAACTCTCGTGTTCAAATTGATTTTAAATTTGATAAGTTAAGAATAGTATGATTTTATGATAATTTACTTCTTACATCCTGAGCATAGTGTGAGTTTTAGGTTTGATAGTAGGAATCGTATAGGTTCTGTTGGGCTTGTATTTAGTTAAATGGTTCAGATTAAAAACTTTAAGGGATATCTATGTAGAGGGTCGAGGTAATATGCAGTGAAAATAATAATGAAATTAAAACGCTATATCATTTTTATATTATTATGTATCGGGATATGTTTAATCTTAAATCCAGTAGAACGAGTATATGTTTTTATCTTTTCTGAGCGCTATGCTACGGAGTCCTTTGAAGGATTAAAGATTCAAATTTTAAATAATGGAACCGTAATTTATAAAGATAGTCTTTTTGATGAACCGCTTGTTATATTTGAAAAAGTATTATGCTATCGTGAAGATGATGATAAAATTATTTTTTGTAAATATAACTATTTGTTTAATGGAACATTCAATTATAAATATTTAGTCTATCACAAATTTGATTCATCATTTAGCACATATTATTCGGAGGGGCCTTATTTACATACTGATTATGGATTTAAGTTGAAGTATTCTGATGATCGTTATTATGATGATGATAACTATGCCATTACAGTTCCCAGTAAATGGGTTTTGCTAACGCCATGGTATTAGTATGAATTACAGTATTTAAATAGGTTCTATAATCAATGTTGGAGGTGACACAATAATGGTGCCACCTCCAACATTATTAAATTCCTTCAGTAGAATCCGAAGCAACAGGTATTCTCGGTAGAATCAATCCATTAGGGTTATCTCCGGTAGTTTCTATTCCAGTATCAGATGAGGCACAATCTACCACTAAATCTGCTATTAGCGATGCTATATTGGTAGAAGTAGAGGCTAAAACTCTTACTACTATTAACAGTGATACTGAACATGCACTCAATAGTATTAAACCTATATTTGATAAGGCTGATGTGAAAGAGCGTATGGAATACGTTAATGCTGTATCTGACGAAGGGTTTAAATTAATTGGGGATATTGCAATGAAGCAAGTTCAAAAGTATGAAGAAAAAGCAGCTAATACTTCTGATGAAACTTTAAAAAAACGATATCAAAAAGAAGCTGATAAATGGAAAGATGGTGGAATTTATAAAGTTGCCTTACATGGCGGTTTTGGTGCAGTAGTTTCTAATATGGCTGGTGGTTCTAGCTTAGAAGGATTTACAGTAGCTAGTGCTAACGAGGTGATGATAGGAGCTATTGCTAAAGAATTAGCTAAACACCCTAATAGTACAGTAGATGCTAACGGTAAATATGTTGATAACTCTGATGTATATAAAATTGCTAGTGCAATATTAGGTAATACAGTTTCACACTCTTCATTGGGTTCTGGTATTTCATTATCTGCTACACAAAATAATTATTTGACACATGAACAAAATCAGTTACGTTTATCACAATTAGCTGCCGCCAAAACTGCTAAAGAATATAATGATATTAATTCTTATTGGCAAGATATTGATAGAGCGCAAGAGTCTGAATTAAAAAATAAGATTGAAGATACCTATTATATGAATCCTTCTGATAGATATAACCCTAATATATATTTTTCTGTAGAAGATCGTATTCGTGAAAATAAAGAAGCAATAGGTGCCGTTAATCTTAATTATGAATTTAAATCTATATATGGGTTTGATGGAAAAATAAAAGAGAGGATTACTATTCATATCGTTGGAAGAATAGAAGACTTATATAACGGACGTTATGATTCTGATATATTCCGAATGTTACGTTTTAAGCTTCAAAACTAAGTGGCGACACGACTAGCTCTCTTAAAAGGTTATAGTCCAGATTCAGTAGCATATAGACAAGATGTACTTAAAACATTTAATGAGATTGATGCTAAAGGAAACTCGATTGTTTATAACGGTAAGTCTTTCGGATATGGTTTAACTGATGCAGTAATAGATAATAATATATTTGACTTATCTACACATGTCCGAACAGGATTAAATTTAAACAGACCGAATAATAACTCCTACTATGCGGGTCGTATGACTGGTGATGTAATTACTACTGTTGAGGGAGCTGGATTAGTTGTTACTGGTTTGGGGGAAACTGGCTTGACAATTGCTGGTGCTGTACCATCTGCTGGTGCTTCACTTGCATTAACTCCCGCTGCAGTAGGTCAAATTGCGGCTGGAGGTGGAGTAATAGCCAATTCTGGTAAGAATTTGGGGAATGATATTACTTTATTTGCAAAAGCACAGAAGCAAGAAACTAATGGGATTATTCAAAAAGATCATATGGACATTTCTTCAATCAAAGGAAAGGTTCCTGATTGGCAATATGAACAAATGGACTTAGGGGTACCATTGAAGAAGCATAAGGTATTAGATAGAGATGAAATAGAAAAATTAAATCGTTTTGGAGATCCTAATTCCTCTGTAGATTTGATTGCAAATGGTGAAGTTAAGCAGAGACGTTATTTTGATAATGATGGTAATATAATAGTAGATATTGATTTTTCTCATGGTGGAAAACATCCACTGCCACATAAACATGTATGGATTAATAATGAAAGGAGTAAACATAACTATGAATAGATTAAATGAAATGAGAAGTTATTTATCTATGAATGAAGAAATTGAATTTTCGTATAAAGGGTTAGAATGTTTTATAACTCCTAATAATGTTGTTTGGGAATTTTGGGTTAATGATGAATGCGTCATTAAAGAGTCGGATTTAGATATTTTTTTAACAATTCCCTGTTTAGAGGGGCATACAATAAGCGATATTTTTGCTAATGAGTTATATGATGAAAAATCTTTGTACATTTTTTAATCTTTTATGGAAATTGTTATATGTGTAATTAGTATTTGTATATTATTATAATTAACAAAGAGGGACTGTGATAGAATCTAGTAAACTTGTATTTTATCTGCAGTCCCTATTTTATGTTCATTTAAGCACATGACTTGAAAAATGCGAAACGTAAAAATTGGTCTGTTGGAGATAATATCAGTGTTACTGTAGGAGGGATACTAGGTTTTGAAGCAAGTGCTTATTCTGCAAATAAAATTGCTAGTGCAATATTAGGTAATACAGTTTCACACTCTTCATTAAGAACTGGTATTTCACTATCCGCTACACAGAATAATTATTTGACACATGAGCACTATCAGTTGTTTTTATCACAAATGGCGGCGGCTAAAAGTCAGAAGGAACGTAATGATATCCAAGAATATTGGATATCAGTTGATCGAGAACAGGAAGCAGCACTAATAAATAAAATTGAAAATGAGTATTTGTCATTTATTCATAGTGAAACACTAACAAATTCAAATAATTCAGAATTTGCTTGGACTAAAGATGATTTAGGTAAGTCAGTTACTCAAAATGTATTATCTGAGGTAGGGAATCAACCATGGGTTGGATATGTGTATTATGCAGAGAACGCATCAAAATTTACTCGAACTGTAGCGAAAGTTGGAGGGCTTGTTTCAATAGGTTTCTTACTTAACGATATGCAAAAAGATTACCAAATGTACAGTGGTCGAGAACTAGCGAAAGCATGGGGGGCCAACTTAATTCCAGTTGTTGGCGGATTGGCTGGCGGAGCTGTAGGCAGTGCTGGTGGTCCTGTAGGGGCTTTCACCATAGGGGTAATTGGTGCGACAGCTGGAGATTATGCTAAAGATAGAATTAAATATAATTTGAAAAAGGATACAGACAAGTAATGTTTAAGGATTTACTTTTAATAATATGTAGTATGGTTTTAGTATATAAGTTGATTACTCATAAAGGTAAGCTTAGTTTTGCTAGGGTTGCTACATTAGGGGGATTTGCAGTTGAGGGTGTAATAGTAGCGTTAATTCATGAATCTGTTTCGGAATTTGTATTGCTTTTTCTGATAATAGTTTGCATGGGAATTTCTTTGGTGGGGATGTATTTCATGCTTAAGAATGACGAGTTTGAAAGTGATAAAGTAGAGATGTATCAGTCTAACTTTAAAATGGGCGTATATGTCTGGTTGTTTCTAGTAGCCTTATATATTTTTTTATATATTTTAACCTATTATTAGATACCTAAATCGTACATATAGTAGTCTTTATTGAATAACATGTAATGCTAATATAATATACATAAATCTAAAAAGGACGCTATAGTCTAATCTTCAGCAATATATACTGAATGGTTTAGAACTATAGCGTCCTTTTATTTAATCGTTCATTTGAGGTCGGCGTGGATGTTAACGATATCAAAAAGAAGCTGAGAAATGGAAAGATGGTAGCATTTAGAAAGTTGCCTTACATGGTGGTTTTGGTACAGTAGTCTCTAATATGGCTGGTGGCTCTAGCCTAGAAGGATTTACAGTAGCTATTGAAAATGGCAGTAATACGAACCTCATTGGGTCTACTATTTCTGGACAAGGTGTAACGGCGAAAGTAGGTAATAATCTGACTGTAGAAAGTTTACAAGACAGTCGAACCTATCATGAAACATCTAAGAAACAAGGGAATTTCTATCTCTGGTGCAAACTTTATATCTCAACCTACGATTAATGGTGTTAATGTAAAAGGCAATATTGATAGTACTTATAAAAGTGTTAAAGATCAATCTGGTATTCATGCAGGTAATGATGGTGTGAATATTACTGTTGGCAATACGACAACAGTAAAAGGTGCCACTATAACTAGTAAGGCATTATCTGAAAAAAATAAGATGTCTACAAACTCTTTAGTCATGGAAGATCTTCATAATGAAGCGTCTTATAAGGCTAAGAAATCTGGTGTAGACATGAATACATCTGGATTGACAGCAAAGGGGGTTCTCGGTGAAATCAACCCGTTGGGACTATCTCCGGTAGTTTCTATTCCAGTATTAGATGAGGCCCAATCTACCACAAAATCTGCTATTAGTGATACTATATTGGTAGAAGTAGAGCGTAAACCTCTTACTGCTATTAACAGAGACACTGAACATGCACTCAATAGTATTAAACCTATATTTGATAAGGCTGATGTAAAAGAACGTATGGAATACGTTAATGCTGTATCTGATGAAGGCTCTAAGTTAATTGGAGAAATTGCAATGAAGCAAGCTCAGAAGTATGAAGAAATAGCAGCCACTACTACTGATGAAGCTCTAAAAAAACGATACAAAAAAGAAGCTGATAAATGGAAAGATGGCGGCATTTATAAAGTTGCCTTACATGGCGGTTTTGGTGCAGTGGTTTCTAATATGGCTGGAGGCTCTAGCTTAGAAGGATTTACAGTATCTAGTGCTAACGAGGTGATGGTAGGAGCTATTGCTCAAGAATTAGCTAAACATCCTAATAGTACAATAGACGCTAACGGCAAGTATGTTGATAATTCTGATGTATATAAAATTGCTAGTGCAATCTTAGGTAATACAGTTTCGCACTCTTCATTAGGAGCCGGTATTTCACTATCTGCTACACAGAATAATTATTTGACACATGAGCAAAATCAGTTGCGTTTATCACAATTAGCTGCTGCTAAAACTGAAAAAGAACATAATGAGATTAATACTTATTGGTTGGCAGTTGATAGGCAACAAGAAGCAGAACTAATTAATAAAATTAAAAATGAGTATTATAAAAAAACTTATGATAGAGATAATCCATATTTATATTCTTTAATAAGAAAATATGTCCGTCAATATAAAGATAAAGTGGGTGCTGTTGATTCTACGTATGGATTTATAAATAGTAATTATAATTCAGATGGAGGAAGAGTTTATACAATTAACATTATTGGGAAAAAAGAATCTTTTAATGGGCTACCTGATGGGCCGAGTATGTTTCGTTTTGTGGATATTGTGCCACCGGCAACTACAAATAAGACCACATTTGCTTGGACTAAGGATGCTTTAGGAAAGTCGGTTGCTCAAAATGTATTATCAGAGGTGGGAAATCAACCATGGACTGGATATGTTTACTATGCGGAGAACGCTTCAAAACTCACCAAAACTGTAGCAAAATCAGGAGGTCCTGTTGCAATAGGATTTTTAATTAAGGATTTTTATACAGATTATCAAATGTATAGTGGTAGAGAACTAGCTAAAGCTTGGGGTGCTAATTTAATACCTGTAGCCACTGGATTAGGTGGAGGAGTTTTAGGAAGTGGTGCGGGCCCTGCAGGGGCTTTTGTTATTGGTGTTACTGGTGCAACATTTGGCGATCGTATTAAAGATGAAATTAAATTTAATTTGAAAAAGGATGTAGATAAGTAATGTATCAAGATCTGATTATAATACTTGGTATTATATACCTCATATACAAACTTATTACGCATAAAAGTAAGCTTAGTTTAGTTCGAATTATCTATACTTTTAGCTTAGTACTCGGATTTGGAATATTTTTCATACGTAATTTAATATCTCCATTAACTATGTTGTTGTGGTGGATATTTTGTATGGGGATTTCTTTAGTTGGAATGTACTTTATGATTAAGAATAATGAGTTTGAAAGTGATAAAGTAGAAAAATATCAGTTTAATTTTAAAGCAGGCGTATATGTTTGGTTATTTCTAGTAGTTTTATACATATTTTTATACGTTTTAACCTATTATTAGATACCTTGAAGCTACATATGTTAAAGATAGAATTAAATAGAATTTGAAAAAAGGATACAGATAGATAATGTTTAAGGATTTACTTTTAATAATATGTAGTATGTATTTTGTTTATAAGTTAATTACTCATAAAGGTAAGCTTAGTTTAGCAAGGATTGCTACATTCGGAGGTATTGCCGTTGAGGGTGTAATAGTAGCGTTAATTCATGAATCTGTCTCGGAATTTGTATTACTTTTTCTGATTATAGTTTGTATGGGAATTTCTTTGGTGGGGATGTATTTCATGCTTAAGAATGATGAGTTTGAAAGTGATAAAGTAGAGATGTATCAGTCTAATTTTAAAGTGGGCGTATATGCTTGGTTATTTCTGGTAGCTTTATACATATTTTTATATGTTTTGACTTATTATTAAGATACCTAAATCGTACATATAGTCTATAAGTAATTCTTTATATGCTATAATTAAGTGTTACATGAGTTATTTAATATATCTAATTATAGAGTAATAGAGTTTATAGAAAGAGGTTCCTTATGGCATCCGGCAGATCTGAAAAAGAGTT
>ERZ773083.2449-NODE-2449-length-11479-cov-14.677083_pt1 | contig 11479 bp, 10 predicted proteins | sample MGYA00511465_ERZ773083 | MGnify/ENA primary metagenome ERZ773083 (study PRJEB29015, sample SAMEA2738001) | human oral metagenome | biome: human oral; feature: human-associated habitat; material: dental | place: China | collected 2060 ... | reverse complement strand
TTTCTTCACTCCAAATGTTCGCCATCTCAGGGCGAGAGTAACGGTTGATCATGTTGTTTCTCCTTTAAAGCATTTCTTTCATCTTGAACAGGTTAGAATGAAAATTTTCAATTCTTTTTTCAAGTGCTTCAACAGTTTTTTCTTTACTATCGTTATAATAAATAGATAGTAATTGACTATCTTCCTTACTGATATCTTTCCGATTCTCATCAGGTAGACTATTTAATTTTTCTGATGCCATCGCAATCATGTCTACAATTCTAATTGAAGCATTAAAACCAATAGCAAAAATATTTTTCTTTTCTAAATCTTTCTCTTGAGATACCAAAAAATTATATGAAATAAATAGTAATTTTGAATAATCTTCAAAAAAGTATCTTGCGTTTCCAAACTCTCTTCTAATTTTTAGCGGAACTTCCTCAAGCTCTATTTCCCTCCACTTTTCTAGCAATTCTCCCATAGCATAATGTCTAGCAACGACATTCATTGTGTTTTGAACCCTTGAGTCACTCTGAATATATTCCTCAATACGATCAATATTTTCATATAAAAATTCTAATCCCTTCGGTAATCTTATTCGTCTTAACTCAAGCGCTGTTTTTTCTAGAGATTCCCCCATCTTTTCTTGTTTTGTATTCTGTGCATCTAAAATGTTTGTAATTTCTACAAAAGTTTCTTGCATTTGTTTCTGATTTTCTTCTTGTTTATCTAAACGTTGCTCTTGCAAAATCAGATCGTCTTTCCTTTCCAAACTCTCGACATGAAAAAGAAATAATGATATTAATACAGGAATCAACATACACAGTAATTGGATAAGGTAATCACCTGGTTTAGTTTCAAAGTTATTAACAATGCTATTCCAATAAGAACAGCTCAATATTATTAATAAAAGTGTAATTACGGCTGTAATTAAGTAAATTACTTTTTTCAAACTTCCTCCTCAACTCTCACCCTCTGGTTTTGTAACTTTCTTCTTCCCACTAGCCCTATATCTCTTCCTGATGGTGTTGAGTTGGGCTTTGAGATTTTGGTAGTCTTAGTGTTCGGGTTGGCCGTGGGATAGGACGGCGACTAGGTCAATGATGTAGTCGTAAGCGGCTTGCAGGGTTTGTTTTTGTTGCTTGCTTTGGCCAATCTTGTATTGGCTTGCTCGCTGAGGCGGGCTTTATAAACCGCAACGAATTTGCTTTGCGCAGCTTGGTGTAGGCTGCCTCCACCGCCTGTCCGTCAACATGAGCGTAGGCTTTTACAAAATTGACCAGCGTTTGGTAGGCATTGTCACGCTTTTGGTCGACCTCGTCCAAGTCCTTGACCACAGCCGATGCTGCTTTGCCCTTTGGCGCGCTCTGATAATTAGCCTAAGCCGTTTCCAGACGGCTAGCGTGAGTCGTGAGCAAGTGCTCCTGCTTGTGCTCCTTGGCAAAAGTTATCAAAGCTGAAACCGTGTCAGCTGTCAACTGCAAAAACTCATCGGTTTTCAACTTCTCTGTCGCCAGAGATTCAATCCCATAAGTTTTCAAATTCATCTATCGTCTCCTTTTTTTAAAAATATTATTTTCATAAATGATATGGGAGAAAATCCCAAAGGTTTCCCGCAAACAGAAACACATCGTCGGGAAGTTTCAGCGGTCTGATTCTGACGGGGAGGGAATGGGGAGGAGGAAGCAATTGATCACCTTTCATATCGTCTACTTATCAAAATCCCGAAATAAAATGATCTAAACTGTGCGCAAGCTTCTTCCAAAATCCACCTATGATTATGTCATCTTCATCAATGTAAAGGCTGCTTTTTAAAATAGTATTTACAAATCGCATATCGTAAGTAAAGGCTTGAACAGCAAGATAATAACCTAGTAATCCTAAAATTATCAGAAACATCAACAATGCTAAAAAAACAACCAAGTCATTTTGCAAACCAGCATTTTCATCAATTAACAGTTTTGAAAGTTCTTCTTTAGGAATAGAATCTTTAAAAAAATTAAGATAGGTTGTAGTCACAAATATTGAAATAGTTGCTAAAATACCACAACTCCAATTTGCAAAACTATTTATTTTTTTCAACGATAATTCTATATCAGAAATTAACATTTCCGTATGTTCGTCATTTAAAAAATATCCTTTTCTAAAAGCTATCGTTAAATTTTTAATATTAATTTTCTCAAAAAGAAAATTAAATCTATAAAGCACTCCCATAATTAATAATAAAGCAACAAGTCCCCCTGAGGAATCTGGATCTTGAGCTCTACCAATTAGAAAAAGCGCATATAAAATCCCATACAATAATACATACTTCATAACTTTTCCCGTAAGGGAGTCAACTAAACCTATCTGGCTTCTTAATAAGTTTTTGATCTCAAAATACTTTAATGGCATACCTCTCCTCTAAAAATCCATCCCTTCCCCAAACTCCTCAACCTTATCCGGCACATCACTAAACAAAGTCACATGTCCCATTTTGCGGTTGTGCTTCGCTTCTATTTTACCATACATGTGGAGGTGGGCGCTTGGATTTTTTGTGACATATTTTTCGGCCGCCTCGACGTGCTGGCCGAGGACATTGAGCATGACAGCTGGCGCATGTAGTTTGATGGCTGGCAATTGTGCTCCTAGAACACCCAAGATATGGGTGTCAAACTGGGAGAAGTCGCAGGCTTCGATTGAGTAGTGGCCTGAGTTGTGTGGACGCGGGGCAATCTCATTGACGATGATGTCGTCAGCCGTCGCAAACATTTCCACGCAGAGAGTTCCAGACAAGTTAAGCTGTTCTGCGATTCGCACTGCCATTGCTTTGGCTTTTTCAGCTAGACTTGCAGAAATTCGAGCAGGCACAATGGTCTTAGATAGGATATTGTTTCGGTGAATATTTTCCTGAACTGGGAAAACCGTCACATCCTTGCCATTCCCTGATACAATGACAGAAATTTCAAGGTCAAAGTTGACGAATTCTTCCAAGACGCAGTCTGCTGAGTCGGCTAGTGCACGGGCTTCTTCCAAGTCTGCTTCTGAACGAATAACCTTTTGTCCATGCCCATCGTAGCCACCAGTCGCGGTCTTGAGGACATAGTTTTTAGAAAGGTCGATATCTACCAAATCTTGGCTTGAGGTCACAACCTTGTAAGGTGCAACGGTGACTTTGGCCTTGTTCGAGAGAAAGTCCTTTTCAAAAATGCGATTTTGAGAGATGCGAAGCAGGTCGGTCCCTTGAGGGAGTTGTCCTTCCTTGATAACCGCATCCAGACCGTCAGCATCGACATTTTCAAACTCATAGGTGAGGACATCGCAACGCTCCGCCAACTGACGAAGGGCATCCACATCATTATAAGGAGCCACGATGATTTCCGCCACGCGAGAGGCTGGGCAATCCTCCGCAGGATCCAGCGCGATAACCTTGTGCCCCATGTAGATAGCAGAAATGGCCATCATCTGACCCAGCTGACCACCACCGATAATTCCGATTGTTTTAGATGAGCTCATTTGTTGACTCCTCTGCGATTTTTCCTTGCTCTTCTGCGAAATCTGCCAATGCTGTCGCGATAGCCTGATCTTCTACTGAGAGAAGACGGAGGGCAAAGAGGGCAGCATTGGTCGCACCTGCCTCACCGATAGCCATTGTCGCAACAGGCACGCCACCTGGCATCTGTACGATAGAGTAGAGCGAATCCACGCCACTAAGAGCGCGCGATTTGACCGGTACACCAATGACAGGAAGGGTTGTTTTAGCAGCTACCATACCTGGCAAATGGGCTGCGCCACCAGCACCTGCAATAATGACCTTGATACCACGGCTACGGGCTTCCTCGGCATGTCTAAACATGAGGTCAGGTGTGCGGTGGGCAGAAACAACTTTCTTTTCGTAGGCTACACCGAAGCGATCGAGAACTTCTGCTGTTTTTTGCATGGTTGCCCAGTCGGATTTTGAGCCCATGATAATGGAAATTACTGGTTTAGTCATAATATTCCTTTTCTTTCCTTTCTTTTTTCAATCACCTTAAGTTGTGAGGGACGGCAGCAGCCACCAAAGGTGTCTCATGCCTAAATTGGAAGCCCAAGGTCTTCCAATTTCCCTGAACGATTGGATTATCATCCAATCGTTCTTTCACAACGGCGGTGATTGTTCTATATTAGCTCGCTAACGCTCGCAAATCAAACGACCATTATCGTACTTGGCGAATTCGTCGCTTTTTCTTATATCTTTATCGAATTGCCTTGCTTCCGATATCGGTTCGGTAGAAGAGGCCTTCTGTCTTTTGTTGGGCGAGTTCTTTGTAGATGGTGTCTTGGGCTTCTTTGACGGTATCTGCTGTGGTGACGAGCATGTAGACACGTCCACCATTTGACAGCAGTGTTCTGCTATTTTCCAAAAACTTAGCCCCGGCATAGTAGGTGATGATATCGCCTTCTGTCTTGGCTGGCAACTCGACACCCTTGTCATAATCTAGCGGATAGCCATTAGATGCGACAACCACGCCCAGAGTCACACCCTTGTCTGTCCAAGTAATGCTCGGCTCCTTGCCATCAAGGATGTCCGTGATATTTTGCGCAAAATCAGACGTTAGGCGAGGCAGGATAATTTGCGTTTCAGGATCTCCGAAACGAGCGTTGAACTCGATGACCTTAGGCCCGTCTGCTGTCAAGATAAGCCCTGCGTAAAGAACACCAAGATAGGGGCGACCTTCCTGAATCATGCCCTCAAGGACTGGCTTGACAATGGTGTCAACCGCTGTGGCAACCACGCTCTCTGGCAAGTGAGGAACTGGTGCATAGGCACCCATCCCGCCCGTGTTAGGACCCTTGTCGCCATCATAGGCACGCTTGTGATCCTGAGCCGTCGGCATGATGTAAAACTTGTCGCCATTGACAAAGGCAAAGAGGGAGAACTCCTCGCCGTCCAGGAACTCTTCGATAACCACACGCGCACCACTGTCACCGAACTTATTATCCAAGAGCATATCGTGAGCTGCTTCGACCGCCTGCTCCACGGTCTCCGCTACGACCACACCCTTGCCCAGAGCCAAGCCGTCCGCCTTGACCACGATAGGTGCTCCCTGCTTTTCGATGTAGGCTTTGGCTTCCTCAAAGTCGGAGAATGTGCCATAGGCTGCTGTCGGAACACCGTATTTAACCATGATTTCCTTGGCAAAATCCTTGGACCACTCCAGCTCCGCTGCTAAACGAGATGGACCAAAAGCCTTGAGTCCAGCTTGGTTAAAATCATCTACAATCCCAGCTGCCAGAGCATCATCCGGACCAATAAAGGACCAAGCAATGTCATTCTCCTTGGCAAATTCGATTAGTTTGGAATGTTCGGAAATTCCAATGTTAACCAAATCCAGACCATCCAAGGTCATGCCATCATTTCCAGGGGCGACAAACACCTGCTCCACACCCTGAGACTCCAACAATTTCTTGGCAATCGCATGCTCACGACCGCCTGAACCAACAACTAAAAGCTTCATAGCTAAGATACCTCAATATCCAATATCATAGGTGCTTATGCACCAAGCTAACACATCACGTAAAAATTAATGCAATTTTTACGAATTATTCATCTAAATTATATCACAATCGTTCGTTTTATGCTATTTGAAACGAAAGAAATATGCTAGAAGAACCTCTATAATTTCTAAACTTTGATTTTTCCAATAAATTTCCCGAATAATATAAGTGGAGTTTTCCAAAAAAATATTGTAAAGGAGATGTATGAAAAAATACAAAAATTTCTTACTGCTTTCAGCAACCTTGTTGACCTCACTATCCGCTCCATTAGCTGCAGCGAATGAACAGTTTAGCCCATCCCAGCTGACGGCTATGAACAGCGAAGTTTCCGTTCAACTCGACGGACAAACGGCGATTGTCCAGTACCAACCGACCGCTGCGCAAGAAGCTTATCCCATCCAACATGCCGTCTGGTCTGAGGAGGGAGGCCAAGACGATATTGTCTGGTATTCAGCTGGTCAAGGCACGACCAGGATTGACTTGTCTCAGCACAAGGGCCAGGGCAAATTTCTCATCGAGACTTATCTCAATGTGAATGGTGTCAAATATCACTTGAGTAGTAAATCAGTCTTTCTAAACAAGCCGGTTCAATCAGCCGAAAAAACTGTCCCTGAACAACAAAACAGCACTTCGTCTAACAATGCTACACCTCAAGCACCGGCTGAGCCAAAACCAACTAACCCAACACCTACTCCAGCTCCGGCTCCTGCGACCAATAGAGTTGAAAATCCTCGGAACTCCTATCAAAAAGTCGAAGATCGAAACAAATCTCTTCCTCCTCAAAAGGTAGCTCAACCAAAGGCGACACCCCCTCAGGCAAAGCCAAACAACAACAAACCTCTGCAAGCTTCAGCATCTAGAGTACCGGCAGAGCCTGTCAGAGACAGCAAACCACTCATCAGTATTACCAACATTAATAAGGAAAATGGAACCTATACCGTAAGGGTACAAGAAAGTCCTTATTCCAAGAAAATTAAAAGTGTACAGGTACCTATTTGGAGCACCGCTAATCAAAGCAATCTTAAATGGTATGAGGCTTCACAAACAGGCAACGGAAGCTTCTCTGTTCAATTCGATATCCGAAATCACCAGCAGCTTTACGGCAACTATATCAATCACGTCTACATTACCTATGAAGACGGTAGCCGAGCTGGCTATGTCGCTGAAAATGTCAATCTTCCTCAGCCGGCACCCCAGCCACTAACTCCGAGTCTGCAAGTGGTTCATAAAGGCCAATCAAACTATCAAGTTATCTTACAAAATAGTTTTGGTGACGGCCATATTCTCTTCCCCATCTGGTCAGATATTAACGGTCAAGATGATCTCCGTTGGTATACAGCCAACTCTCTTGGTAATGGACGCTATTCGTTAGATTTCAACGCCAACAATCATATCGGTGACGGTCTCTATCATGTCCATGTCTATCGACAATCTGGCGGGAAAGTAACGGGTGTCATGGCCTCTAATTTTCAAGTAACACGCCCAACGGTAGCTGTTAGAAAACCTCTTAACCATACGACCGACCCAAGTAATACCTACCCTGTTGGTGAATGCACATGGGGTGCCAAGGCTCTCGCTCCTTGGGCAGGAAACTGGTGGGGAAATGGTGGGGACTGGGCAGCCAGTGCTCACCGAGCAGGATTCCGTGTAGGATCCACACCTCAGGTCGGAGCTATTGCCTGCTGGACTGACGGTGGATACGGACATGTCGGCGTCGTCACGCATGTTGATTCACATAAGCGTATCCAAATTCAGGAATCCAACTACGCTGGACAGCGCTATATCGCTAATTTCCGTGGCTGGTTTGACCCAACCATCGCTCAGGGTACGGTTTCCTATATCTACCCAAATTAACCCTATCATTTAGCACCTCCCTTATTTCGGAGGGCTTTTGTATATTGCTGTAAAACATCCAGCTAAGCACAAAAAAGGGCTTTTCGCCCATCTTTTATCATAATCTAAACTGCTACCTTCAACCAAGATTAAAAAACTTCTCCATATAATAGCTGAAATAAGTCTTTTCCCCAGTTACCATGACAAATTTACCTTCCAAGCCATAGCGGAGCTTCTTAGCTTGATCTTTACTAACAGCCATTTCGCATTCCACTTTAAAGAAATTTCCTTGTTTGGTTTGAGTAGCATTGGCATCAATACTGGAAATTTGAGATATCAAAATCATTTGTTTGTTAGCATCATCAGCAGTGATAAAGCGCACCTTGTCTCCATTTTTAATAGTGGATACATCCTTGGAAGAGACATATGTGACAATTTTGATTTTTCGTTCACTGGTGATTTTAGGATAAATCTGAGCCAAAGCAGTTCCTTCTGCCACTAGAGTAGATCCTTGTACTTCTGGATTTAAGTGGAGCAAGCCATCCATTTCAGCTAAAATCTGACCTCGCTTAGAGACTGTTTCTTGAAGTTTAAGATTGCTCTCTGCTTCCAAGATTTGCTGAGTCAGAGTGGTCAATTCTTGTCCTACCTTGACCAGATACTGAGCTTTCAGTGAAGCCAACTGACTGGATAAATTGCTAGCATAGGCTTGTTGGGCGCCAGCACCAGCATATTGGACACGATAAGTCGCAGCTGTTGCTTCCAATTGAGTGATTTGCCCATCTAATTGAGCTACAATCTGACTTTGAGCTGTTGCCTTATCCTCCGCCAGGCTCAACTGATCACGATAGGACTGGTACAGGGAGTGAAGAGGATGCGATGCATCTATACCTACCCCACTTTGAATGGCATTTTTCAAGTTTCGATGGTCATTTAGTTTGCTATCCACATCACTGATAACACCGCCCAGTTCCGCCTGAGACTGACTGGCCGCTGCATTTTGTGAAGCAATCGTAGCATTTTGCTGATTCACAGAACTAGTCATACTCGCTACTTGATTCTGGTAGTCTTTAAAGCTTTGTTCGTAACCATAACTATCTGGCTCAGAGAATTGATTACGCCCACTTTCTAAACTGGAACGCAAAATCTCTAATTTTTCTTTTTGGTCTTTGAGTAAGTCAAGTTGGCCAGAAAATTTCTGTTCCTGAGCACCCTCTCCTTCTATTGCATACTGAATTAGCAGGTCCCCTTTTTTGATCTCCTTATTTTCTGCCAAATGATTAGCAACAATCGCCTGGTTGCTAGTTGACTGAATCTGAGCTAGCACTCGGCTAGCTTCTACAGAAGCACGGCTAGAAATTGTAATTTCTTTTTTAGCCAGCATGGAAAAACCGACTAGAAATACTAGTAAAATAAGACTTGGCACAATTAAACAACTAGCAAAATTATGATAACGTTTCTGATAAAACTCTGCACTTTCTAAAAATTGTTCATTCATATTTTCTCCCTAACTATTGATCAAATGGTGGTAAAAGCCTTCTTTTTCGATCAGCTCTGTATGGCTTCCACTTTCGACAATTTTCCCTTGATCCAAAACGACCACCTGCTCCGAACGCTCCGCAATAGTCAAACGATGCGCGATAAAAATAATCGTCTTATCAAGCGCCATCAAATTATCAATGATACGCTTCTCTGTTAGAATATCCAGACTGCTTGTTGCTTCATCTAAGATAAGCACTGGCGCATCTGTCAAGAGAGCCCTCGCTAGAGCAATACGCTGGCGTTGACCACCTGAAATCCCTGCTCCATCTGCTGATAGCTCTGTCTGATAATTGAGAGGCATCCGCTCAATATCCGACCTAATTTCTGCCAATTCTACCGCCCGCAGAATATCTTCTTGAGTCGTGCCTTCACGCGCACCTAAGAGTAAATTTTCCAAAATGGTCCCATTAAAAACATACGGTTGCTGGGGAAGATAGTTGATATATTGGCGCAGAGCCTGTTTATCCAGCTGATTGAGGTTAACTCCTCCCAGACAAATATCTCCTTGATTTGGTGCGTAAAAATGCACCATCATCTTGGCCAAGGTTGTTTTTCCTGAGCCAGATACACCAACAAAACTGGTCTTACTTCCAGCAGGAATATGCAAGTCAATTTCTGACAATACATTGGCCCCATAGCCATATTTATAGCTGACTCCACGAAAATCGATGTCAGCCGGAAAGTGGCTCAAGTCTTTAATAAGCTTCTCTTCTTCAAATTCAGACTTCACCAAATACACCTCATTGAGACGCTCATTGGCTACACGTGCAGACTGTAACTTCGTTTGCAGATTGATAATATTTTCTAAAGGATTAGTAAAGTAGACCAGGAGCGTATTATAGGTGATGAGCTGTCCCAGACTGATTTTTTGATCCATGACAAGTGTAGCTCCTAGCCATAAAATCAAGACGTTTAAAATCAAGCGAGCAGCTGCTTTCAAGACTTTTTGCAAACTCTCAGAACGTCCATATGCAAAAGACTTTTTCAGATAAGTCACAAATTCCTTGTCAATCTTCTGATAACGTTGTTTTTCGCTGGTCAAAGACTTAATCGTTTCAATCCCATTGATATCTTCAATGATGGAAGACGACAACAGACTGTTTGCTTCCATCGTCTCATGATTCATCTTTTCAAAAGGTTTCATAAAAAGAAAAATAATGAGGGCGTAAACGGGGATCCCTAGCAAGGTCAAAAAGAAAAGACTGCTATTTTGCGAAAAAAGAACAATCGCAATGATCGACACAATTGACACATCCAAGAAAATAGACAAAATTGTACTGGCCAAAGCATCAATAATCCGATTGGCGTCTGTAAAACGAGAGACTATTTCTCCTGTCCGCCTTGTCGCAAAAAATGACATAGGTAGCTGAAAAACATGCTTGATATAGGATAAGATCACATCAATTGACAGACGCTGCCCCAAAACCAAGAGTAAATATTCTTGGGCATAAGACAAGAATTGCTGCAAAATATAGACAATAATCAAGCCGATAGAAATCATACCCAGCGTCGTTTTCATATGATCAGGCACATAAGTATCAATAATCGACTGAAGGTAGTAAGATCCAACAATATTGATCACCGTTACCAGCAAAGTTGCGAGTACAATATTAGCAATCAATCCCTTCTGCTTGATCAATAAGGGAATAAAGTCTAAAAGCCCATTTTTCTTTTCCTGACTAGGTTTATAGGCCGGACTAGGAGCTAGGAAAATGGTAATCCCTGTCCACTCCTGTTCGAAACGCTCTCGTGAAATCTTTGTCATCTTAACTTGAGGATCTGGGTCTGCAATATGAATCGTGTGTTTATCTTGTCCCGTTACAACATAATAATGCAGGAGTTTCCCTTCCTTAAGTACATGAACGATGAAGGGATAAGATACATCTTCCAGATCAAAGATTCCCATATCAGCTTTAAAAGCCCTTGTCTCAAAATTTAAGCCCTCAGCAACTTTTACCAAACCCAAAGCTGTTGTGCCATCATTAGTCGTTTTTGCCTTTTCTCGTAGTGTAGCCAAGGAAAAATACGATCCATAATAACCAAAAACCATAGCCAGAGCTGCCACACCGCAATCCCTAGTATCAACTTGTGCTCTGTAATGCCGTTTCCTAAATTTCATAAAAACCTTTCTCCATATGCATTTATACTTGATGAATTTATGATAATAAAAAAACCTATCTGAATGATAGTCTATTAGCGACTTGCCAAACTTTTTTTCTCAGATGTTCCTCATTTTTAATTGCTCTTTTTTAAAATGTCATGAGCTTTTTGTCAGATGACAGCTGGATTTCTCACTAGATTCTTACAAACCACTCCGGCAGGACTCAACTCCAAACACATTTATCAGCTAATGGAAATGCTTCGTAAACATCCATTTCTAGGTGACTTCACCTTACCCATGACTATGGATACATACCTCTCAAATGAGAACGCAAAAAAGCCGTATCTTTTTATGAAACAGCTTTAGGTAGCTTATAACTGAACAAACCCGGAAATCAACGTTTTAAGACAAAACAAAAAGCCCACTGTTGTAGGCTTTTCGTAAGATATATCTTAAAATTAAAGCATTTTGTTGTAGAATTCAACGACAAGTGCTTCGTTGATTTCT
>ERZ773083.2447-NODE-2447-length-11486-cov-11.679381_pt1 | contig 11486 bp, 9 predicted proteins | sample MGYA00511465_ERZ773083 | MGnify/ENA primary metagenome ERZ773083 (study PRJEB29015, sample SAMEA2738001) | human oral metagenome | biome: human oral; feature: human-associated habitat; material: dental | place: China | collected 2060 ... | reverse complement strand
CCATGATCTATTTGGTATGCGGAAAATTGGATCTTGATGTCGTCGTTGCCCAACCGTAGCGGCATCATTGTTTCCTTTACCCACACGAAATAGCGATTAACCTAAATTTACCTTCGTGCAACAGTCCCGTTTTTTTGTCCATAGAAAGGAAGCAGAATTAAAGGAAAATTTGGAAATGTATAGAACTATATAAGTGGAGTGTGATGGAGATGAAACTATATTTAGCACATATACGGCGCGATGAATCTGCGGAGCAGACGATCCGTTCTCATCTCCTGCGTGTCGGCGATCTGATGGCGATGTATGCGGCAGGACTCGGACTCTCCTCGATGGCGCAGCTCATCGGTATGCTTCATGATCTCGGCAAGTGTACCCGTGCATTTGCAAACTATCTTGAGTGGTGTCGCGAACATCCGGGTGATTACAGTCAAAAGGGAAAGGTCGATCACTCTACAGCAGGCGGTCAGATCTTGATGCGCCGATATGGCAACAGGGGCGATGCTGCACTGCTTACGGTGCATATAGCGTCACTTGTGATTTTTTCACATCATACGGGGCTGATGAATTATCTGGGAGAGAATGGGATCTCAGATTTCCTAAATCGCATGGAGAAAGAGGATGCCCCGCAAGTTGATCTCTCCTATTATTATAAAACGGTCATCTCGGAGCGCGAACTCGATGCGCTGTTCGAGGAGGCTGCACATGAGTTCTCCGCACTCGATGCGAGGATTATGGCATATGCGCCGGAGGGGAGCGAGGCATATCATTTTGCGTGGGGCATGGTGCATAAACTGCTCCTCAGCATGCTTGTAGACGCAGACCGACTGGACAGTGCAGAGTTTGAACTGGGGGAGCAACAGACGCGTCTATGGGACACAGCGTCCATTTGGATGGATTTCTCGGATAAACTGGAACAAAAACTGGCTGAATTTTCGATTCCATCAGAGCCACAGGCAAAGAAGATTGCAGAGCTTCGCCAAAAGATCAGCGAGGACTGTCTGCGAGCGGCAGAAGAATTGCCGGGAATCTATCGCCTACGCGTTCCGACGGGGGGCGGCAAGACTCTTGCAAGTATGCGCTTTGCACTGCGGCATGCGCAGAAATATCATAAGAAGCGCATCATCGTCGTCATCCCATATACCTCGATCATCGATCAGAACGTCAAAGAGATTCGCGATGTTTTCCGGATGGATGAGGCAATTCTGGAACATCACTCTAATGTTATCATGGAGGACGATGGGGAAGATACGGAGAGTATGGACGCTCGGCGCATTCTGACGGAGCGGTGGGATGTTCCTGTCATCTTTACAACGCAGGTACAGTTTCTCAACACTCTGTTTGATAGAGGCAACACTCCGCTGCGCAGACTGCATGCACTCAGGGACAGCATCATTATCTTTGATGAGATACAGACACTTCCTGTGCGCTGCACCTATCTTTTCAATGCTGCGATGAATTTTCTCAAGGATTTTTGCGGTGTCACTGCCGTCCTCTGCACCGCGACGCAGCCGCCGCTCGCACAGCTGGATGTTCCCCTTGAGATGAGTGACCATGCGGACCTCACGAGCGATGTTGCTGAGGTGTTTGAGGGATTTCGGCGCGTACGGATTGAAGACATTCGCAAGGATGGCGGCATTTCTCTGGATGAAATCGCCGCCGCGATTGTGCGCAGTGCCGAGGAGATCGGCGATGTGCTCTGTATCGTGAACCTCACGGCACAGGCACGGGATCTTTACAAGGCGGTTGCGGAACAAACACAGACCTCGGAACGAGATGCACGTGTGGTACATCTCAGCACAAAGATGTGTCCCGCACATCGCAAAGAAATTCTAAAAGAAGTGCGGGAGGAATTGAAACGTCATAAGGATCATCCGGAGCAGCGACTTATCTGCATCAGTACACAGCTGATTGAGGCCGGCGTCGATGTATCGTTTCCCGTCGTCTATCGGGCGCTCGCGGGATTCTCCTCTATAGCGCAGGCGGCGGGACGATGCAATCGGCACGGGGAACTGGAGCGCGGCATTGTTCGGCTCTTTGCGCTAGAGAATGAAAACCTCAGCCGTTTGGCGGACATTGCACAGGGCAGGAAAATTGCGTGCGACCTTTTATATCAGTCGTCGGCAGATGAGATTCTCACGCCTGCTGCGATGGACAAATATTTTCGCAGATTTTACAAGGGGCGTACGGCGCGTGATATGCGTTTCCCGATGAAGAGCTGCAATACCATATTCGATCTGCTCTCTGCAAATGAGGCAGGCTTCCAGAAAGCAGATGAGCGAGGAGAGTCCCCTGAACTATGTTATATGCAGGCATTTCGCGATGCAGGGCGCGCGTTCGAGGTCATTGACTCGCATACGGAAGCCGTTCTTGTTCCATATGAAGACGGAAAGGAGCTGATCGTGGAATTCAATGACATACAATTTGATAAGCAGCAGATTGGGAAAAAGATGAATGTGGCCCAGCAACATATGGTGAATTTGTTTTCCTATGAACTCCAGAAACTCGCTCAGCTCGGTGGGATATGGCGAACGGAGAGTGGGGTGATGGCTCTGCGGGAGGAATATTACAATGAGGCATTCGGTGTGCAGACGGAGGAGCAGTCCAATATGTACTGCATGATTTAAGGAGGTGAGGCAATGAGAAATTCGATCGAATTTCAAGTCTATGGACGGATGGCACTCTTTACCGATCCGATTACGAAGATCGGTGGCGAGCGTTCCTCCTACTCTGTGCCAACCTATCAGGCACTCAAGGGGGTTACCGAAAGCATCTACTGGAAGCCCACAATCTATTGGGTAGTCGATGAAGTGCGCGTTATGAATCGGATCGCGACGCAGTCACGCGGTGTGAAACCGCTGAAATATGGAGGCGGAGGAAATGATCTCGCCATCTACAAATACCTGAGCGATGTGTGCTATCAGGTGCGTGCGCATTTTGAGTTCAATCTACATCGGAAAGAGCTTGCAGAGGACAGGGATGAGCACAAACACCACAACATCGCAAAGCGCATGGTGGAGCGCGGCGGACGCCGTGACATCTTCCTCGGCACGCGGGAGTGTCAGGGGTATGTGGAGCCAGTGCGTTATGGCGATGGTAAAGGCTATTATGACGATGTCGGCGAGATGCCACTTGGTACAATGTTCCACGGGTTTAACTATGTCGATGAAACAGGCGGCGCTATGCTTCAAGTCCGGCTTTGGCAGCCGGTTATGGAAAGCGGAGTCATTCGTTTCCCGCGACCGGAGGAATGCACGCTTGTCCGCGATATTCGCAAGGTGGAGAGCAAGCTCTTCGATAAGAACAGCATTACCTTTGCCGCAGAGGAATTTGAAGCATTGGAAGGGGGGAGACTATGAGCTGGATGGAACAGCTGGTGCAGACGTATGATGAGAACGAGCGCTTTGCCGGGAGGGATGATGTCGACGGCATGCGGGCGCTCCTGCCTCCTGTCGGACATATCGTGCAGAACGCGCAGATCGAGATGACACTGAGCGCGGATGGAGAGTTGATTCAAGCAGAAGTGATTCCAAAGGAATTGCAGTCAACGCTGATCCCATGTACGCTGGAATCGGCATCGCGTACAAATCGTCCGTCACCGCATCCGTTGCATGACAATCTCTCCTATGTCGCAAGGGATTATTATGACTTCGCGAAAAAACCTCCGAAGGGGGAGACTGTTCCGTATCTTCTTTACCGGAAACTCCTCGGCACATGGGCAGATTCTGATACGAACTCCAAGGTGCAGGCGGTCTATCGCTACATCAGCAGCCATGATGTGATCCGTGACCTGATTGAGAAAAAGGTGCTCTATCAGGATGATACGGGCAAGCTGATTGAAAAGTGGACGGACAAGGAAGCACCGAAACCTGCCATTTTCAGTGCCGTTCCGGGTGATGTTTTGAAAGCCATGGTGCGGTTTCGCGTCGTCGTGGATGATGATGACTGTCCGGAGTTATGGAAAGATACGCAGCTGCAAAAATCGTATCAAGAGTTCTTTCATCAGCAGTTTTCCCATATGGAAGAACAGCTCTGCTATGCAACGGGGAAAATCCTCCCAGCTACGGACAAACATGGCAAGGGAATCCGCTTTCCGGGCGACGGGGCAAAGATTATCTCCTCGAATGACATGAGTGGATTTACCTTTCGCGGGCGTTTTGTTGACAGTGACGAATGTCTCTCCATTGGGTATGAGACTTCTCAGAAAGCAATGAATGCCCTTATGTGGCTCGCACGCAATCAGGGGTATACACATGATGGGCGCGTATTTCTCGCATGGGGGCGGTGCGGACAAACGCCGCCGCCGGTGTTCGACGATACGGCACGCCTGACAAGGAGACGGCGACCCGCAGGAACGGCGCGCCCCTCATCGCTGAAAGGCTGGGCAGAGTCCCTAACAAAGGCACTCGCGGGTTATCGCCACGCATTCAAGCAGGCAGAGATGAGTCAGGTCAATGTCATGGTTCTCGATGCTGCGACAAAGGGGCGGCTTTCCATCTGCTACTACAGCGAGATGGCGGGTGAGGACTTCATCGATCGGATTGAGAAGTGGCACAGCCTTGGATGTTGGCGTCAGCATGGCTATGACAGCGAGAAAGACGAGTCGTTTGCCTACTTCGGAGTTCCGACCCCCAAACGGCTTGTCGAGGCCTGTCATGGCGTAAATGTCGGCGACAGTCAGATGAAGCTCGAACTGGAGCGTATCTTTTACGCTATTTTGCAGGGGAATCCCCTGCCCGTGGACATGGAACGTATGGTGATGGGGCGTGCTGTCAAGAGGGCTGTGTGTGACAAATACTATGATTGGCGCAGACAGCTTTTAGAGCCGGCGTGCTCCATCATTGCACGCCGCCTCAACCATACAAAGGAGGAATACACCGTGGCACTTGATGAAACGAAGGCTGATCGCTCCTATTTGTTCGGCAGATTAATTGCTGTAGCGGATCAGATGGAGCGAGCAACCTTTAGCCGAGATGAGATGGGGAGCCGCACAACAAATGCCATGCGTTACATGGAGATTTTCTCCTCACGCCCTGCCTCCACATGGATGACACTCCAGAAGAAATTGCTTCCCTATCAGCAAAAGAGGGAAATGTATGGAGGAAAGGAACGAAAACTCATCAGTATGATCGGCAGTATGTTCAACGATGAGGATTTTCTCTCGGATCGTCCGTTGGATGGGCGATTCCTGCTCGGCTACTATTGCCAGCAGTATGCGATGGAGCAGGAACGTGAGGAGAACCGTAAGAAGAAAGAAATGGCTACAGAGGAGGATGCATGATGTCTGCACTGACGAAGAAAATCGATTTTATTGGATTCATTACGGTAGAACGCTCGAATCCAAACGGAGATCCTCTGAACGGAAATCAACCGCGTACAGACTACGGCGGCTATGGAGAGATCTCCGATGTGTGCCTCAAGCGTAAGCTACGCAATCGCTTGCAGGATGCTGGCGAAAAGATCCTCGTGCAGTCCAATGAGCGTGCAGATGACGGTTGTGACAGCATCCGCTCCCGTGTTGAGGCGAATCCTGCGATGGAGAAGCCTTTGAAAATGAAAGACAAGGAAGAGGGGCGCACGCGTATCTTTGCAGAAGAGGCGTGCAAGGCATGGATGGATGTGCGGGCATTTGGGCAGGTGTTTGCACTCAAAGAGGCAAAAAAACAAGGTGTTGACTCTGTTTCTGTTGGCGTGCGAGGCCCCGTGACCATCCACACAGCAGTCAGCCTCGATCCCGTCACCATCACGGGTGTACAGATCACGAAGAGCGTCAACAACGAGCCGGGCGATAAGAAAGGCTCGGATACGATGGGGATGAAGTACCGTGTCGACTTCGGCGTCTATAAATTTCAAGGAAGCATCAACGTTCAGCTTGCGGAAAAGACGGGGTTCAGTGAGGAAGATGCCCAAAAGGTCAAGGAAGCACTGCGTACGATCTTTGAGAATGACGCCTCGTCTGCACGTCCCGAGGGGAGCATGGAGATGAGCTGTTTCTACTGGATTGAGCACAGCAATAAAACAGGTGCGGCTTCGAGTGGAAAGGTGCATCGGAGTGTCAAAGCGCAAAAGAGAGATGGGGTGGAGGTACCGTCCCGTTTCGAGGACTATGTGATCGACGACAGTGCTCTCTACGCAATTGACGGTATCCATATTGAAAAATACGTTTAGGGAAGTTCGGTGAACTGATATGAGCTATGCTGAAGACGAGTATCTTATGCTCTCGGAGATTCAGCATTACGTATTCTGCCCGCGTCAATGGGCGTTGATTCACCTTGAGCAGCACTGGCAGGAAAATGTCTTGACTGTTGAGGGGAATGCCCTGCACGAAAAAGCGCACGATGAGAACATTAAGGAAAAGCGCGGAAATAAGATCATCGTGCGTGGAATGCGCGTAGCATCTTCTCGGATCGGTATTTCCGGCGCCTGTGATGTTGTTGAGTTCCATGCGGATATGGAAGGCGTGCACATTCCATCCTATCAGGGAAGCTATCGCGTTGTACCGATTGAGTACAAACGCGGAAAGCCGAAGGAGGGGGAGGAGGACGTCCTTCAGCTGACACTCCAGGCGCTCTGTCTTGAAGATATGCTGGCGACCAATATTCCATTTGGGTATCTCTACTATGGGGAGATTCGCCGCCGGGTCAAAGTGGAGTTTTCAGATGAACTGAAAGGGCGCATTCCAATTCTGGTACAGGAAATGAGGCAGTATATTCAAAGAGGACATACGCCTCTCGTTAAGCGTCGAAAGGGGTGTGCAAATTGTTCCCTGAACAATGCTTGTGTCCCTAAACTGAATCGCCTCGGCTCTGCAAAGATTTACTTGGAGAGGAGGCTGGCAGAGGAATGAAGCCCCTTTTGAATACGCTCTTTGTCAATCAGGATGAAGCGTATCTCTCTCTTGATGGTGGGAATGTTGTGGTCATCCGGGAGGATCGGGAACTGGCTCGTTTTCCGCTCCACAACTTTGAGCAGATCACTACCTTTGGCTACACTGGTGCAAGTCCTGCGCTCATGCGCAGATGTGCGGAGGAAAATATTGCGCTCACATTTATGACGCCGGAGGGGAGATTCCAGGCACGTGTCATTGGCGAGATGAATGGAAACGTCCTCCTGCGCAGAGAACAGTATCGACGTGCAGATGATGCGGGCGACAGCCTTGCACTGGCAAGGCACTTCATTCTCGGCAAGATTTACAACGCGCGGTGGGTGGTTGAGCGGATGCGCAGAGACCATGGCATGCGGGTTGATGAGGAGAAGTTTCAGAATGTCAGTGACTTTCTCCAGATATCCTATCGCGAAGTCGCGTCTGCCTCGAATCTGGAAGAACTGCGTGGTATTGAGGGAAAGGCTGCCGTCAGTTATTTCTCTGTGTTCGATGATATGATACTCAAACAAAAAGAGAATTTCTTTTTCACCGAACGCAATCGCAGACCTCCTCTTGATAACATGAACTGCCTTCTTTCCTTTCTCTATGCACTGCTCATGAATGATACGGGAGCTGCACTTGAGGGAGTGGGACTAGACTCCTATGTTGGCTTCCTCCATCGCGACCGTCCGGGAAGGCAGTCACTCGCACTTGATCTCATGGAAGAATTGCGTCCAATAGCAGATCGCACTGCTTTTTCCATGGTCAACACCAAGAAAATTTGTGGTAGGGATTTTCACCTAGAAGAGGGAGGTGCCGTATACCTGACTGATGATGGACGCAAGAAAATTTTGGAGGCGTGGCACACACATAAAGAGGGGATGATGATGCATCCCTTCATGGATGAAAAGATCAAATGGGGACTCGTACCGCATGTGCAGGCGATGCTTCTCGCACGCCATCTGCGCGGCGATCTCGATGCTTACCCTCCATTTTTGTGGAAATAGGGACTTGCCATGTACGTTTTAATCACCTATGATATTAGTACCGTTGATGCCGATGGACGCCGGCGCCTACGTCAAGTCGCACGCAAATGTCGCGCCTATGGACAGCGCGTGCAGAACTCCGTCTTTGAATGCAAGGTCGACCCGACTCAGTGCAAGCAGTTGGAACTCGCACTGCTTGACATCATCGATCTGCAGGAGGATAGTCTGCGTTTTTACTACCTTGGCAAGGACAAAGGTCCGAAGGTCAAACACTATGGCACAAAGGAATCCTACGATTTGGAATCTGCCATTATCATCTAAGGAATCGCTGATAAAATGAAGTCCGTCAGATTGGCGTAGATTTTTTCGTCCGATTGAGGCAGCAAACCGGACGCATAGCCAAAGCTATGTGGAGGATCGAGGGCGAAAAGTGGGCAAAAAAGATGCGCTAAGATGGTGGTGCTGAATTTATCAGTGCTTTCCTAAGTACTTTTAGGAGTGCGAAGGTGAAGTAAACAGAAAATGAAGTGAAGAAATATAGGTGCGTGAACCACATCAAAGGAGGGGTGTGGGACGTATGCGCCAAGCAAACCGTATTCATGGCGAGTAAGACCCATGAATATGTGGCAAAAGAGGGAAGTCGTGACCTTTTTTGCTGTCGCGCCCCGCACGGGGCGCGTGGATTGAAACATCCAGACGATTAAGCGGCAGGCGCGTGAAATGCGTCGCGCCCCGCACGGGGCGCGTGGATTGAAACCCTGCCAATAGGCAGGAGAATTGGAGGGCTTTAGTCGCGCCCCGCACGGGGCGCGTGGATTGAAACACACTCTTGCCTGTCTTATCTGCAAGTGCCGCGTCGCGCCCCGCACGGGGCGCGTGGATTGAAACAGCTCCTCGAACGCGACAAGTTTTCCCGTCTCAGTCGCGCCCCGCACGGGGCGCGTGGATTGAAACTAAAAATGGATATAGAAGAAATAATCAGCATCCAGTCGCGCCCCGCACGGGGCGCGTGGATTGAAACTCAGCACTGGGGGGCGTGCAGCAGTCCCGACGAGTCGCGCCCCGCACGGGGCGCGTGGATTGAAACGACAATTACTTGAAAGTGCAACAAAAGGACATCGTCGCGCCCCGCACGGGGCGCGTGGATTGAAACGCGTCTGCCTCGTACCGCTCGTTACTCTCCAAAAGTCGCGCCCCGCACGGGGCGCGTGGATTGAAACTGTATAGCAAAGTGATATACAGATATGTATAGCAAGTCGCGCCCCGCACGGGGCGCGTGGATTGAAACATGAATTTGATTTGCTGTTAAATCTTTATATAAAGTCGCGCCCCGCACGGGGCGCGTGGATTGAAACAGCGGGAGCGGCAACAACTAAGACGAACGATAGGTCGCGCCCCGCACGGGGCGCGTGGATTGAAACAGGCAGTAGGTACTCTGATACCTACTGCCGCTAAGTCGCGCCCCGCACGGGGCGCGTGGATTGAAACCTTCCTTTTTTTGTCGCTATCGCTAAAAGCCGGCAGTCGCGCCCCGCACGGGGCGCGTGGATTGAAACCTGAAGGATAGAAATAACACGATTGCGTGCTGAGTCGCGCCCCGCACGGGGCGCGTGGATTGAAACCTAACACTGAAGGATTTGGATTCCTTGTTGGAGGGTCGCGCCCCGCACGGGGCGCGTGGATTGAAACTAGGCGGTCGTTTTTCCCGCAGCGGGGGCAAAAAGTCGCGCCCCGCACGGGGCGCGTGGATTGAAACTCCACGCTCACGGCGTTAATCACGATGTGATTGGTCGCGCCCCGCACGGGGCGCGTGGATTGAAACCCCCCTTGCGAACTCTCTGCGCGTACGTCCCGAGTCGCGCCCCGCACGGGGCGCGTGGATTGAAACTCCGGCGCGTGCTCCGGCAGGCTTCTTTCGCGGCGTCGCGCCCCGCACGGGGCGCGTGGATTGAAACCCATCTGCGTCCTTGACGATCGGCGTGACGACGGTCGCGCCCCGCACGGGGCGCGTGGATTGAAACCGCGCGTGTCATGGAGTACCGCGATCGGCGGTAGTCGCGCCCCGCACGGGGCGCGTGGATTGAAACCCATGATTGCCCGTAGAGATATCTTCCCAGCAATGTCGCGCCCCGCACGGGGCGCGTGGATTGAAACTCCCTGTGGTATCCGCATTGCGGAGCAGACCGCAGTCGCGCCCCGCACGGGGCGCGTGGATTGAAACACGCGCAGCAGAGCAACACAGAGTTGCTGCGCCGGTCGCGCCCCGCACGGGGCGCGTGGATTGAAACCAAAATGTCCTTTGCTTTTTGATGCGTCTCGTAAGTCGCGCCCCGCACGGGGCGCGTGGATTGAAACGCTTTCACGCCCTGCAAAAACGGAAAAGGGCGCGTGGATTGAAACCTTCTTGTCCTCCTCGGAGATTGCCAACGTCCCAGTCGCGCCCCGCATGGGGTACGTGGATTGAAACAATTAAAAGCAACGAGGTGTTAAGGAAACGCTGATAAATTCTTTTGTTGCGTGTTTTGTCTCCGAAAGATTACAATAAGGGGAAGAAACAACGCGATGAGGGAGAGAAACAAAATGGTGCAACAAACATTTACGGATATGGAATACGCAAACCGCAAAAGAACAACACGGCGGGAAGCCTTTTTGGATGCCATGGATTCCATCATTCCCTGGAAAGAATGGATGGCACTCATCGCGCCGTTCTATGTCCAAAAAGAGCGCGGCAGAAAACTGATTCCACTGGAAACGATGCTGCGCATGTACCTCATGCAGAACTGGTTCGGTCTTTCCGACGAGGGCATCGAAGATGCCATTTACGACAGCTATGCCATGAAGCGCTTTCTGAAGATTGACTTTTCCACAGAACAGACACCCGATGCCACGACGCTTCTCCACTTTCGTCACATGCTCGAAAAGCACGACATCGCCCGCAAGATGTTCGATGATGTGAAACATCGGCTGGATGCCTCGGGACTCATCATGCACGGCGGTACGATTGTGGATGCAACGATCATTCATGCACCGAGTTCGACCAAGAACGCGACAAAGTCCCGCGATCCTGAGATGCACTCCACGAAGAAGGGGAATCAGTGGTACTTCGGCATGAAGATTCATTCCGGTGCGGATGCCGGAACAGGCTATGTCCATACGATCATAGCGACCGTTGCCAACGTGCACGACATTGCAAAGACACATGAACTGATCCGCGAAGATGATCATATTGTCTATGGGGATTCGGGATATCTCGGTGTGGAAAAGCACACGGAAATACGGGAGAACCCCGACCTTTCAGGTGTGGACTACCGCATTGCCAAAAGACCCTCGCAGAACCGCATGACAAAAGCATACAAAGGAACGAATTGGGAAAGGCAGATCGAGCATGCGAAAGCTTCGGTTCGCAGCAAGGTGGAGCATCCATTCCTGATTGTAAAGAGGCTGTTTCATGCGGGCAAGACGCGGTATCGCGGTATCAGGAAGAACCTTCTGCAATACTATCTGCTCTTTGCGTCGGCGAATCTCGTTATTTTATCTGCGAAGTTTGAGAACATCATATAAAAACAGAAATGAATGTGGGGTGATGGTTTGCTGTGCTTTTCGGGGGTGTCCGTGGACTACGGAACGGGGGAGGACGC
>ERZ773083.2445-NODE-2445-length-11497-cov-5.662209_pt1 | contig 11497 bp, 8 predicted proteins | sample MGYA00511465_ERZ773083 | MGnify/ENA primary metagenome ERZ773083 (study PRJEB29015, sample SAMEA2738001) | human oral metagenome | biome: human oral; feature: human-associated habitat; material: dental | place: China | collected 2060 ... | reverse complement strand
ATATTCTGCTTTTTATTAGTAATCAGTCGATTACATTCACCCCCATTACTTTTATGCCGAGATTTGTGACTTCCGCACAGCAAAGGATATCGGCATTGACCGCCCCGACAAGAATGAAATCCTGCACAACATCCCACCAACGCCGGATCAGGAGGATTTTATCAAACGATTGATGGAGTTTGCCAAGACGGGTAATGCCACTGTTTTGGGGCGTGAACCGCTTAGCGAACGTGAGGAAAAGGCCAAAATGCTTATCGCAACAGACTACGCCCGCAAAATGAGTTTGGACTTGCGCATGATTAGTGAGGAACAATATAGCGACCATATCGACAACAAGGCTTCGCACTGCGCTAAGATGCTGGCGAACTACTATCAGAAGTTTGACGTGCAGAAAGGGACACAGTTTGTCTTCTCTGACCTCGGAACGTATAAAGCTGGGGAGTGGAATGTGTATTCGGAGATTAAGCGTAAACTCGTGGAGGATTACCACATTCCCTCCCACGAAATCCGCTTTATTCAAGAGTGCAAAAACGAGCGTGCCAAGAAAGCGATGGTAGAGACCATGAACCGAGGAGAGATTCGCATCATCTTCGGCTCAACATCTATGCTCGGCACTGGAGTGAATGCGCAGCAGCGAGCCGTGGCCATTCATCACCTCGACACCCCCTGGAGACCATCGGACCTCGAACAGCGCAATGGGAGAGCCGTACGCAAGGGCAATCAAGTAGCCAAGGAGTGCGCGAATAACACGGTCGATGTCATCATCTATGCCGTAGAGCGATCGCTAGACAGCTATAAGTTCAACCTCCTACACAACAAGCAACTCTTCATTAACCAGCTCAAGAGCAATACCCTCGGTGCACGCACCATCGATGAGGGCGCTATGGACGAGGAAAGTGGAATGAACTTCTCCGAATACGTGGCCGTACTCTCAGGTAATACCGACCTCCTGGAGAAGGCAAAACTCGACAAGAAGATCACAGCCCTGGAGTCAGAACGCAAGAACTTCATGAAGGAGCGAGACGCTGCCTCAGGGAAGCTCCAAGAGCTGGAACACTCCGTAGAGTTCCACACAAGCCGTATGGCCGAGGCCAAGGGAGATCAGGCCTTATTTGAAGCCCACGTGCAGCGTGACGCAGAAGGCAATGCCATCAACAAGCTGGAGCTGACGGGGATTCCCAACGATAGTGATATGAAGGTCGTAGCATCCCGTCTACAAGAAATAGCCGAGAAAGCTCGAACCCAAGGAGAATACCACAGAATTGGATCAATCTACGGCTTCGACATCTTCGTCAAAACGGAGAGCTCCGTAAAAGATCTCTTCCAAAGCTCCGTCAATCGATTCTTCGTCAAGGGAGAGGGAAGCATCTACTACACGCACAACAATGGCAAACTTGCCAGCGATCCCAAGCTCGCCTGCCAAAACTTCCTCTCTGCCCTCGAGCGTATTCCCAAGGTGATGGCGACCCACGAGAAAGAGCTCACCAGAGCCGCACAAGACATCGAAATCTACAAGGCGATGGCTAGCGGTCAGTGGGCCAAAGAGGACGAGCTTCGATCGCTCAAAGCCCAAGTGGCAGAGCTTGACAGAAAGATAGCCTTAACACTTGCTCCCGTGGAGGAAGCCGAGGCAGCGGGAGAAGAAATGAAGCCGAAAGAGAACGTACAGCAGCCCAATGGAGGAGGCAACACGCCCCCGATATCCACGGAGCGATTAGCTAGACCAGAAGAATCATCCTCCTTGACTCAACCCACGGCTTCCCGCCCCAACGAGATGGATGAGGCTGTGAGTAAAGGCGTCTTCGCTAAACCGAAGATAAGATAGAAAGCAAGCGCCCTCCTTTATGCTGATAAAGGAGGGCGCTTGCTTTCTATCGATCATGGAACTTCTTTTCCAGTAGACTTATTCGTTCCAGCAAAGCACCAAAGGGCAAGGATGCTCCATAGATCATAGACTGCTGCATATCCGAATAATCCCGTTCCCAAACCAACCGAACCTCTTCGGGGGGACATAAAACGATACGATCTCGGATGTCAGGAGTATAGTCTACTCCCGAAAGACTAGTAAACACTTCACGATGGTGGGCAATGGTATCCCATAAATGATCGTCCTCTATGGCTTGGATAGCAAAAGGAGCATCCATCATCTTCTCCAAGTCATATAGATGACGGGACTTACGCTCGGCACTTCCCCCTCTTTGGCTCGTGAATAGCTCATGGAGAAGAAAAGCCTTTTCCAAAAAGGTTTTCTGCGGAGCTGCCGTGGCTATACTATGCGCAGAAACGAGCCCAGTATCAATCTGAGGGAATTGAGTAGTGACAAGACTCTGAATCGAAGTATTCACCGTTGGCTCAAACAAAGACCGGGCTCCGATCTCCAGCATCACTCTAGGTTGGAGATACTCGTTGAGAGGGAAGAGAGTTCGATAGTATACGTCGATCTTTCTAGGCTCCGGATAGGTATGATCGCCTTCTCCATCATCCTCGGGAACAACAGTACAGTATTCATCTAAGCCATACGACACCATTGCTGCCTTCAGTTGACTTGTCAAGTCATCGCGAACGAAAAGAGAGGACTTCTTGCGTAAGCCCTTGATCTGCTTCTTTGTTAAATCGCCATGAAGATCAAAAAAACTCCGATCAACGACAAGATCAATATCTTCCGAAAACCGCTCGATCAGCCCAAAAGACTTGCTTAGAGAGGTCCCTCCCTTAAACACAAGCTTATCAGAAAAAGGAAGTGTGAAAACAAGTTGTAGGATGATGGATACCCACAAATCCTTTTCTACCGCTTGCTCAGGAAGACCTAGGCGAACGGCCGTCTGTGTGATAAGAGTACGTTGCTGTGAAGGGCTAAGAGAAAAGTAACTATTCATAGGAGCCTTTGACGAGTGTCCTTATCCAAGCTGGCATCAGTGGATAATCTCCCGAGATTTGCTCTTCTCTAAGAGGGGAGAGTATCTTCTTCAGATGTTGCTTATGAGCGTCGGTTATATGGTCTTGACCAATCTCTTGAAGAGCAACAGTAATCAACTGGGCTATCTTATTCTGGAAGGATAGTTTCTTCGGAACAGTCTGCTTGAATGTGATTCTATGACCATTAAAGAGTTGTACGCTCCGAGGACTCCCATCGGTTAAGAACACGAGGTTCATGGGAACCTGTGTTGTGAAGCCAAGCACGTTCATAGCATAGGCTCCTGCTGGAGCAATACGAGCCTTGTCTCTTTGAGCAATACTCTGGGCAATCTCTTCATAGGAAGGATAAACAACCCCAAGACCTAAGACCTTGTCCTCCTTTGGGTAACAATAGATCCCTCGAGCAAGACGAATGAGCGTGCCTTTGCTGGCCAAACGCTCCAAGGCTTTTAAGACGCTAGTGTTCTCCCCAAGGGAGACAAAGTTCGCTGGAAAGACGATTGCACCCCTTCCGCGCTTTGACACACTCTTAACGATCTTGTCATCAATACTCTCCATGCATATATAAGCTTTATTCTGTCGCAAAACTACACGTTTTTTACGACAAAATAGCCCTCGCAGGAGATTCCCATTCACCGAACACCTCAAGCTTACCACTCCTCGCGTCGCCTAAGCATCTCATCGACCTCTGCTCTCAAAAAGAGCAAACGACCATTAGCCTTGAGGTAGGGGATCTTCCCTAAGGAGACCCAGTTGTAGATGGTCTTCTGCTCCACCTTGAGGAGCTTAGACACGTCAATAATGTCGAGGTACTCTGCCCGAAGGGGAGGATGAACCCTGGGCTTTTGCTCTTGCCTTTGCAGGCAGAGTAGTTCATCAAGCTTAGCTTCCATCAGCATAAGCTTCTTGAAAAGGCTCTGGAAGCGAGCCTCACTCTGAGGTGATTCTAGATGGGGCATGACTTATTCTCTTGATAGTTTCCTTGGGCATCCTGCCTAAGGATGCCTTGCTCTTTCATGTAGGCAATGTACTTCTTTGCGGTACGATCTTTGATCTCGAGCTCACGCATCAAGACCTCGCAGAGCTCCTGGTAGGATAGGAGATTCGTCGTACGGAAAAGCTCTCGAACTACAGCAAGTAGCTCGCTACTCTTACGCCGGTCTTTGTCCTCCTTAGACTTCTCCCCTCGGTAGACGTGCATATCAAGAGCCTTATCCCAACCGAAGAGCATCATCGGCACATCCAAAGGACTACCATCTCTGACTTTTAAGGCCTTGACAACCGAGTATTCAGCGTGATCATCTTTCTCAATGGAGAGGATGCCTGCCGCCTTACGCTGTAGCTCGGAGCCAATATGCCCTCTGAGTTTAATCCCGCTAGGCACAAAGTGAAGGACGCAGATAAGGCAGGTGTTATAGATACCGGCCAAGCGATAGAGCTCATCGACGATAGCAATGCTCTCCGTCTCATCATTAGCTGAGCGAATGAGGTCGGCAATACCATCAATAACCACGAGGTGAATACCCCCATGCTTATGATGAAAGATGTCCATACTCTCTTGGATAAGCTTCAAGCGATCCTTACGCGAGAGCGAAGCTAGATAGAGCGAATGGTAAAAATCTGGGACAGCCGTGAGTGATGCCCGGCGGAGCGTCTTGCCTAGATTCTTGTGTAGCTGAGCCTCTGACTGCTCCGTATCGTAGTGTAGAACCGCCAGCCCCCTTGGATTCGGCGTAACTTCAAGCCCTAGGGTCAGCTCGGCATCCAGGCGTTGCTGGGCAAGGGCTCCAGCAAGAATCGCTGAAACATAGTTACTCTTACCCGTACCCTCACCTCCCGTGATGCAGAAGAGGTTGTCCTGCGTCCCAAGAGGTACCCCGTTGACTGCCACGAGCGATTTAGAGGCATCAGGAGGATTATCATAGTCGATTTCACACGAGCGTAGGAGCATCATCGTTTGCGTGTACATCTGAGAGAGGAGCGTATTCAGTAGCCCTCGGAAGTCGGCTTCCTCATTCCCCAGAGCAAAGTAGTCTGAAATATCCTTCTCAGCCTTCGTCCCTTTGAGTGGAAGCTGAAGCTGCTTCACATGATAAGCCGACAAGCGACCTACCTGCCGCTGAGCCTCACGAAGCCCGGTAGCATCCGAATCATAGAGGAGGATAATATGCCGGAAACGTAGCTGTAAACTCTCAATGATACGCTCGGGAATCTGCGCAGTTTCGCTATTGAAGCAAATCGCATGGAAATGCCGAGCGGAAAGCGAGAGAACGTCTTTCTCTCCTCCCGTAATGAAGAGCATATCGCCTTTACTGGGAAGTTGCTCCATGCCGAAACAATAGGGACTGGGCATTCGCCCTCCATAGAGAAAGCGCATCTTCGAGCTGTTGGGGCGATAAATCTTAATGTAGCCATTACCGATATAAGCATAGATAGGCTCCGTAGGACTAGCTTTCAACTCAAAAGGCTTACCCTCCTTCGTTTGGCTCCTATAGCTCTTCAGCGAGCGCACTCGAAAGCGTCTGAGGGTATCTTCATAGATACCATAATGCGCCCAATAAGCTAAGAGCCCATCATCAAAAGGCTGAATCTCGAAGCTATAGGGGAGCTCATCCTGGACTGGCTCACTCAGCGTAGAAGCACGCTGCCCCTCAGGAGCAATAGGTTTTCTGACCTGCTCTCCCGCAAGGATACGAAGCCCCAGCTCCCCAACAATCAGCTCTAGGAGATCACGAAAGCCCGTTCTCAGATCGATACCTCGTAACTGTGCTACAAACCAAAAGCAATCCCCCGCATAGGAGGGATCGCCATGGTCGTAGTACTTATAGGTAGACGATTTCTTGTCATAGTAGATATGACAAGAAGCTCGCCTATCATCATAGAACGGACTCCGGAAATTACGATGCAGATTAACCTCAAACCCCAGATAGTGACTAAAGATAGTGAGGCCTTGATCCGTCAAGGCTAGTACCTGCTCTTTCTCTATCATGATGGGGATCATCGTTCTGAAGCGAGACAGCTCGAGAGGATAAGCTTATCCTTATAGCGCAAAAGACGATCCAGAAGCTCATCATTACGCATACCCGAGATACGCAAGCGGTTACAGCGAGCGCAGATAAGCAGAGACTTGTAGAAGTAGCGCACATCCCCGCTCTCCGTATAGCGGAAGCGAACCAGGTTCTTCTTACGCCAACGATACAGGGTCGACTCAGAGACATTCAAAGTCTCTATGAGATCCTTCGTAGACATCTCGAGCTCATCATCGATGTCTTGTAGAAGGTGTGTGGTACGCTCTACATACTGCTCAATTCGATTAAGCCGGTCTATCAAGTCCTGATAGGCACTGCTCTCCACAGAGATTACTTCCATTACTGCAGTTGCGTTGTGACAAATTTAATGTGGCCATCCTCCTCTTCAAGCAGTTGCTCAACAAGACGCTTGAAGCTCGCTTTATCGTAGGCGGAGATCTCAATCTTGCCCACTGGCTTGGAAACTTCAGCTGGCTCATTTGCGCTGAATGCAAGAACCTCGTGGACAGTGATGTCCAAGAGTGAGGCATACTCGAAGAGCTTGTCTATACTGGGGAACTTTCCCTTAGACTCCCAGCGTGAAATGGTGCTGGAGGAAACGCCCAGTTTGACAGCAAGATAGTCTTGCGAAATCCCTTTGTCCTGGCGAGTGGATCTTAGGTGCTCGAGTAACTTTTTCATATACTCAAAGTTATAAACGCATCCGAGCTCAACCAACCCGTTTCGTGCAAGCTTGTGCGCCCAATGCAAGAGGTCTTGCATCAGATGCAACATGATGCTATGTCGGGCTGCAATGGGACCAACATAAGATAGGGACTGAGCAGGTCTTTTCAGCATAAGTGCACGTGAATTTTCCCTAGCTACCCAGGAGACACTGGTGCACGGTGCAAGCCCCCTATATATAGGGCTTGCACCGTGCACCAGACTGTGTAGCAGGGATCTGAGTAAATACTTATTATAGAGGAGCTTTGCTTATCGTTCGTTTTTCTGTACCTTTGTAACTAGGAAAAGAGAGCTGTTGTGCTTTCAATAGTCCGTCAGAATGGTAGTCAAGAGTCGGTCAAAAAACTGCTACATTTTTGCTACACTACCAATTGACTGGATTAGATAGACATCTGTGATACAACGAGATAAAGGGTAATGGTACATTTCCCGCCCTCTCCGCAAAACAGGAAGAAACCCGCTGTAGAAGTTCAGCTTCTACAGCGGGTTTTCGCTTGTATTCGGCACCGAGGAGACCGACCTAATCCTTGGGTATATTTCCTCCCCAATGTAGCAATTTCTGCTACACAAACTGCTACACAAAAGGGCTATTTGAATAGAGCGGCTAGTGCTCTTGTTATAGCTTGCTTGATGTCGTCCGACTCTGTATCGCCACAGCCTTCAGCCGTTGCGGTGCCGACAAGTTCCCCCGTTTCGGCAGACACCAACTGTAAGGATTACTTTTATTGTATAACCCGTCGTCTCTCACTCTCCCCATAGCTCATTATTAGGGCCGTCAATCAAACTCCCTCTTCGATGCTAACAAAACGATAAAGCCCCTTCTAGAGAGTGCTCCTGCTATCACATCCGAGAGATTGATAGACTGAGAATAAGGGAGCTAACATAAGTACCATACTACCCGCTAGGTTTGGGCGGGTACGGGCAATGTTGTACCTTTACACAGCAAAAAGCGGAGGGTCTCTCTCCCTAGCCTTAGCCCCTCCAGGAAGCAGGAAACGCTCGGGGGATGAGAGGCTGGTCTTGAAGTCCGCCCTCCTACAGGGCAACGAGGAGGTGCCCCCAGCATCCTCCCCTCTATTATCAAGAGCGATCAAGTAGAGTGCACCTCACTTCATCGCTCTCTTTACTTTCCCCCACCTCCCGACCCGACGTGACAAGAGAAGGCGGGAGCAATGGGTCGCTAGAGGCCACCAACAAACTTAGCAGGCATGGTCTTTGTTAGTAGTACAGCCGAAGGCGGGAGGGATCTCGACCTTCAGCCAACACTTAAACAAGACAAATAGAACAACGAATGATACAAAACAAAAGGACAGGTAAGTCTGGGAAGCCCTTCCGCTTCAACGAGCTCTGGATCTATGCGATCATCCTCGCCATCCTCGGAGGGCTCTTCCTCTGGGATAGTGGCTTCGGCGAAAGCAAGACCTTGAGCTGGGACGAATTCCAGCGAGTGGCTCGCAACGGCGCATTCTCCCAGATCACCGTCGACCGCGGGGACAAGACAGCCACAGGCCAACTGACGAAGCAGGCTGCCGATAGCATCTTCGCACAGAAGTCGCCCGTGCTCGGACGACAGCAGCAACGCGTCGAATACACCCTCACCACAGAGATTCCTTCGGTGGACCGCTTCTCGGACTTCTACGACCAGAGCGGGATCACGGCCAAGGTCACGTACAAGGAATCCCGCTCGGGCTTGCTCACACTCCTTATTAATATAGCGCCCTTCATCATCATTATCATCTTCTGGAACTTCATGCTCCGTCGTAGCGCTGGTGGGGGCGGGGGCGGTATGACCGGAGGCGGGCTCTTCAGCATCGGCAAGAGCAAGGCTCAGCTCTACGAGAAGGAAGGCAATGTCGTTACCTTCAAGGACGTCGCCGGGCTTCACGAAGCCAAGGTCGAAGTAGAAGAGATCGTCCACTTCCTCAAGAACCCAGCCAAGTACACCCAGCTCGGGGGGAAGATCCCCAAGGGTGCACTCCTCGTTGGCCCTCCAGGGACGGGGAAGACCTTGCTGGCTAAGGCCGTGGCAGGCGAAGCGCATGTACCCTTCTTCTCGCTGGCGGGATCGGACTTCGTCGAGATGTTCGTCGGGGTAGGTGCGTCCCGTGTGCGTGACCTCTTCCAGAAGGCCAAGGAGAAGGCGCCCTGTATCATCTTCATCGACGAAATCGATGCCGTCGGTCGTGCCCGTGGTAAGAACAATAACCTGGGTGGCAACGACGAACGGGAGAATACCCTCAACCAGCTACTCACCGAGATGGATGGCTTCGGTACCAACAGCGGGATCATCGTCCTCGCTGCGACTAACCGAGCCGACATCCTTGACTCCGCCCTCCTTCGTGCGGGACGCTTTGACCGTCAGATCTACGTCGACCTACCCGATGTACACGACCGCAAGGAGATCTTCCTCGTCCACCTTCGTCCACTCAAGATCGACGATACGGTAGATGTAGATCTACTTGCACGGCGCACCCCAGGCTTTTCGGGAGCAGACATTGCCAATATATGTAACGAGGCAGCCCTCATAGCTGCTCGTGCAGGTAAGGACTTCGTCTCTAGAGAAGACTTCATGAACGCCATCGACCGAGTTGTCGGTGGGCTGGAGAAGAAGAACAAGATGACGACCGAAGAAGAGCGCCACAGCATCGCCCTACACGAAGCAGGTCATGCGACGGTCAGCTGGTTCCTCAAGTACGCCAATCCCCTTGTCAAGGTCACCATCGTCCCACGTGGTAAGGCTCTTGGCGCAGCGTGGTACCTCCCCGAGGAGCGTCAGATCACCACGACACAAGCCCTCCGTGATCAGATGTGTGCTACCCTAGCAGGTCGTGCCGCCGAAGAGGTCTTCCTCGGACGTATCTCCACAGGTGCAGCCAACGACCTAGAGCATACGACGAAGACGGCCTACGCCATGGTTGCCTACTACGGGATGAGCGACAAGCTCCCCAACGTCAATTACTACGACATGCAGGGCGACGGCTACGGCATCACCAAGCCCTATAGCGATCGTACGGCGGAGCTCATCGACCAAGAGGCTCGGGAGATCGTTCGCCTCGAGTACGAGCGAGCCAAGGAGCTCCTTCGTGAGCATGCCGAGGGACTCAAGGCGCTGACTCAGCTTCTCCTCGATCGTGAAGTCATCTACACCGAGGACGTAGAGCATATCTTCGGCAAGCGTGCTTGGGTGAGCCGAACCGAAGAGCTGATCCTTGCCAACGAAGAAGCTAAGAGTCCCAGCACGGAGCAGAGCCCTGGCGAAGCTCCCTCCCCCACTACTCCAACGACAGAAGCAGAAGTAAATACCCAATAACAATAGTAATGAGTAACCTCCTCAAGCGAGCCATCTTTGGCGCCATCTACGTAGGTCTGATCCTGGCAGCACTCCTGCTGAGAGAGCACCTCGTCTACATGACCGTCTTTGGTCTCCTCGTCTTCCTCGGTACCTGGGAATGGTCCAATCTAGTCTCCACCCATCGTATCTTCCCCCTGAGACGTATCACCGATGCCGTTGCAGCCGTATACCTCTTCTGGGCAACTCATGAGATCGCCGATATGGGGATAGAGCATGCAGCCTTCCTCATCCCCTACGCAGGCTACCTGCTCTACATCCTCGTACGTAGTATCTACAGCGAGCGTGCAGCTATGCCTACCGATCTAGCGAAGATCCTCTTCGGACAGGTCTATGTCGGGGGCTTCCTCAGCATCGCCAATATCTTCTACAGCGACGAGCAGACCTCGATGATCCTCCTAGCTATCTTCGTCTGCATCTGGGTCAATGATACGGGAGCTTACCTAGCTGGCTCTACGCTGGGCAAGCACAAGCTCTTCCCCTCTGTCTCTCCTAAGAAGAGCTGGGAAGGCTTCATCGGCGGACTCATCGCTTCGACCGTAGCAGCCGGGCTGATCCTCGGGTGGGAACTCTCCTACTACGGGGTGATCATCTCCATCGTCGCTACGTGGGGAGACCTCTTCGAGTCTATGATCAAGCGTAGCATCGGTGTCAAGGACTCTGGGAACATCATCCCTGGGCATGGTGGTATCCTCGACCGTATCGACAGCCTGCTCTTCGTCCTACCCTTCATGGCCTTCTTCCTCTGGGTGCTCCAGACCTACCAGCACCTACATCTCTCCTAGTATCCCATACACCATTCCTCTATCCTCCTCGATGAATACTCGACTAGGTCTTGGAGCTCTACGCACCTCCGCCCTCTTTGTTTTCTTTGCTTGCCTCTGGCTATTCTCTTCGTGTGCTATACACACACGTCGGGATGCTTCGTCGGATCCTACTCGTCCGCTGAAGCGAGAGTTCAGAGGTGCTTGGCTACCTACGATCTATCGGAGCGACTACGCCCAGCTATCCAGAGAAGAGGCACGCCAGCTCCTATCGAATCGTATCGCCTTGCTTCAGCGTCTAGGATGCAATGCCGTCATCTTCCAGGTACGAGCTGAAGGGGATGCCTTCTACCAAAGTAGCCTTGAGCCATGGAGCAAGTACCTCACGGGGAAGCAGGGTGTTGCTCCCGATAGCCCTTGGGACCCGCTCGGCTTCGTCATCGACGAGTGTCATGCTCGAGGGATGGAAGTACATGCTTGGGTCAATCCCTACCGTGGCGCTGGCAACGCTGATGCCTACCTAGCCCCCACGCACCCTGCACGTCGCTATCCTGAGCTCTTTATCCGCTACGGCAAGCTACTCTACATGGATCCAGGTAATCCCCAAAGCGTCCGCTACATCAATTCTATCGTGAAGGATATCGTGGAGCGCTACGACGTGGAGAAGGTGGAGGCACAGATGGGGGCGCTCTCGCAGCAGATTATTGATAAGCTGC
>ERZ773083.2443-NODE-2443-length-11500-cov-18.316820_pt1 | contig 11500 bp, 9 predicted proteins | sample MGYA00511465_ERZ773083 | MGnify/ENA primary metagenome ERZ773083 (study PRJEB29015, sample SAMEA2738001) | human oral metagenome | biome: human oral; feature: human-associated habitat; material: dental | place: China | collected 2060 ... | reverse complement strand
GACACTTCCTGCACTTCTCTCGCTTCTGCAAGAATTTGGTTGAGGTACTCCTGTGTCCGTTCATGATCCGGGATGCCGCCAAACTCAAGGAGCAGTTCCCTAACCTCCTCCTCGCTTGCGCCGTACTTCGTAAGTAATTCCCGCGCTGCCAAGACGTTATAATGCCGGCGATCTGCGGCGACACCGGAATCCGCTCCGGCGTCGATGAGCGCGTCATCATAATCCGTGATGAGACGCTGATAGATGTCCGCAAACTTCACATAATCCCCATCGAAGAAAGAGGCTTGTTCCGGTTCTCCCGCCAAAAGTGCCGCAAGGGTCTTATCCGAATCCCTCCCTGCGGCAGCGAGAAGAGGCGATGCGCGCAGGATGCCCGATCGCAGCGTCCCCACCTCCATGCCCGCAGAGCGCAGCGTTCTTACGAGCTGTGCTTCTGCCTCGTAGGGAAGCGTCTTTCTCCCCAATGTGTTCATAGCGTCTTTCAGACATGCCCGATAGACTTCCTCGTCGCTTTCGACTTCCGTGGACGCTGCACCGATCTGCTCATACACGCCGATCTCACGGACAGCAGCAGAGGCGATCTTTCTCACATAGGCGTCTTTGTCGCGCCCTTCGTATTCTGTTGCCCCCATCAGAAGCTGCGCTGCGGTTTCCTCCTGTGCATTGGAATCCCGAAGAAACTGCGTAATTCCCTCGCCCTCGCGCACTGCAATGGGACGCGCTGCCTCCTTGCTGCGACGCTCCCAAACTTCTTGAAAAAGCGACTGCATCCCCTCCGTCTCCGTCTTGACCGATGCCATGATCGCCGCACGGTGCTTTTTCCAGACGCGATGCTCAAATGCGGTGCTCTCTGCCATATCTCCGGCAAGGATGCCGTAGAGGCTTCCACCGAGATATGCCTCGCGCACTTCTCCTCGTGGAATATGCTGCTCCCGCATATTCTCGAGAATCCCCTGATCCGCAGCCGCTAGGATTCCTGCAATCTGCCGCAGTGGCTTTTCATAGAGTGCGTTAAAGCGTGCGCCCGGTGCAGGAAGATTGAAATTTGTTTCTTCTGCTGCCCCATGCGGAAGAATCTCACGAAAATATTCGTTTACAGCGTCCTGATCGTCGAAAAGAAGGGGATAACGGCTTTCGTGCAGGGTGGTACGCAGCTGATTGATTCCGTACCCCTCGTTCTTCATGGAGAGCAGCACATTCTTTTCGATGCGCCGCACGGCAGCAAGAAGATTCGGCATGGCAAGGGCTTCCGTGCGGTAGGCGAGTGCAGCGTCCACCCTGCTCACCTCTCTTTCCATACGGATTTGAGTGCCGACCAGAAATCACCGATGCCCCCTGCCCCGCCGCCGAATGGCTTGCCGAGTATCTCCGTGTCAATCTTCCCTTCCTTGACCGCTTGGTTCAGTGCTTCTTCGAGCGCATTCATACGCGTCTCAATGCAGTTGACCCGAATTGCAAAATAGCAGATCATGAGGACGCAGAGAAAGATAATGCTGGTTGTCATAATGCAGCTGCCTCCTCTTTCGGATATTCCGGAACGACAAGCTCATTTTCCTTGATCCAATACTCATTGAAGTTCTCCGCGCCATAGTTTTCGATGATGCGTTGGCATTTTGCGAGCGCAACGTCCCCTACGGCTGCGTATGAGAGTGTGAACGGACAGAGATCAAGCGCGAGGTTGTAAAGACGCGACCCCTGTGGGCTGTCATAGTAGTATTCCCGCTGCGGCTGTGCATGGGCAAGCAGATGAATCTGCTGCTTGTTGAGACCGAATTGCCGATAAAGCTCCATCCGGCTCTCCGTGATCGCGAGCTTGTCCGGCAAAAAGATACGCGACTGACAGGAGGAAAGGACGGTATCAAGGATCGGGGACTTTGCAATATCATCCAGCGACTGCGTAGCAAAGAGTACGGACGTGTTGTACTTGCGCAGCGTCTTGAGCCATTCCTTGATCTTCTCCGCGAACATCGGGTTCTGGAAGAAGACCCAACACTCATCAAGGACGATGAGTGTCGGCTCCTGATTCTTCTTCTCCGCGCTCTTGACGACCTGTTCGATCCGGTGAAAGATATACATGAGCGTCGTGCCGACGATGCGGCGGGCATTCATCAGGTTTTCCATTTCAAAGCTCTGCCAGCTGGTGATCGAAAGATGATCCTCGTTGCTGTCGAATATCTCGCCGTATTCGCCCTTGTTTCCCTGATCGTCGGCAAGGGACATCGGATAGAACGCTGTTTTGAGTTCCCTGCTTTGCAGAAAGCTGATGAACGTCGTCATGGTACGGTCGCTCTCCTGCATTCCTGCTACCGTGGCAAGCGAATCACGAATGATGCTCTTTTGGTCGGGCGTAACCTCAACGCCCTCCTCGCGCAGGTAGTCGCAGAGCCAATCCAGTGCCCATTGACGCTCATCCTCATCATCGATGCGGGAAAGCGGCTGAAAGGAAAGCGAGCGGGATTTGCCGACATCGTAGAACTTGCCGCCCACCCCCATCGTGAGAATTTTGCTGGATGCGCCTTTATCAAAGATAATGACGCGTGCATTCGGATATTTGCGGAATGCCGCCTCGATGCAGTTAAGATGGACGGATTTACCGGCTCCTGTCGGTCCGATCATGAGTGAGTGACCAACGCCTTTGATGTGCAGATTGAGCCGATACGGTGTGCTTCCATCCGTCTGCGTATAGAGCAGCGGCGGTCCGTTCAGGTGCTTGTTTCGCTCGTCCCCTGCCCATGCAAGGGCAAGCGGTATCATGTGGATGAGATTGCCGGTCGAGATCAGCGGTCTGCGGATATTTGCCCCGACGAGCCCCGGAATGCAGCCGAGCCACGCATCGATGGCGTTAAAGTCCTCAATTTTGACACGCTGCATACCACGCTCGATAAAGATCTGCCGAATGAGTTTTGCCTTTTCCTCTACGACCTCTCGATCCTCGTCCATGACGATAATCGCCGTCGAGTAGTAGACGAAAGAGATGTGATCGCCCTCAACGGCGTTCATCGCATCCCGAATCTCGGCGATGCGATCAACGGCGACATCATCAATGTTTTCGGCATTCTGTACGCTGTCGCGCACGGTGACATCGGCAATCGTAGAGGAAAGCGACTGCGTTTTCCCCTTCCATTGCCGACGTTCACTATCCAGCTGGCTGATTACGTCATTCTTGCTCATGCAATAAACACGCGTCACCCAGCGATATGCAAAGTCGAGACGATGAAACTCGTCAAAGAGTCCAAAAATGGACTCCTTGCCGTAGGAGATCGGAGCAATGATACGCATGTGCTTGCGCCCAAGCTGAGGTTCAAGCCCCCCGTAGAGCGGCGTATCATAGAGGTACTTATCCAGAAGAAACGGCGTCTGTGGATATTTGAGCGCACGCGGACGATCGGAAACCGTCGAATGGAGATAGGTAAAAAGCCCGTCTTCGTCGAGAAATTCCGTATCAATGCGCAAATTGCGGCACATCAGGTAGAGCTTATGGAGCTGCTCGCCAAACGATTCGAGTACATCATCCGCTTTGGTAACTTTGCGCTCGCGCCCCTCAACGATAAACTCCTTGAGCTGTTCCTGCCGATCCTTCGGCGGCAGAAACAGAAGTGTTGCATAGAAGTGCGACTCGAAATACATACCGCTCGAAAAAAGGCGGCAACGCTCCGCATCCATCCCCCGCGTTACGATGTCCGGAAAAGCATTTGTCGTCTCGTATGCAGTAGACGGAACACGCTGCGCCTCGAAGTAGAGCGTAAAGCCCGTCTTCATCGCCGCGATCGACGCCTGCATCCGATTCGCAATCACTGCAAGCTCTTCCTCCACAGAGGAATCCAGATCGGGACCGCGATAGCGCCATGACGCGAGGAGTGATCCGTCCTTGTTGATGCAGACAGCAACATGCTGCTCCGCAACCGTGATACTCGTGATACGACCAAACGGCATAATATCCGAGAGGCGATCCACCTTGCGCCGGAACAGATTAAGTCGGTACATATTCACTCTCCTCCCAGTCCTGCGACACGATCAGCTCCTCCAGCTCCGGCGGCAGAGGAAGCATCGGGGCTTTCGGTGTATGCTGCGCTATGCTTTTTGTTGCAAGAAGCTCCTCAATCGTCCGGAAGCCGCAGATCGGCGGGACAACTGCCGCACGGAAAAGTCCGGGCAGACTGCCCCACCAGAGATCTTTGGCGTTATAATCCTCAACGATATACGGAATCCCAAGCGTCCCAAGAAGTTTTTCAAGATACGCTTCCGTCCGGGCGTAGTCTTCCTGTGAGACAAGCGCAACGGTTTGATTGTTGTAGTAACCGTTCAGCCGCTGCAATGTATGCCCCGTCAAAATATCTTTGATATATTTTCGTGACGGACACCATTTCCCTGTGTAATTGCGCAGCTCTTTTTCCGCTTCCGTCTTATCAAAAAGCAGCAGTCGCTGCACATGACGGCACGGAATCCCAGCACCGTGAAGATCCTCTGTGATCTGACGCAGCACAGGCTCCTGTGAACCGACGACGGAAGGAAGGGTCAGGACGAGGAACTGCTCATCCCCAAGGCGCACATGATTGCTCGCAAAGTCAAGATCAATCCCTGCCGTCAGAAAAATATCAAGATCGACCGGAATATCCGGCATAGCAACATGTGTACGTCCAAGCGTCAAGGAAAAGGTAAGATAATCGACAATCTCCTGATAAGAAAGGACGGTCGCCTCCGCTTCCTTCGGAAAACTCCACGCCATGCGCTGCAGCATCACCGCGAGATCATATTCCATGTCGCAGATGGATTGCGGCTCATCCTGCAAGCCGTTCACCACTTCACCGTCTTTGAGGAACGGATTCCAGCAAAGGGTGAGAAAGCACTCTACATCCCCATCTTCCGTATACTGCTCCTCAAGCCAAATACTCCATCCTCTACGGAACGGCGGCAAAAAGATCGGGTTTTTCCATTCGTAGAACGGAATCCTCTGCGGAGGATCGAACCGCTCGTAGCGGATTACCCCCAAAACACTGTCGTCTTTATTGCGCATGACGTTCTCATGGGTCAATGCACCCCAAGGCAGCCAGTCTGCGATTGTTTTGTTGTCGAGATGATACTCTTTCCAAGACATAGCATACGATCCTTTACGTTGAGTAGTAGTCGCGCTTTGACCAATAGCGACTGAAGCACTCGAAGAATTGTGCATCCTCCATTGAGAAATAGCGCACAGCGAAATGCACAAGGACATTCACGCTCAGAACGTACCAGTAGGATAGTCCAAGGGTCAGCAGAATAAGCAGTGCTGCGCCGACATTCCAAACAATGCAGCTGCGTGGCACATCCATAAATAGGATGTATTCCGTCAGCGACCGGTAGATTGGAAGATGAATCCACGAGGCACCCTGCACATTTTTATTCTCATCCATAGTGACCCCTTAGAACAAGGTACCGCTGATACCGGTGCCAAACATATTCTCCATGAACTTGCCAACGCCGAGTGCGATTGCTCCACCACCCGCACCCTTGACGCAGCGCGTCATGATTTGCTGCTCCCAGCCCATTGCCCAGCTCATACCGCCCATCGCAATAGACCCTGCAATGACGAGCTTCGGAATCGGACCGGTGAGTGCAGCAGAGATGGTCTGAAGGGGCTTGTCGAGCGGGTCAATGCCTGTTGTGATCGTCTCCGTAGCCCCATCATTTGCAAAGCCAACAGCTGCTGGCAGCATATAAAGCCCCATAAGGGCAAGCGTCGGCAGAGATGCCTTTGCGAAGGACAGAACATCCTTCTTCGTGATGCTGCGCATCGCCGCGACCTTGCTGCACAGCTCCATCTTTACACGCTGGATTTTCATTGTGTTTTCCTCCCTAAAATTTCATCTGCTATCCTGCGGGATAAAGAATCCCGCATTCTATTATAAAATCGCGCAGTAAAAAAATACTGCACGATTTTATAAGTTCGTTGTAATGGAATTGTTTGTTCCTTTTTATAAAATTATTTGTTCACCGTATTCAACGGCTCCATGCTTTTTGTTCATCGTCTTCTTTTTCGACGCTATTTTCCTTTATGTGTTCGACTTCCTCTTCAGAATAAAGAAGATCCAACTTCTCAAACATCTTCAGACAAAGGTCTGCCAATGTATTTTTATCGATCAACGCGTCGTCCTGTGTGGAAGTGACATAATCGAAATACTCGAACCCCTTATAGGTCATGGCATCTTTCAACTGTTCCTTTGTCGAATCCGATAGTTCGTCAAAATATCTGTCACAAATGAAGCAGATGTCATAGAGATCGCGAATCTTATCCCGCCCCTGATATGCGCCTGTTTTCAACTGACAAATTCGGTCGATGGTGTAGACCTCTATGCCATCCACACAATGATGTGTATGCGCCGGAATGCTGCGGCTGCGATAGGAAATCTCGATTTTCAACGGCTTGTGTAAGGTCGGCTCATAGGCGAGCATGAATCGTTCGATTGTCGGCGTATCTTTGGCAATGCGGAAGGAAAAGCCGTGATTTCTGCAATAATGCTCGACAAATCCCTTGAGCCGTTTTTTTGCGCCGTCCAAATCAATATCCTCTGAAAAACGGTTCAGCCCATAGGAAAGAAGAAGCCCTGTCCCTCCTTTTAAGATGAACGTATCAGTTTCCTTATTGAGTTCGGTCAAAAAATTACGCATGATTTCTACATGGCGCACTTGTGCTGTATCCATTGCTTTCTTGTTCCTTTCTAAAAAGAATCCATTTCATTCGGTATTCTTTTTCCATGAAGCGATCAATGCTCGCCCAATGCGCCGTCTCGTACAGTTTCCAGACTGCGGCAAAAATATTCGCATCATAGATATCCGTGCAGATATAATCGCGGCGCATTCCTTGCAGATTGGAGAAGTCTCCTGCCCACAGCAGATCAAGACAGGCGCGGATGTGGTTCGCCACAAAAAAAATGCCCTCTTTGCCCATGAGACTATGATGTTGTTCAATGCCCTCTGTTCCAAACGGTGAATCCTCCGTATCCCACAAGGGAATGTTCTCCCACGATAAAGAAAAGGCGTGCCAATCGCCGCCTGTTTCCAAACAACAGGGGAGATTGAGCGCGTAAAGTCCCGATATGTATTTCATGACGACGCTCCTTTCCGCAGTGTATAACTCTTCTTCCTTCCCCTATTATATCATCTTCTCCGTTTTGTGGGCATGATATCTGGCAGTTCCTTAATCTTCCAGCTCTTTCGGCTCATCCAGTCGATGCGTTATGTAGTCATGCGCCTCTCTGTCCCATCCATCAATAGAGAGCACTTCCGAAATAACACGCGATGCCGCCCTGCGCTCGATGTAGACAATCACATCGATGGCGCGGGCGATGCCCGCTTGCTGTGAGGAGATCGAAACGCGACTGACAAGATCCTCAAGACGGAACAGCGTATCGTGGGCGCTGTCACTATGTACGGTGGAGCAGCCCCCGCGATGCCCGGTTGACCACGCATCAATGAGCGTCAATGCCTCCTTGCCGCGCACCTCACCGACAACAATACGATTCGGCGAGAGCCGCAGCGTTTTCCGCAGCAGGTTATCCATATCCACAGTGTCTGTGGTTGAGAGTGCGACATAGTTCTCCGCCGTGCACTTGAGTTCTTTCGTGTCCTCAATCGTCACGACACGCTCATCCAGCGCGGATATTTCAGCAAGGATGGCATTGAGCAGCGTGGTCTTTCCAGAGCCGGTGCCACCCGCTGCAATGATGTTTTTCTTCCCATGAATGGCAGCAAGGATCGCTTGCCGCTGGCTTTCTGTCATTGCTCCCTGCCGTACATAGTCCTCGAGTGTAATGACGACCTTGGAGTGTTTGCGGATATTGAAGCTCGGCGCAGTGACGATCGGCGGCAGCTCCGCCTGAAATCGACAGTTTGCAAAGAGGCGGGATTCCGGGATATTCGCCTGTAAGGACGGATCTGTTTTGAGATCGATCACCTGCCCGGACATATCTGCAATGCTATAGATAATGCGTTTCGTATTTTCCACCTTCATAATGACTTCCGTCTTCTGAAAGCCCTTGTCAAAGGTATCAAGCCAGACCCTCCCATCCGGATTCACCATGACCTCGGTCACATTGTCATCGTGCATATAGTGCATGATGGATGGACCGAGACAGGTCTCTAACACCTTCAGACGACGCTCCCGTACCTCTAGCTCTACTTCACGATTGGATTCACTCATCTGTTATGCTCCTTTTCGTTCATCCTGTCCGTCATTCTCCTTTGCCCATGTAAGGATTGCCGCATGACAAGCCTCTAAATAGGCAGCACGGCGCTCTGCATCCGTCAGCGTTTTCGGACGTTCGGGCTGCGCTGTTTCAGTAACTCCTCCACTTTCTGAGATAGTGTTCCCGGCTTTCGCGGCTGCGTCTTCAACTTCATCAGCGGCAGACGTTCTTTCCGTCGAATGATCCACTCCGAACCGTGCCTTGGCAACGGTCTGCTGCCGCTCCTCGATCTTTTGGCGTTCCGCTGCGTGTACCGCAAAGAGCTGCGAAAAGCTCTGAATCTGTGTCGCTGTATCGGAAAAGAGCGGAGGATCCATGATGCGATCCATGAAATACTGTTCCTCGTAGTAGCGGATTTTCTTCCCATAAATGGGACGGAATCCCGCAACAAAGACGAGTTCACGGTCAGCGGGCATACGCCGCACCTCATCCGGTGTCATAAGTTTACGCGCCATATTCGAGGTTGATGTAGAACCTTCAAACGGTTTTCCGTTGTTCGATTTTGAATAGGAATGAATGGTCTTTTCACCGAGCGTGTCGGAAAGCGTCTTTGCCGTCCCTCCTCCATCCTCGAGTGTCGGTGTAAAGTAAATCTGAACGTGACAGTTGCCAGGAATGGCATTGTCTTTCGTATAGATTTTGTTGAGCTGCCCCATGCTCTGCGCGACAATACAGATTTTGACACCGTAACCTGCGCAGATCGCAAGTGACTTCTCGATGCTCTCGAGTTTGCCGAGCTGCGGAAACTCGTCGAGCATCAGGAGAAGACGCTGCTTCTTTGGTTTTTTCTCCTTTGCCGGATTCCCCTGTGCATCCTGCTTACGCTCAAACTCCATATCTCGCACGAGTTTCGCGAGCATGGTATTGACAAACAGGCGCAGGATCGGGCGCAGCTTGTCAATGTCGTTGGGTTGTAGGACGAGATAGAGGGAAACTTCCTGTGACGGGTCGAGCAAGTCGCGCAGCGTGAAGTCAGACACAGCCGTATTCTTGCGGATCAGCGGGTCTTGATAGACAGCCATTGCCGTCTGCGCCGTCTGCATGATGGATGCGGCGGTCTGATCTGCGCCGTTATACATATTGGCAGCAGCCTCAGCCACTTTGGGATGCACGAGAAGAAGATACCACGGACCTTCTTTTTCAATGTGCATCTGGATGATTTTGTTGATCTCTTTCTTATCTGCCGCAGGAGAAATATCCGGCGCGGAAAAATTCAGCGTGCGCCGCTGCGTCTCATCCGGATTCGTTTCAAGGCTGCGAATGGTGTCCCGAAGCAGGTCAAGGTTACTGAGCGGAGGCACAGCGTCTGTTTTTCCGGCAGACAGTACCTCCTCATAGCGGCGTGCCCGTATTTCGTTCTCCTCAACCGCCTTTGCAAATTCAGGACACGCCTTTGCAAAGGGGCGAAAATCCTCAATGTACTCGCCGTAGATTTCTTTGAGAGGATTCGTATATTTTTGCTGATCCGTTTCTTCCTCCAAAAACTCTGCCTTTGATATATGCGGGTACATCTTCATACTGGCAAAGAGCTTTTCCGTACTCATGGACGGCGATGACAGAAACGTCATAACATCGGACGGGCAGGGCAAAAACCGCTTTTCCTGATGATGCTTATAGAGCAGGTGGAGGATAATGCCGTTAATCAGCGCAACGGCAGAGTTCTCCCAGAAGGGATCTTTGCTGCCTCCCTCTCCCGTTTTCACCATCATCTCTGAGATGGTAGATACGTCGGTCAGTTCTTCAAAGGACTGGAAGTCGATTTCCGCAAAGGGATTCCATTTTGCAGACGAGCCGTCTTTACAAAGAGGCTCGAATTTCATCACTTTCTGCCCCATGTGCTTCTTGCGCCATGCCGCCGTGAACGTCCAGAGTTCGCCCTTAGGATCAAAGAGAAATATGCTGTGCTTCCAGCAAATGCCCGTCGGTACCATGTTGCAGACACCCTTGCCGCTGCGTGTCGGAGCAACGAGCAGAACGTGCTCGGGTCCGTTATGGAGCATGATTTTGTCATTGAATGGGTTTCTTCCAACAACAAAGCCAGTTTCCTTGGCAGCAAGCCCTGCTTTTTGGATGTCGGCAGCTTTGGCGAAGTCTGCCGTTCCATGCGAGCTCATCCGAATCATGCTGCGGTAAACCTGATAGCAGATAAAGATCCCCACACCGTAAACGATCCACGCCACATAGAAATATTTGCGTATGGTAATCTTGATGGCATCATAGAGTGCTGCATCCGATCGCCACTGGTCGATTGCAAACGGCTGAAAAAGGCTGCCGTAGATTCGTCCGGGCAAAAGTTCATGATAATCCAGCGCATCGGCAATGATCTGTGTCGTTGCCCAGTTCCCGACAACGTAGGAAATTCCGAGAACGGCAATGCAGATCAGGAAGAATTTTGATCGGTCTTTTTCATCCAGTTCCCACACAAGGAAAACCTCTCTTTTCTCTATAAGATTCAGGTGCCCAAATTGGGCACCTGAACAAAGCAGTGGTTTAATTCATTTTTATGGACTACCAAAGGCAACAGGCTGCACAACATATACCTGAAATGTATGCCCCGGCTCTACTGTGATATTCGGCTGAACATTTGCTCCCTGTGACATCATATTCGAGGTCGTCGATATGAGATTGGCAAGTGCCCCCTGCATCGCAATCTGACCGCCTGTATAGGTGTCGCGTGCTGATGTATTGCCGCTGGCAAGAGAGCCGAGTGCCGCAATCGCACTTGAGATCATGCCCGCACCGATCACGCGAGAGGTATGCCGATGTACTTTGCCGACGATACCGCTATAGCCGCCTCCATCGACAGCCACCATGCTCGTGCCTATATCAAAGGCATTTCCGTTCGGCAGGATGAGTGTCGAAAATACAACATTGACACGTCCATTCGTCGCACCGCCGTCTGACTTATAGGTGCCAAGCAGCCGTGACCCGGCTGGGATCAATAGATTCGACCGCGTAAGGCTGTCATAAACATCCGCACTGACCTGCGCCGTTACTTGCCCGGGAACGGCGGTATCAATCCCCGTAAAGAGCATCGCAGGAATCAGCGTCCCTGCCTGAACGACATAGGGACTTCCGGAGGTAAGGGACAGATTCGCAGTCTGTAAGGTGTTCGACGCGGGAATTGCCGGTGCTTCTCCAGACGGCTGCGCCGCTCCTCCGGCTGCGGCAGTCTCTCCTCCTGCGTTGCTGTTGCCGCTCCGTCCCAATGCAAAGTCGATGGCAGACGCAAATCGTTTTTCAAGTTCATCTGCGGCGCGTTTTTCCGCAGCAAGCGC
>ERZ773083.2433-NODE-2433-length-11517-cov-2.782324_pt1 | contig 11517 bp, 12 predicted proteins | sample MGYA00511465_ERZ773083 | MGnify/ENA primary metagenome ERZ773083 (study PRJEB29015, sample SAMEA2738001) | human oral metagenome | biome: human oral; feature: human-associated habitat; material: dental | place: China | collected 2060 ... | reverse complement strand
CAGCCCCCGCTCGGTCATAACCGAAACCTGCGATAAAATTATTACCGAATGAACAGTTGCCCAGCATCCATACCGCCCATGCACGCTTGATACGATCAAACATCTCCGGATTTTCATACACGACTTGCGCATGCCTGTGCAGCTTTCGACTGTGCAAACTGATTGCGACCTCTGCCTGTAAAGCTGAAAAATCACGCTGTAATACCTCATAAAAATTGATAATCTCAGAGTTTATATCGTTGATGATTTCAACTTCAGACGGTACCTTTCTGAAAAATATCGCCGCTCCGCCGATAAACGGCTCGCAGTACACCTTGTGCTCCGGAATAAGCGATACAATTTTACCGGCAAGCTGTTGCTTACCTCCGTAATATGAAAGAGGAGTTTTCATAAACTAATCCTTAGAATAAGATTGACATAAACCGAAGGACTAAAACCGCCGATCATATACATACCTGTACAGGTCGGGCGGAAGCAGGTTATCCTGTAAGTGTTTACGCACTTATCCGCGAGTTACCGCTCGCGGGTTTCTGCCTGTTACTATCATATTCCGTACCATACGCTTGTATGTGCTAGCCGCTGTTAATTCTGTATATATCTCTAAAAATTGTTAATACTATTTTAGCTTCCGTTTTATCATGGAGCAGGTCTCAACGATCCAGATGATAGCCGCGAAAGACACGTTTTTGATGCCAGACGATCATCGAATATTTATAAAAACAACCACAGCGAAGTTACTTCTATCAATTTCGCAATGAAAATCTGGTTGCGTACTGCCTAAGCGACACGCAGCCATAATTTTACGCTATAGTTTTCGGGCGTTACGTGTTCGGAGTTGCCGTAAATTGAATTTGCCCTTGATGCATCGAAGAGTCGTATGGAGCGATCCTTAACACCATTCCATGCCGCATCACCTTCGTAGCCACCATGATAGAAAGCACCTGTGGCTGTTCCCCCACCGTTATTTCCCGTTGCTACAGAGATTTTTCCTGTGATATTCGGCAGCCCCTCTTTCTGTGAAACTAATTCGCCCGTTTTTTCTATAAAGACAGCTGCATTGCCCCCTGTCGCGCGGAAAAACGCCCCTGTATACTGCTCTTGCAACTTCCATTTTGTACACACAAACAAATCCGTCGGACTGGTTTGCTGCGGATATTGTACATACACCTCTCCGATGCGCGGACACGATAACCCTTCCCATTTATTCCCGTTCCAAATGACTGTCTGTATCTGTCCCGCTTGCAAGGTTGAATCTCCGTCGCGCGCAGTTGTCCCTCGTATTGCATGGTCTTTCTGCGTTGAGTTAATAATTTTTACTTCAATGCCTGCGTATGTGCCGTTGCCCAGCTTCAAAATTACCGGAGATGCAGCTTTCACAACAATGGTTTTGTCGTACTCGATCGTCCCCGTATCGTAAGAGTCGGTGACGGTTATGTGCGTTCCGCCCTGCGTCTCCAACCTCTGCTTTCCGCCATTCCATCGCACAAAGGCACCGTCGCTCATTTCTGAGCTTTCCGCACGCGTCGCAAGCGGCTGCGCATCTCCCTCGTCTCCAACGCGCGCCGTACCCGTCTTGTCAAAAGCAAGGACGCCGTTCTTTGTACCGTCGTAACGTTCGGCAATCAAACCGGCAAGCGCATTGCTCGCCAACGCTGCAATCGCTCCTTCGCGCAGGTGTATCATATCTTTTTTTGTGTACACATCTTCCGCGTGTGTGATTTTGTTCGCGCCTTTTTGTATGATATCGCCTTCAACGGTGAGCTTTTTAAGTGCAACGACACCGTTGATGATGTCGTCGATTTCTTTCTTCCGCGCGATATCGGCTTCCGTTGCCGGTGCTGCAACTTGCGCACGGCCGGCAGCATCTCGCATAATACCCTTGTTTGCTGCAGCCGCAGAGACAAACAACTCTGCAAGCTGTGCTGCTGATGTATTATTCGGCGTACCGCCCAGCTTTGTGATCAACCCGGAAAGGTTGTCGAGGATGAGATTGATCGTTTCCGCCGGAATAAAACTCGGTTTAACAAGCGGATCGTCAAAACTCCCGTTCGTAAATTTACCGGATGCATCGACACCCGGCCACTGTACTTTTTCGCCGAAAATCGTTATTTCTTCATTCTTCGGATACATACCTGCCATACTGATCTCCTAGTCGTAAAAAAAATAAATAATCATATTCGCTAAAAGCGCCTCTCGTATTGCCCGCTCAAAACCTGTTTTTAAATCCGGATTTTTGATTTCTACTGTGATAAACAAAACGGAAAAACATGCCGGCGTACACATACGGTTTATGCCGATACGAGTGTGTCCGAAAAAAGCGGAACGGTAGGGGTAATATACGCGTTTTATTTTTGCCGCATAAAGATCTGCAACTTCCTCCAACACGGAAAAATTGATATGTCCGCGCCGCTTTGTTAAAAGCAACTTCCGCCGTAAATCGAGCGGTAAATCCGTATATATTGCACCCAGCAACACCCGCTCCCAATCGTCTATCATGGTATCTGCCGTTTTCGGTGTTGCTTCTTGGATTAAAAACTGAAAGCGGTTTTTAAATCGCTGCAATTCCTCCGCTTGTTCATCCACCCATTTTGAAACATCGCTTTCAGAATCGTCAAATTGCGCATCCCAATAGACGCCGTACGGGAAGAGCTTTCTGATCGCCTCTTTATATTCGGCCGTACTGTGTACGAGTTTATTTGACGGCAAAGCGCACCGTCCCCCATACCGGATATTCCAGTATGGTTGTCGTAAATTCGCCGTGCGAACCGTTTGTCAGTTCCACTTTTGCCCAGCTGATTTTGATACCGTCTACGATAGCGTCGCGAAAACTGCCTTCCGTATAGCGTACTCCCGGCCGCGCCGAAGCGTTGAGATAGGTCTTAATACGTTGCTCTGCCGTGCTCTGATTTTCGCTGCTGCTTTCGGCTGCCAGTAACGTTATCGTCATGTCGATCGGGCGCAATGCAGGCGTACGCACAGTGTACAAAACGGGCGGCGCGACCGAATCGATGTATGACGTAACTACGGACAAGTTACCGACTTGTGTGATGCCGTTAAAATGATCGCCGGAAACAACCTGTATCAATAACGCACCGAATACGCCGAAGTTCTTAAACTCATACGCTTTCGATACATCCGCAGACGAGTCGACCGCCCATGCCGCAAAATCCCCGATCTTACCGTAGCGCGTCGTGTTGCGAAGTGCGAGCAAAACGCGGGAAAGATATTCTTCGTCCGTTTCTTCGTCTACGCCGCCGACGATACCGCTTCCGAGTGTAATCGCTTCACTCGAAAGCCCCGTCGGAATAGCCGACGACAGCTTCAGCTTTTGCCCTGAAGCGAGATTTGATGCAGCCCCCGCCTCTTCTGCCTGCAGCCATATTTCCGCTTTACCGGTGCCATCTATTTTCGTCGCTTTATCGGTAAAATACCGCTTACCCGATGCCGATGTATACACAAGCCCCGCCGGAACGGCCGTTCCCGGAACTCCTTTAACTTCGGCTTGCCCGACCGCTGATACCGCATACAATGGCGGAACTCTGTCCGACCAGTGCATCCGAAGATAGTCGCCTGTCGCTGTATCCGGAAACAGCTGATCAGCCAAAAACGACAGATCACCCAAAAGCTGGTGATACATACCCGCCTGTACTTCCGAGAGAACGCGAATAAGATTATGCCGCGCGGTTTTATCAAGCGGTTTAAATCGGCTCATATACGCCGCATACATACGGTCAAGCAAAACCGCAAGTGATTCCCTAACCAATGCCATGCCATACATCCTTTATAAAAATCGTTCCGCCGTCGCCCTTTGTAACCGTCAACGCATAATCGATTTCGTTTTTTCCGCGACGCTCGGCTGTACACTGTATATCTTTTACAAGTCCGTCCTGTTTAAGCCACGCAAGACTTTCCAAAATCGCCGTGCGAACTTTGCCGGCCGTCGTTCCGTCAACTTTTCCTTCCTGTCGAAGCAGCCACAGTTCCGAGCCGAACGAGGAGTCTGCCCACCAGCGCCCCTTATCGGTTCCGATGCTCATCGCGACAAGCTCTTTAATATCCGTCCAGTTTTCAAGTTTTACCGGTTCAGCCTTGCCCATGCTGTACCTTCTTGCTTTCTATCTGCGAAAAATTTTCTTTGTTCACGAGCGTTTCAAGAGAGGCAATCATGCTCGATTTAAAAGTCGCTCCTCCGTCTTGCGGAGAGACTGCCGCCGTTTTAACCGCATTGATGATACCGTCTATGCGGGCGGTCATCTTTGCAAGCTCTTTTTTCAACTCTTCAATCTTAATAAGCCCGCCGAAGTCCGTCCCGTTAAGTTCGATCGTTTTATCCGCGCGGACAATGACAAAGCCGCCGTCTTTGCTCCATAAAACCGCATCCCCGTCTTTGAGTTCCGGTGCGCCGTCTGTAGAGCAAATCGGCAGCAGGACATACGAGCCTGCATTTCCGCCTTGACTTAAAACGACAGCTTTTCCCTCTTTGGCTTTTGCAAAAAAACCGTACGGGAACAATTCTTCCGTTTCGATCGTGCGGCAAAACTCCGTTTCAATCGTTACGGTTTTACCGTCGCGGCTTTTTAAAACGCCGAAATTGAATATGTTTCGTATTTTTGCATACAGCTCGCTCAAATTCATTTTTTCACCTGTATAGGCGTTATATTGTGCTTGGCAGCAATCTCTTCGAGCCGGGACATCTTTCCCGTCTTTTTGGCGGCAATCGCAGCCCCTTCTTTTCCCATATACACTTCGGGATTTACCAAGCTCACCGTGCAATCAAAGGCGGTCGGCTCTGCTCGGTATTCGACTTCGCTTATCATCATTTTACCGTCGATACCGACCGACGGTATGTAAACGGGGATTAGGAAATTCGGATTAAAGAAAAGCTCTTTTTCTTCCGTGCTGTCGAAACTTTTGATCTGTTCGTCGGTCAAACCCCAGCCGGAAACGGTTACTTTTGTCGTCCGTTTTCGACGGCGATATAACTCGATCAATGCGCGCCGTTTTGCCTTTTCCTGATCGAGATTGAAGTCCGAAAGATTGAGCGTTAAAATCCGTTTATTTTTACAGCGGCCGTCGATTGCGGAACCTTGTACGCCGCTTGAAACGACGACGTATTCATGAAACTGTTCGGCTCCCGCTTCGGTTGTTTCAACCGATTTGATGTTCGCTCCTTCCGCTAAAATAAAATGCCATTGCTCCGCATCGCGTCCGGACTTTGTCAGATACAAATTGCCTGCTTCGTTTGACGTGAATACATAGCCTTGATTATCCGCTGCATTTAATAATTTCGTCCACGGAGACTCGCAGTCCCATTCAAAACTCGACACCGTTTCAGTGTTATTTTGTCCGCGAGGTAAATGATCCACAATAATATCAAATTGCCCTGCAATCGATTTTGCAACAGTTAATAAATCACTGCCGCCGGCTTTGCCTGTCCATGCGGAGTCAATAATATCACGCGCCGGAGAACGTCCCAAAACCGTGATGTATTTCCGACCGTTGTCGGTCGTATCGGTGATCTCGTCGATAAGCACCGTCGCCACTCTGAGGTTTCCGTTGTTATGCGTTATGTATTTGTTATAAAAACGCACTTCGACAGTATCATGTACCGCGATGTTCGTGCGCTGGCTTACCGGCAATTCAAGCGTAAGGCTGTGGCAAATCTCATCGAGCGACTTTGTAATTTGGATTTTGTTCCAAACAAGCGGCTTAAAGTTGCGCGTACCTGCAGGAGCCGCATTGACAACGATTTTAGACATAGCGTACCGTTCCTTCAAGCACAAAGCTGTCTTCAATACTGTTCAGCGCCCGCAATACCGTCTCTCCCGCTCCGAGATAGTGTGCCAGTGCCAACATCGGCATAGCACCGTTGAGCGAGATCGAAAGCTCTTGGCTCAACTGCCGAGAGGCAAGCTCTTTCGATACGGCGATGCGTAAATCGTTTACCGCCTCATAGACAGCAGGCTCACTTTCGTCCACGCTTTGCTCAAGCCGCTCATACAACGCAAAGAGGTTTGCCGTCTTATCGTATGACTGTGTCGTAATATCCGGGAGCAGTTGTGCCGCACTGTATAAGGTTGCAGCCCTGTATAAGTTTTCCGTTGCCCGCTTTGTCACAACCTGTTTAACGGTTACTGCCTCGATAGGTAAACTGTATTTATATTCTGCAAAAAAACAAAAGAGCGCGTTTTTTTCATTGTTCGCAAGGCGAAAAAAAGCAACTGTTTCATCCGCTGCATTTTTAATTTCCGAAATCCCTGTAACGATCTTTCCTGCTGAAGCGAACAATGCTTCGGCGAGAGCTTTCGGTGAACGTATCCCTTGTGCCAAAAGGTTACTGAGGCGGGAAGCCGCATTCGTCATTTCGTTTAATTTTTTTAAACTACCTTGTATGCGACCGACCGTCGTAAAAAGTCTTTGCCGTATGAGATTAAATGAATTTACAAGCACTTGGTCTGCGGTATTGCCCCGAAGCCGCTTTTCATACATATCCGTTATCGCAATTTTTACCGCTTCCGCCGCTTCGGGGATGGTTTTGGTAAGCTCTCCTGTAAGCTCCCAGCGTTTTTCAACGGGGCATCCCGCACGGGTAAAGGTCAGCCGTATTTTGCATTGCCCCGATTCCTTACCCGATTCCTCGATATCCCAGTCGACGACGATGACGGGAAAGCGTCCCCAAAGCGGGAGACTGAGATATCCGGGATCGTCGTCCGTCGCCGGAACCCGCAGCGCCTCAACGAGCGTATTCCGATTTTTGATATAGTTGTCGCCGCGTAAAAATCCGGACACGGTGATACCGTGCGGTTTTTCGTTGAGCGGAGTCGAAGACCACAGGCCGAAAAAAGGATACTCTTCCGTGTCGACACTCAATCCGGCCGAAAGCTTCATGCTTTCATAAATAAACGGTACCGGAGTTTTTTTCGGCGCTTGATAGCTTGTCTGCGCCGGAGTATCGCTTGCACGATACACAAGACGCTTTTCATCTTCTCCCCGTGTCGCTCCGTACGCCATCCGCCAGTTTTCGCTTGCAGGAGCGGGCAAGTCTGCGTCCCAGTTATTCATATTTAATACGCACCCCTTGCTTCTACGACGCGGCCGGTGTTATAGATAAACGGCGTCGAGTTTGATCGTATCGCAGCACTTACCGTCGGCTTGTCTCCGGTGAGATTGACGTTTAAATCCATCACGGCAGTTCCTTCGAGCTTTGCCGTTTGCTGTGCTTGCGGCAGCCGTTCCATCGACGTAAGCTCTTCCTTTATGGCTTCCGTCTGCGGTACGACTTTATCACGGCTGAAAGCGCCGCCGATCGCTTCTCCCGCTTTGCGTCCGAGTTTTCCGCCGAGCCATCCGACCGCAGCTCCGCCTGCCATACCGATCACTCCGCCGATAGCGGTTCCGATTCCCGGAGCAATTGCCGTCCCGATCATCGCTCCGATCTTACCTGCCGCAAATGCGCCGGCGGCAACGCCGAGTCCTGTACCGACGGTCGTTCCGATTGCATCTCCTATTGCGCCGCCTTTCCCGCGTGCCTTTTGCTTTTCGCTTAAATTTTCATTCGCATTGATACTGCGCACTTCGTCGATCGCGGCAAGCGTTTTTACCGCACCGGTCGTGACTGTCTGCAGCACACCCGCCTGTATTGCCCCCGCGCGGAAATTTCGTGCATTTGCGTTCATAATTGAGCCGAGTGTCTGTGTTGCGCCCGTACCCGTGCCTGCGCTCTGCGGCATACCGTTTGCCGCGCCGAACTCGCCCTGTCCCATATTGGTAACGTATACCGGCATTCCGTTCACAGCCCCTTGTCCGATTCCGAGAGCCGCCTGCATCTTGCCGCCGGTTAAACTTTTAATGCCGTTTGAAATCGTACCGATAAATCCCGATAGCGTTGCAAGCCCTTTCACTGCGACGATCGCACCGAGTCCGTATTTAATCGTATTAAATACTTTTTCCATGCGTTCGGGGTTTTCAGACAGATACGAAAGCAAATCATTGAGCCGCTCCAGAGGCTTTGCCAAGTTCATATCGGCAAATTTCAGAAAAGTCGTCTGCAGATTCTGCAGGTTTGCTTTCATCGTACCGGCCATCCTGTTCGATTTTGCTTCAAGCGCCCCGGTTGTGTCTCCTAAATCATCCGTCAGCTTTTTATAGTTTTTTCCATACTGTTGAAAAGCGCGCACGGCTTTCATCGAAGACATCCCGAATATTTCACCCAGAAAGTCCGCATTGCCTTCTTTTTCCGCCACCGCGAGCGTATCCTGCATAATGTCCGCAAGGTCGCGGAACTTACCGGTACTGTCCCGAACGGCCACTCCGATAAGTCCCAGTTTTTCCTGCTTTTGCGGATCGGAAAGCTCGGACATGATGGCGTCAAGCGATGTAACGGCAGCCTCTTCGTTTTTCGTCCCAGCAACAAGGATTTGCATAACTGCATTCAGTTTTTTTACGTCTTCAACAGTATTACCAATCGGGCTGTACGCGGATAAAACGGCTTTTCCTGTCTTTGCAAACTTTTGGAATGTATACTCGCCCTGGTCTCCCTGTTTTACCAAGTCATCCATGAGCTTGGATATTTCATCTGCAGAAAAATTATTTTTTTGGAATTCGGAAAATACATCCCCCATTTCTTCGCCCGATGCACCTGCAGCCTGTAATGCAACGGCAACGTTCCGAATATTATCATTGACGTACTCTAGATTGCCGGTTTTAGTCATAACGACATCAATGGCATCAACGATCTTAGAGGGATCCATTTTGATATTCGGGTCTTGTGCAGCTTCAAAGATTTTCTGCTTTAATTTATTAACCTGTTCCGCCGATGCACCCGCGGTCATACCTATGCGGGTAAGTCGGGCATCCATATCGATGATCTGATTAGAGGCGGCGCCGAGCGAGAGCGACACACCGAGCGCGCCGAGTTTTGTTGCAAGGCCTGAAAAAACACCGTCGATTTTATTAACAGCCGCAAGGGTGTCGGTTGAAAACTTCTTTGATGCCGTTCCCGCTTTACCGATTTCTTTTGAGAAAAAATCCCGTAATGTTAATAAAACGCCGGCTCTTACGTCAGCCATTTATGCTATTCCCCTTAAAATCTTAAAGTTCCGCACAGCCGCCGTATGCCATTTTTTCAAGTCTTCCCAAGAGAATTGCAAAATAATATCATACGGCAACGAAGGCATCATAATCATCAACTCCGTTACCGTCTCGAATAAGAATTGATGTACTTCGGCAGCGGTCAGTCCGCCGCCTTGGTAGGGTCTTCTCCTGCGTTCGCCTCGTCGCTCGAATCTTCGTAGTCCGCTTTCAGTCCGAAAAAGACCGCGTATATCTTTTGCAGATCATACCGAATATTCGCCCAATCGCGCGGGTCGATTTCCTGCAAAAGTGATTCGGGTTCTCCGGTAAGGCCGGATAAAAGCGCAATATCCGATGCCACATCACCAGCCGCGTGTCCGTCGGTTCGCATAAAGTGCTTTACCTTCGGCTGAGAAAGCGTCAGCTCCGAAACGGTTCTTTCTCCGAGCGTAACCGGATACTTCAAATAAATCGTTTTCACAGCCTCTCCTTACACGAGCTTCTGGCTCTTTGCCGAGTTGTACGTCACTTTAAGCTCTCCCTTAGAAAGCTCGACAGCTTCCGTAACCCAAGCCGCCGGCATCATGTGCTGACTTCTGCCGGACAAAAAGATAGTGAGCGTATCGTTCGACACGTTCGCAAATTCCTGCGGGTCGATCGCAGCGTTCAGCGTCAGCACAAGCTCCGCCGCCGTCGGCGTTTCGACGTAGCCCGTGTTTTCATGCACTTCACCGACCTGCGTTTCCCGTTTGAAGCTTGACGGCTTGAATGTCGCGCCTCCTTCCTTTAAGGGCAGCTCTCCCAAACTTGTCGATATAACTCTTGAAACCTTTAATAACTGCATATTCATTTCCTCCTATTTGAATTGATTGAGTCCTGCGCCGATGAGGAACTGACCGATTAAAACCGGCCGGTGCCGATATTCGAGCCGTGTTTTGCTTCCGGCTTTCACTTCGACAAGGATTGACGCTTTATAGCTTTCAAAGTCCTGACACCAGTTTTTCTGCCCGATAAAAACCGTCTGGTACAAGTCGGCCAAAAAACTTCGCCAGATTCCCGGTGTCATCACCTTCGCACCCGCGCCGAAGTTTTCATCGGTGTTCGCGAGCTTCCATTTTTTAAAGCGTTTTTTCGCTTCGGCGTTGATATAGGTGCGTACCGCATCGACCGTTTCGACGACCTGAATATCGAGATAACTCGTATCGCGTCCGCCGTCCGTGTTTTCCGTGTAGCTCGTGACGAGGCGTTCGATAAGCACGTTACCCGTCGGATCGAGCCGCCACGTCGCAACGCCCGCTTCAAGCAGTTTTTGCCGCGTGACAAAATCGTATTCACTGTCTGCGCCCAAACCCGTGACCTTCGTGTCGTAGGTATTGGCGCTCGGATCGTCCGCCAAAATACGGCAGGCAGATGCCGCGAAACGCGATGCCCACTCGCACGGAAGCGATACGGCTTCCCCGCGCGGGATAAGACAGATATGCGGCGAGTTGATTTTTGCTGCCTGAGCAAGGATCGATCCTGCTTCGCTCGCGCTTCCGATCTTCCCCGAAAGAGCGACGAACGCGCGTCCGCCTATTTGCCGCGTTGCAGAGTATCGGCTTTCAAGCTCTTCCGCCAAGAGTTTGATACTCGCTTCATCGTCAAAGTCAAAGACGATGTAATTCCACCGCTTTGCACCGAGCATTTTAGGGAGCTTTGAAAGGTCTGCAACTCCCGTTCCGTCGGTTTTCGTTCCTGCCTTTACGGTAACGCCTGCGGCAAGGCTTTTTACCTCAAGCGTGTTTTTGTTCCCTGCGGCTCCTTTATAAATAGAAGAAAAGGTGATTTTTCCCGCACCGTCGGCAGTCGCTTCGATCGGGTTGTTTTCCAGCCCATTACACGCGGCGACGATTGCGGCGGCAATCTTATCGGCTGTAAGCCCTGCACTAACAGCTGCCCACACGCCGCGGCCGTTGACGGTAAGCATAACACTTCCGGCTCCCGCGTTCGCGGCTTCCACCGTATATTCCCTTTTCCATGCCGTCCCCGCTGCCGGTTCGTCGATCGGCAAAACGTACAGCTTTTCAGTTTTGTTAATCGACAAAAAAGATGCGGCCATAATCGAAACAGGGCTTCCGTAGCCGCAGGCATCTGCAGCTTGCGAGGCGCTTACGACATTCACGGGTACTCCTGCCTGCGCCTTACCGGTCTTTGTCTTTACGCCGACGATGAGGGCGGTTTTAATGTCGCCCGTTTCGCCCGCTAAACTGTTATCGATCTCTTGATACTGTCCCGGAACCAAAAGGCCTGCCGGAATTTGCGTAAATGCTATCGCCATACTTATCTCCTTGTGTTTAATCAAAATTGACTATGTCATCGGCAGTTTGTTTTTCTACAACCAAACTGCCGTCGTATCCCCTAAACCAGTCCAAATCATCGGGCAATGCGATGCCGCCGTCATATACC
>ERZ773083.2432-NODE-2432-length-11521-cov-5.596546_pt1 | contig 11521 bp, 11 predicted proteins | sample MGYA00511465_ERZ773083 | MGnify/ENA primary metagenome ERZ773083 (study PRJEB29015, sample SAMEA2738001) | human oral metagenome | biome: human oral; feature: human-associated habitat; material: dental | place: China | collected 2060 ... | reverse complement strand
GGTGCCAGCCGCTCGCAGCGACGATCCCGTCGCGTACGATGAGCGCCCCCACGAGCGGATTCGGCGACGTGCGCCCGCGCGCAAACTCCGCCAGATGCAGAGCCTCGCGCATATAGGATTCGTCCGTTTCGTTCATAACCGTCCATTCATAAAAAAACAAAAAAGCCGCCGGAAGAATCTCCTCCGGCGGCACATAAATCGTCCCAAGAAGTCACAGATATTGCATATCCATGTTCCTATCATAAGACGCGCCTTTTCTCATCCAGACTGCGAAAGCATCTGCCTTCTTCACTGTCGGCTCCGGAATTACACCGAATCATGCCGCTCTCACAAGCAGCTTGCGGGCTGTACCGCCGGTGGGGATTCTCACCCCGCCTCAAAGAGCATCATTCGTATGCTATTGTATCATTCTGTATTTGGACTGTCAATTGTAAATCTTGCACGTGCCGCGTGTCTCCTCAGCGCGGCGCACGACCTCATCGAGATCCGCCCCGCAGACCGCGGCAATCGCGGCGACCACACTGCCCTCAACGATGGGGCAGTCCGCCATGCGCACGCGGCTGCTGCGCATCTCCTCGATGATCGTCTCCGCCGTCAGCACAGAACTGCCCGCATCCGCGAGCACAACGACGCCGTCAGCGCTGCAGACGCTGTCGATCGCTGCCGTAATGCGCGCATAACTCGTCCCAAAGCCGCCGTCCTCCATGCCGCCCGCCGTTGCGATATGCGCATCCTTTGCCATCATGCGGCACGTCTCCGCGATGCCATGCGCGAGCACGGCACTGTGCGTTACAATCACAAGTCCGACCATATCAGCCTCTCCGCCGTGTCCATGCCCCGACGCCGCACACCGCTCCCGCGAGTACCGCCGGCAGGAGATATGCCGCCTGCGGCAGTGCCGCCAGAATCATCACACCAACCGTACGGTCGTGCACAATCATCGAGCCGCCTGTCCAGCCCAGAATCGCCGCACCGAGCACAACGAGCACGGGATACTTTTCCATCAGCTTTCCGATGAGCTGACTGCCGCTGACGACAATTGGAACACTGATGAGCAGCCCGAGCACCACGAGCAGGAAGTCGCCGTGCGACGCGCCCGCAATGGCAATCACGTTGTCGATCCCCATCGCCGCATCGGCGATGATGATCGTCTTGACTGCCCCTGCGAACGTCTCCGCCGCCTCGATATGCTCCTCGCCGTGGGCAGGGCGCAGGAGCTTCACGGCGATCGGCAGCAGCACCAGCCCGCCGAGTGCCTGTAGATACGGCACAGAAAGCAGCTGCACCGCAAAGAACGTCATGATGAGACGTACGACAATCGCGCCCGCCGTCCCGACATAGATGGCGCGCTTTCGAAGATGCGCAGGAAGGCGGTTGGACGCCATCGCAATCACGACGGCATTGTCCCCTGCGAGCACGAGATCAAGTACAATGATCGAGAAGAGTGCCACAAAGAACTGCGACGAGAAGAGTTCGACTTCCACAGCTTCTCCTTTACTTCGCCATCATCTTGGCAAGCTTCTGTGCAAAGGCGACGGGGTTCTCCGGCAGAATGCCCTCGATGAGCAGCGCCTGCGTGTAGAGCAGATCACAGTAGTCTTTGAACTCCTCGCTGTCCTTGCCTGCCGCGTGCACCTGCTGCAGTTTTGCAAAAAGCTCATGATGCGGATTGATCTCAAGAATGCGCCGCGCCTTGAACATCGGATTATTCATCTCGGCAAAGGTCTGCTCCATTGAGAGCGACGGGCCCGCCTCATCCGCGACAAGACAGACGGCACTCGACCGCAGACGCTGTGATATCTTCACCTCAGCGACCTTGTCACCGATGGCTTCTTTTACGTCCTTGATGAGATCGTCGTTCGCCTTGGCGATGTCTTCCGTTTCCTTCTTCGCCGCCTCGCTCTCCGCATCACCAAGATCGAGGTCGCCGCGGCTGATCGAGTGGAAGTTCTTTCCGTCATACTCGCGCACAGTCTCAATGGCGAACTCATCCACCGGGTCGAGCAGAAAGAGCACCTCGAAGCCGCGCTCACGCAGCTGTTCCATCTGCGGCAGCTGCTCAATCGTCGTCTGATCCTTTGCCGTTGCGTAGTAGATGCTCTTCTGGCCCTCGGGCATCCGCTCAGCGTATTCCTTCAGCGAAACAAGCTTACCCTCCTTCGAACTGTGGAAGAGCAGGAGATCCTTCAGCTTGTCCACCGTATCGCGGCCGGAGTACATGCTGTTGTAGATGCCGATCTTCAGTGCGCGGCCGTACTGCTCCCAGAACTTTTCGTAGTCCTCGCGGTTCTTTTCGAGCTTTTTGCCCAGTGCCTTGAGAATGTTCTTCTCCAGTGCGCGGCCGATGGTCTTCAGCTCACGGCTCTGCTGCAGCAGCTCACGCGAGATGTTCAGTGAGAGATCGGGCGAGTCAACGAGGCCCTTGACAAAGCGCAGGTAGTCCGGCAGCAGATCCTTGCATTTGTCCATGATGAAAACATGGCGCGAGTAGAGCTGAATGCCGGGCTCATAGTCCGCCTGATAGAGATTGAACGGAGCTCGCGCCGGGATCTCGAGGAGTGCCGTATACTCCACCGTTCCCTCCGCCTTTGTGTGGAACACCTCCATCGGCGCTTCCCACTCGTGGAACTGGTCGCGGAAGAAATCATTGTACTCCTCTGGCTTGATTTCGGACTTCGCACGCGTCCAGAGCGGCTGCATCGAGTTCAGCGTGCGCAGCTCCGTCTTCTTGATCTTCTCCGCGCCCTCGATGATCTTGCCCTCATCATCGCGCGGCATCTCCTCCGTCGTCACGTTCATGCGGATCGGATAGCGCACGTAGTCGGAGTACTTCTTTACAAGGCTCTCGAGCACAAACGTATCCGTGTAGTCCGTCTCGCCCTCCGTGAACTCCTTCGCGAGGTGGATCGTCACCGTCGTGCCGCGTGTCTCCTTCTCCGCATCCTCGATCGTATAGCTGCCGTCGCCCGTCGATTCCCAGCGTGTTGCCTGCTGCTCGCCCGCACGGCGCGTCACGATCGTCACCTTTTCTGCAACCATAAACGCCGAGTAGAAACCAACGCCGAACTGCCCGATCAGCTCCTTGTCGGGTGTGCCGCCGCTTTCCTCCTTCGCCTTTGCAAGCTGCTCCATGAACGCCTTCGTCCCGGACTTTGCAATCGTACCGATGTTCTCTACGACCTCCGCACGCGACATACCGATGCCGCTGTCCGAAATCGTCAGGGTCTTGCTCTCCTTGTCTGGGACAAGGAAAATCTCATAGTTCTCATTGCCCTCAAGCATATCGCGGTTCGTCAGGCTCTCAAAATGGAGCTTGTCCATCGCATCCGACGCATTCGAGATCAGCTCGCGCAGGAAAATCTCACGGTTCGTGTAAATCGAGTGGATCATCAGATCCAGCAGCTGCTTCGTCTCAGCTTGAAACTCAAACGTTTCCTTTGCCATAGTATCGTTCTCCCTTGTGTTCAATTATTTTGCATAGGTTGACATGTATGCAATTCAAAACTATTCTTCATTTTACACAAAAAATGACAAAAAGTCAAAAATTCTTTCATCACCTCATATGGGTGATGATCTCACAGATTCGCTCTGCCATATCTGTTGACAGGTCGGCATAGAGCGGGAGTGTCAACACACGATTGGCAATATGCTGCGCCACAGGTGTCTGTGTGACATCATAGGCGCCGTGGAAACATGCAAAAGAATTTGTGAGCGGGTAAAAATATTTACGTGCCATAATCTTCTCAGCTGCAAGTGCCTGATAGACCTCATTGCGACTAAATCCAAAAACGTTCTCCTCAATCACAATTGGGAAATATGCGTAGTTTGATTCAACGTCTTCTTGAATCACATTCAGTTGGATTCCTTCGACTCCACTCAAACATGCACGATAACATGCCACGATCTTCTTGCGTTTCTGTATTTCCTCGTCCACATGACGCAGATTGCAAAGCCCCATCGCAGCCGCAAACTCATTCATCTTGGCATTGGCACCGACATTTTCAACGCTCTCCTGATCACGTATCCCAAAGTTCTTCAAATCATAAAGCAGTTGACCCAGTCGCTCTTCATGGTAGCAAACTGCACCACCCTCAATAGAGTTAAACACCTTTGTTGCATGAAAACTCAGGCAGGAGGCATCCCCATAAGAGGCAACACTCTTTCCCCGATATCGCTCGCCAAAGGTATGTGCAGCATCATAGATGACCTTTAGCCCATATTTTGCCGCCAGCCTTGCAATCTCATCCACATTGCAAATATTCCCATAGACGTGTACGGGCATGATTGCACAGGTACGATCTGTAATCAGCATCTCAATCTTCGATGCGTCGATCGTATAGTCGTGTGGATCGATATCGCAAAAAACAGGCTTCAGTCTGTTCCGCACAATCGCATGTGTAGTCGAGGCGAAGGTGAACGGTGTCGTAATCACTTCCCCCGACAGATTCATCGCCTGCAGAGTCAGTTCCAGCGCCATATGTCCATTAACAAGGAGTTCCAAATGCTCCACCTGCATATAGTTCTGTAGTTCCTGTTGCAGGCATTTATGCTTTCCCCCCATATTCGTAAGCCAATGCGTCTGCCAAATATCCCTGATCTCATCCACATACTCCTCAAAGGGAGGAAGGGACGATTTCGTTACGAGAATCTGCTGTGTCATGATAGTCCCCCCATGTATTCATTTATTCTACGCACGATGTACATCATATCATCTTCGTCATATCGCTGGTCACACGGCAAAGGGACAATATCCCGTGCCAACAAATACTCTACACTTGTTTCCTCCGCACATCGCAATACCTCTGGCCATAAACAGGGAACATAAATCCTGTATTGGTGAAGATATTTACGCAGGCGTGATCCATGTCCAGGCACACAGAACGGATACATATAGAGTGCGTGTAAATTGTCAAGCGACAACGCATTTCTTTTCCCCAAGAACACATGCAATATTCCGGCATTCTTTGATCTCTGAGCGGCCACCATCTCATAATCAATCGCGCGAAGCAAGTTATGTGTCAATAATGACATTGCACGCACAGGCAGCGAGGAAAAACGCTTCTCCTGCACTATATAATCAGCATAATAGGATGAGGCATCTATATCACAGCGTCCCAGAACAGGGAGCATATGGTCGGCCGAGCGATCCTCTTCCAGTTCATTGAAAATATTTGCGGAAAGATATGCGCCATCGGCTACACCAAAATATTTTCGACAGCTATAAATCGTATCTACTCGAGGCAATGGTCTTTGAAAGAAGGACTGAACATTATCAACAATGATATTGCCGAACATTCGCTGATATTGCTCCAGGCACTCATCCGAAAGCTGTCCATAATAATTTACAATATAAACAGCTTCGTCATCAGATGTACGATAATTTAACAGAGGCGAAAATTTCTCCCCCACAGAGTAGAGAACGATCTCTACTCCTGCTTTTTCTGCACCTTCACGCACGCTATCACACAGGAATCGTGGGATATACAGCTTTTGATACGCACGTGCCTTGAGAAGAAAAGTCAGCGCATTACGCGCACAGTTTAGTGCAATCAGGCCACTATGGTATTCCGTGCCACAAAATTCCATAAGACCAAAATAGCCGCCAATTTCATGCTTCATAATTTAGAAACCGTCATACCAACCGATAGCGGAGCAAAAACTCTTGTGTCTTAGATACAGAGTTCTCCATGAGAACATCCAGAATGGATAGACTTGGGAGAACTGCATTCTTGCGCTGCTGGTATATAATTCTATCACTCTGCAGAAAGTAAAGTACTATGCCGTTCTCGGCAAATTCTCCCTTATTGTAAAGTTCCTGACCACCGATTGCATTGTAATATTCCGTTGCGTGAAAACGCCTGCAAATATCCAAAACACGTTCTTCTCCATGCAGCGAAGAATCTTCCCTCCACTCAGATGATCGAATTATATGCGTGTCAATGTGAAGATATTGGGCAACTGCATACAGGGAATGTGCAAGAAAATCCCCAAGTTTCTCCTCCCTGCACATGATGATATTCTCTGCCAGTGACATAACTTCTGCATAATACGGTGCACAGCGATATGCCATTGTAAGCGTTTGAAGCAGTTTCTCTCTCCAACGCAAATCTGAATTTACGCGAATATCACAAATACGTGAAAAAGAAGATGCCCCCTGCATTTGCACATTGATAAATTGCGCCGCTCCATGCACATTGATGCGATTGCGGTGAATCCAGCCACTCTTGATAAACGTAACATCGTCATAGATGACATAGGTATCCACGGCATTCAAAAGCTGCCAGTAACCGATGTACGGAAGGAAATAGGGCTGCATAATCCCCAGTTTCATTGTACACGCAGCTCCTCAAAACGATTCAGTTCCATCTCGTTCTTATAATCCTCAAAGAGCTTCCGCACATCGTAAAGAGGCTCATAGCCAAGTTCCCGCTTTGCCTTATCCACATTCATACAAAACCCACCGCCATTGGGCTTTTCTGGGCAATAAACAATCTCAGACAGGGCATCCGGAGGAGAAAATACAGAGATAATTGCCTCCATCTTCTCCTGAAGAGTCACGGGATTACCAGTTCCAACATTGAAAACACCGCCCTCAAGCTCTGCAACAAGAGCGTGAGCGAACAACTGACTACAATCGTTCACATGAACCATATCGGTCGCATAGTTCGGATCCCCCCAGAGTTCAAGGGGCATCCCCTGTTGTGCGCGCTTAATAAATCCATAGATTGGACGCAGTGTACGTTGACCATTCGGGTAGTAATACGGATAGGGACTATATGCGTAGATTGTTGGAAACCGGAAAACAAAATCTCGCAATCCATATTCTTTTCGATAGTGTCTGAGCAGTTCTCGTGCTGAATTTTTTGAAATCACATAAACAGCATGGTCACCCTGATAGCTGAAATGCGACACAAGATCATCCATTAACCCCGTTTTTCCTTGATCATAAAGAGATATATCAAAAACCGTTGTGGAAAAAAGAATTCGGTTCGCATGTACTTTACGACAATACTCAAGCACATGATATGTTCCCATGACATTGGTCTGCAAATATCGCTCTGCTGAATACTCTGCCATATATGAGGGAATGACTGCCGCCAAAAGAATCACAGCATAGACATTCTCTGTTGGCAGATTTTCAAATTCCTCCGGCTTCGTAATATCAACTGATATATATTCCACGCCCATAGACTTAAATACATTTGCGGTTCTGCGTCGCCCGGATGCGATAACTTCATAGTCACTCCCCGAAAAGTATTCTGCCAGATACTTTGTCATATACGAGCCAACATTCCCCGTCGCTCCGAACAAGATAATCTTTTTTTTCATCGTCCTCGTCTCCTATGTCTGATTCCCATAAAAATACTGTTGACACTCGGCAATAAAATAATCAACAGCCGCTTCATTTTCCTTCTTAAAATTATCCAGCTTTTTCCTTAGCTGATCGCGTGTAGCAAGTGCATACGCAATTTCGTCCTCTGTATCTCCATAGGCTACACCATAGATCGCATCGTCCCCCATCGTATAGTCTGCGCGTGTTTTTCCCGGTTCTGGCACAACGATAGGGATACAGCCACATACAGCAGCAATCGTCGCATAAAATGTCTGCGTATCATAGCAGTAACAGTACTTCTTCTCGTTAAAAATCTTTACAATGTCATGCTCAGAAAAATCATCAATGATTGGGCCATCAAATCGCTTTGGCAGATCAGGCCGTCCCTCTCCTTTGCGCACAATATAACAGTTTCCTGTACGCTCACTGAAGTTTGTCTGCTGATACAATTCATCGTCAAAATGCCTCAACCGAAGTTTTCGACAAGTAGGATTTAGCCTCTCGTCATTAAAAATTTCTCGAAACGAAAAGTAGAGTGCATCTTTTTCATAGGCCTTCTCATCGTGTGGGTAGCGATTAAAATACAAAAACCAACGAACAATTTTTTTTGCAGACAGCATATTCCCCCAAATTCCTTCTGAATAAACAACGATTGTATCATTGTCTACATTAGGGAAATAGGCTCTTTTACACCCCTTTATAGGGACATAGTTATAGCCTCTATAGCGCCCTTTCTGAAGGAACTTTGCATGCGGAAAGAATTTTACTTTCGCGATTTTAGCCATATCGTGGCGAAAGAACGAGATCTGATGATATAGCATTTTCCAAAAAGAGTATATTTTTACCATTCCTTCGGAAATATAAAAAACCTTTGCATCATAGCCGCGATCCATTAGCTTTTTGCATAATAGGTTTAGAACAATCGCACCACCGCTGCTTGGACGCGGTGTAACAATTAAAAATTTCATTATCCCACCCCTTCTTATCCTTCGTTTTCACAGAGACTAAGTATGCGATTCAGGCATTCCCCCATACTATAGTGCTCAATCACGGATTTTCTTCCATGCGCAGCGACTCTCTCACGCTCATCTTCGTGTTCCAAGTAATATGTAATCTTTTCTATGAGTTCCGTTATCGTATCGAATACTACCATATCTTGCTCCGGATCGAGTCCGCCATAATCCTCTCGTACATCAATCAGTTGAAAGCTCCCCGTTGCCATGATTTCAAATGTACGTGGATTAACCCCTTTATGTTCGGGAAGGTGAATGTTAAGGCAGATTTTTGAGCGTGCATAAAGATTTGCGACTGCCGCAGGCTCCACAGCTCCGTTTTGTAAATATTGTGCAATTCTCGGATAGCAACGATGAAAGAAGCATTTTTTCCAAAAATATCGCTCATCGTAGAAAGGACCGTACAGCTTCATCTTCCACCGATTCTTCTCTGCATGAACACAGAGTTCTTCCAAAATATGCAAGCGATTCTTAAACGGAGAACCGACAAAGACAATATCTATGTCCTTATCCGTCTGTTTTACACCATCTACATACGCAGAATTATAACCAACAGGACAATACTCAGCTGCAATACGATACTGCTCTCTCAAAGAAGCAATATCCCTCTTTTCAAATACAAACACATGATCATAATACGGCAGATATGAATGATCCTCGTCATCTTTTACAGCATCGACAAACCAACACACAGTTGGAACAGACTTTTGTAATTTTTGCAATTCTTGCGGTGTCATCACAGCACGGGGACTGCCGATGAACAATGCAAGATCAGGTGCAGATTCATCCAAGATATACCTCAACTGATCCCGCCATTGTTCAAGATATGCGTCTCGTGCCGCGTGAAAGCCAAATTTATCGAGTTTCTTTTGGAGATAAGAGCAAACCTCACGATACGCCTCTGTCGGAAAGAAGTATACCGTATTCCCCATTTGCCGCAAACTGTCCGTAATATGTAAGATGCCATCATTTCGCGAACTAATCCAACATAGGATCTTCATCATCGTCTCCTCTGCTCCGAGATCGTTCTCAAAACAACATTCCTCATCAGTTCCTCCCACTGCGCCCATATATTCTCAGGTGCATACACACGCATGGACTCCCGTGCCGCCATCCCCATCTTTACGCGAAGATCACGATCACGCATGAGGAGTGCCATCTTCTCTGCGAGAGGTTCGACGCCATCATCCGCGAGAAATCCGTTCTCACCATCGTGGATGAGTTCATTCACCGCGACACAGTTCTGGTAGCCGACGGCGGGAAGCCCCATACTCATACCCTCGGCAAGAGAGAGTCCGAAGCCCTCGTAGGCACTTGGCATGGTATACAAATCTGCATTTTGGAGCACAGACGCCACGTTTTTTGTTGTCCCGCAGAATAAAATGTGTTTCGTAAGCCCCGCACTGTCAATTATCCTTTGCAGTTCCTTCTGATACCGCTTGTTGTCCTCCGCGCCCCAGAGTTCGAGTGTCCAGTCGGGAAACTCCGCCGCAATCTTTGCAAACGCCCCGATCAACAGATGCGGGCGCTTGTGATTGCGCACCATGCGCCCGACAAAGACGACTTTATAAAGATCCTTCTCGCACGTCAGATCTGCCTGTTCCTTATACTGAGGGACAACATTGCCGATGACCTCGACGCGCACATCAGGCAGATGGTTCTTCAGGTGTTTGGCAAAACTTGGCAGGAGAACCTGACAAACGGCGCTCTTGGAAAGTGCGGGCAGTTCGGCAGTCGGATAGGTGTGGAAATAATCCTCGGGATCTCCATGCGACATGGTAATGACAGGGATTTTCGTCTCCAAATCACAGAGAAGATTTTTTGCCGAGGCGGGCTGAAAGGCGATGATGATATCTGGCTTCGTTTCCGCCAGAATCGTTTGTATATGAGGCAATAGATAGTTCTCAGTGAAATTATTATTGACGGCACGACCACGCTTCTGACTGAATGCGCGTAGAATCTCGCGCCGTATTTTATAGGTCACGGGAAAAAGATGCGTCTCCCCACGAAAATGGCGGAGATTATACGCCGTCACACGTTCATCGAGCGGATAGAAGAAATCGCCCTCTCGGTCATCGCTGTAGACCGTCGTGACCGTATGCCCGCGACGCGTCATCTCGTTGGCAAACGCCACATTCACCTTGGCAAGTCCGCCGCTGTCCTCGATCATCTTTGTAAAGTTCGCGAGCAATATGCGCATTGTCGTGCTCCCATCTCGTTCGTTGCTTCAAATCAATATGTGTCTATATTAGCAAATCCATATCTGTTTCGCAAATTTCTTGGCATATTCGCGCGCATAAATCTTTTACCTCCACATAATCCATTTTTTCACGCTCTATGCTATAATAGACACAGGTTTTCGTTAAGAACGGAGGTTTTTTATGAAACGCTTTTCATTCGGCGCACTCGTATGCGCAGCTCTGCTCGCACTCACACTCGTCATTCCGACGGGAACCGCGTCCGCCGAGGAAGCTCTGCCGACGCTGACGATGAACGGCGTCGGGTCGGCTCAGATCGCTCCCGATATGGCTGAAATCACGCTCGGTGTCATCACGGAGGCAAAGGATGCGGCAAAGGCGCACAGCGACAATGCGGCGCAGGCGGCACGCGTGCAGGCGGCGGTAAAGGCGCTTGGTGTTGCAGAACGTGACATTCAGACAACGCGCTATGATTTCTCGCCGATCTACGATGTGAAGGACAACGGGCGCAGCGTCACGACGGGCTATACGGTGACGAATGCCATTGTGGTCAAGGTACGTAGTCTCGATAATGTGGGCAAGGTGATCGATGCCGCGCTTGCAAACGGAGCGAACCGTGTGGACTCCCTCGAATTCTCGGCGAGCGACCCAAGTGCCGCAAAGGACGCCGCGCTTGCCGATGCCGCTCGTGACGCACGCAGCAAGGCAGATGCCGTGGCGCGTGCGCTTGGGGTGCGGATTGTACGCATTCTGAATGTCTATGCAGACGCGCAGTCCCCAGCACCGCGCAATTTTATGCCAATGATGATGGCAAAGGAAGCATACGATGCCGCAACGCCAATCTCGGCGGGCGAGCTTTCGTTCGAGGCTTCGGTGAACATTTCCTATGTCATCGAGTAAGCGGGGGCGAATCTCTGCCGTCGAGGCGATGCGCGGCATCTCGATGATGGGCGTGATCGGCATTCACATCGGCGCGG